>Ga0209922_101817_pt1 | contig 19708 bp, 25 predicted proteins | sample ThiBiot_500_biof_FD_183946 | JGI IMG/M metagenome (GOLD analysis project Ga0209922, IMG submission 183946) | Wastewater bioreactor microbial communities from Cape Town, South Africa - Thiocy_expt_500_biof (SPAdes) | ecosystem: Engineered > Bioreactor > Thiocyanate-remediating > Anaerobic-Aerobic ...
TTCTTTTTTTTTTGTTTTTCATCACTCTTGGTCGTATTTGTGATGATCACGTCGAACAGAAAATAACAAAGAAAGAATAGAATCGAACCGAACAGATGGACAATCATGATGGTTTACGTCTTTGTTTGCTCGTTCGATATACATCTATGTATATTTTAGTATCCCTTGCAATTTTTTATCATAAGGTTAATCGTCTCCATGGGCAAAGGCACGAACAAATGAGGAAAACATTTGTCTGATATCTACTTTTATTTTGCCGTAAACGGCTTGCTCTCTAATTTAATCCTAACTGCCTTGTGCTCGATGTGTCTACATTTGTACGCATATGTGTTGATAAAGTTGTTGTTGTTGTTGCTGCTCTAATATCTTCTGATTGCATCTACATATATGAGAACAAAAGAATCCAATCTGTCATTAATAATACTATTAACACATAAAAGAAGAAGAAGAAGAAGAAGAAAAAAAACTGAATGAAATAACGTATTTGTATTGAACCAATAAACTCCTTCGTTCTTATCGTTTAATTCATCGATAACAGAAGACAAAAAAAAATTTGCGAGTTTTTGTATTTCAAAGATAACAAAAACGAATTTCATTGATTATTCATTCTCTCTCTCTCTCCCCATGATTTTAACTATTCATATCATAACGTTCGATTGAGCATATAGTTCTACATATGTTCTTATTCTACCGTGCCTATTCGCATTTGTCGTTTATCAATTGATATTTATTTGAAATGTAATTCGAGTACAAAAAGCAAATTGTGCCTATGATTTTTTTGCTCGATAGATATATTTATACATATTTGAAAACGAAGGAGAAGAAAATCGAAATGATTGATACTAAACGATTAGTATTACATACACTAAAACAAATCTATGATTCAATATTAGCCATACAAGATTTAAATAGAGGTCAAATAGATTGAAATCGTTTTTTTTTCTTCGACAATGATATTGATCGCCGAAGACGATATATGATATGTTGAAATTCATTAGAATCTTTTCAATGTAAATAAATTTTAATAAAATAGTAAGAGCAAAAAAAAGTAATAAACATTGGATTAAAAAATGTCTCAAATAGAAATAATTTTCTATCTAATCCATGCTAGAATATCTATTGATAATTACATTATGTACATACATATACTATCATTTTGATTCTTTTTAATCAGTTTTTTTCTATATATGTCACTATATGTGAATATAAAGGCAAGAGATCAGATTTCGATGAGTCTTCTGTCAACAGAAAGATTTGTTCTTATTGTTGAATAATATTTCATAATTCTCAATCATGGTGACATCTATTTGATTAATGAATAAATAGTTAATGTTTCAAAAAAAAAATGAAAAAAAAAAGTATATATCAATCTGGTATACATAATTTTCTTTCAACACGTCATAAATTTTTATTTCATGACATCGAATGTCATCTTGATAAATTTTGCACGGTCAGGAAATCATCCGGGAAGTACTTTTGTATCTTTTAGCATATATGAAAAAGAAAAAAAACTCTCCTCCTCCTATTAGAAGTATCATATTTCATTAATTTTCTCACGACAAAGAAGTTCTATAGATTTCTAATGAAGATTTAATTTACAAATGAAAACTTTTCAAAGTCATTTCTACGCCAGACAACTAAACGCACTTCTATATCGTCCAAAAAATAATATTCTTTGATGAATTAGTTTTTTTTTTTCATTCATTTCGTTTGCTTATTTGCTTGAAAAGAAAGAGAAAACAAAAACATGCTAATATCATTTATATATTGATGTTATTTTGTCGAAAAATGCAAGAAAATGAATTAATAACGATGACAGTCCACTGAAATCGAAAAAAAACAAATCAGTATGAGTCAGTATGTCAAATATTTCTGTTTTGTTAGATGTAATAATATGTTGATGTCTTTCTCTCGTTAATTATATTTCCTTTCCGATCAATTGACATCTTACGAGACTGTTTAGTTGAATAGAAATTTCTTAGTTTCAAAATATGATTTTCCTAACGATAATTAGACTTTTATCGATCGAACAGAAAAAAATATTGTATCGACGAAACGATTCATTGAAATTTGCATTAGATATCTGTAATATTGTTGTTATTATCATCATTCTAACGACTATTAAAGCCTATTGTCGAAACATTATTGATTGATGCATTACATATTGTTTGTGAAAAAAAAGGAAATTTTTGAGTTATTGATAAATAGTAAGTATTTACAAGAGAGTGCCATCGATGCACACATGAATATGTCTCGACATCTGAAGGATAATCAATGGTTTATCCCCTAAATCTTATATAACTTCGTTTCATATTATGTATCATCTTTGTTTTTCTAATGTAGGCCATTATTAGTTGTATATAATAGATGGTAGTCATCGTATAATGCTTCGATGAAAGCCAATAAATTTTTCCTATCCTCTTGTCTCTTGTCTTTTCCTCTCTCTCTCTCTCTCTCTCTCTCTCTTTATCTATTTTTTTCCTTGGTAGTTCGGTTTCTTCTTTCCTTTTTTCCCTATACGAGTGTGTATGTGTATTTTTTTTCTTTTTTTTTACCCTTATTTGTGATAGTCAATCCATCCATCCATCAGTCAGTACCAAGAGAGATTAACGGTCTTATATATCGGAAAGCACACCCTCAATGAGGCTTCATAGATGATCAATGAATGATGTTGATAATGATGACAATAATGATGATGAGAGAATGATGTGACAAAAGAAAAGAATACTTATTATCATTTATGTTATCCACAGTTGACTCGATTATAACGATGAAATAATTGAATAATTTATATATCTCTTGAAATATTTTGTCGTTATCGACTTTGTTTTTCTTTTATTTATGAGAGTAAATCATTTTTTTACACAGTGCAGAAATCGGCATCTTCTTGCGTAAATAAACAGACAAGATAGAAGAATGCATTCGCATTGGAGACATGGTGTCAAGTCAAAATATTTACGAATTCATCCATATTACTATTTAGTAGCAGTAATCTAAATGTCACTCGATATTCTAATACTGCATGTGCTGTTTTCTGATTACTTCGTTTTTTTTATTTATCTCTGTCTCTCTCTCTCCCTCTCTCCCTCTATGTCTATTTTTCTTTCTATCTCAATCGCTCACAGATGGTTGAGTGAAGAATTCTTCTAATATGGTTAGTTTCAGTGAACTCAGCTAATTCTCTGCGTGAGTATGCATATGTATGTCATGTTTGCTACATGCTTTTACGGTTCTATCCTCTTCTCTCTCTCTCTCTCTGGTTGCTTGTTTGTTTGCTGTTTTCCTCAGTTGATAATCTCGTCGAGTGTTTTTCTCTCCTATTCGTATTATCATCTCGTTGTCCGTAACAGAACTGTGATCAACGTTGTTGAATAGATATGTAAGTTTGATGATAGACTTCATAACCTAGAAAACATCTTAGACATAACATGGATGCAATGTAGACAACACCAGACGAGAGACGACCGTCTTCGTTTTGTCATGTTTCGGTTTTTTTTATCGAAGCAGTAGTGGAATCTGACATCCATAATAAAGATGCGTTTGTATGTCTATTCTTCGTTTACTATCCTAAATATTGTTGTTATTTTCTTCGTTTCGCATTGCTTTCACACGTGCATATGTATATACATAGAAAATGATGACAACGTCAATGATGAAGATGATGATATTCTTTTGAGTAGAATGTGAATAGGACGGATATAAGCATATATGATAAAGTGGATAGTAATGCTTCTAGAATCTATTTCTGCTTCTTCGTCTGCTTTTTCTTCGTCGTCGTTTTCTTTTTTTTTTATTTATGTGTATGTTGATCAGCTTTTAATCTGTGTATGCACATGCATGCATTTGCACATCGTTATCAAATATCTCGAGTGGAAACGAACCGGAAATAGATAACCTTGCAGGCAGATCAGCAAGAAACCGTAACGTTTCATTACATTTGAGTGTCCAAGAAACAAAAATCAAGGAAGAGCAAAGGGGAGAGAGGAGAGAATGTAGGAAAACTCGAAAGAAAAAGAAATTGAAGAAGAGAAACAGCACAAGAAGAACAAGAAAAATGAAATATAACAATTAATTTCCCTTTTTTGAGTGACTGAACGACCAAATAACATACAAATATAAGCAAAAAAATATGCGCAGAAACAGAATGAGAATAAAAGAAAGAAAAGAAGTATGAGAAGAAAAATGCACGAAAGCATCGGATAAAGGTTTTTCAACGAGTCTTAATAAAAGCGAGATTATAATGAGGATAAAAATACGTGTACTTTATGCATAACTTATTGTCAAAACAAAAATAAGAACATCAACATATCATCATATTTTAAACAAATCCACTTACAAACAGGGTAAGATTTTATTTTTATTATTGAAAAGAAGAAGAAGAAAAAAGACAGCAGCAGCAGCAGGTCAAAATAGAAGATAACCTATTTTTCTTTTCTATAAGAAAATTATCTATTCTGTTATTGTCATTCTTGTTCGTTGGAGTAATAGTTTGACTTTGTGTGCTTAGTCAAGACTTGTCGAAAAGTTAATTCTATTTCAGACATGAATATACGAACTACTTGTTCTTATCTAGAAAGTAAAAGAAAAGGAAATCCGTCATTTTAACGAAGTTATCACATTGCATTCTCTCCTAGTTAGTGCTATTTATATTTGCTATTAGTTTTCTCTTGTTGATTATTTAATAGCAAAGAAAAACGTTTGTTTTCATTCTGATTTTCAACGTTATAAAAGAAAAGATCATGAACCAGGTGAACCAAAGTCACAGTAAGATTGAGCATCATTGACATTTTAAACGGTTGTCTCTGTGAAATCTTCACATGAAAACATCTCTTTTGTTATGTTTCTTTAATGACTAACGACAGGAAATGAACCAAAGTTGATGATCGGATCAAATGCGTGCGTGTGACTTCTTATTATGTTAGCTCTTACATCTTCTATGCAGACAACATAAACAACTATTAGATTTATATGAAAAGATTTGACGAAAATACATTAGGATCTAATGTGTACATATATAAGAAGATTAGTACTGAAAGTGCAGGTAAACCAAATCAGAAACAATTATCGTAAGATTTAGCTCGGTCGTTTTCAATATAGACATCTCGAAAGTATCATTCGATTACTGGAAGAAGTCAGTCGTGCTGGTTTCCATTGATGTTGTTGTCATCATCATCTTGGCTGGCTGCCGACAATGTCAAATTAATCATTGCTCTACCTCAGTCGTTGTTGTCCTTACTCGCTCGCTCGCTCTCTCTTTCTTTCTTTTTCTCTCTCTCGTTGTACATTTTCTTGCATCTTCTTTTTTTCTGTACTCCGATGAAAATCATCTGTAAATATGAGGAAAATAGGAACAACAAATTTGGCTGTTTGCTTTTTCCCGTTGCGTTCGTGCTTTCTAATTAGCAGCTAAAAAAAGTTAGCCCTTTTCTATATAACAGTATGTTGTTTGTTATTATTATTATTATTATTATTATTATTTGTTGTATTACTCATAACACGAAATTTATCGTGCCAAAAGCTATACTATCCATATTCATGGTTTGTCCTTCCAATTCGGTATAAATATTGAATGACAGTAGTCTTGCTTTTTCTTCTTCTTCTTCTTCTGTACTACGTACTAACATGAAAAAAAATGAAATAGTTTTTAGCTTTTCTAATGTATGCTGGTGTTAACGAGCAGAGAGACAACGAAGGACGTTGAAAGAATAAGTGAGTGACAGCGTTCACATTATAATAGTTATATTAACCCCCCATCATCAATTTTCATCGATAAGCAAAATAGAAAGAAATCAAATCGAAATCAATACACTATTCTTTTCTTTTTCTTGTATGAAATACAGACGTGCACTACTGCCACCAGGCGTCGAAGTCATTTTCATCATTTTTCATTCGAATCACTCGTATGATTTCTTTTTTGTATATTATCACCAAATTTACTATACCCGTCACCCATTCAATCATGCTGTTTCCACCCGTATGATTTAGTTAAACTTGATCTTACTTTCTTGTAATGAGACGTCATATAACTTGTTGAAGAGAAAAAAAATGCCTTGTTTTTTTTTAAACCCCTTGATGGAATCGTTTTTTTGTACTCAGTGAATATTAGGAACTATGATTTCGTATTTAAAAAAAAATAGCTCGTTTTCATTTCCCTCTAATTGAATGAGAAAAAAAATATTTGCTCTCATTTTTCTCCTCCTTTTCTTTTGATCATTAGGCATTAATATTAAGAAAATAAACATGCGTAGACACATTCTTTTGAAATCCCTAACAGGTTAGAGCGTAAATGTGTTTGCATGTTTACATTTCTGTACTCATAGGAGAAAGAGAATTCGTAAGAACAAGAGACAAAGAAAGTATACCAAAAAAAAACTAGTTCAGAAAGAAAAAAAAGGAAATAACACAGATTTAAAATCTCAAGAGAATTAATTGTATATATTTGTGCGTGTATATCTATATGTGCATCCTCTATTTCGATTATCAGCAGTATAGTCAATGTTGAAGAGTAATCATAGACAACAACAAAGAAAAATAGCAAAATAAAAGATTTCCCACGAGCATTTTCATATTGTTCCTTAACGATATTTTATTCCATGAACATACAAAGATGAGATAATGTGAGAGAGAAGACAAAAAAGTTTGACATTCATTCGTTCGATTTATATACAAATTTTTCATTATACTTTTTTCTTCGTTTTAGATTATTAATTAAATAATCAAGAAAAATAAAGAAACAAAAATAAAAACATAGAATATAATCGACAAATTCAATTTTAAACAAAAGAATTAAGACGATGGTGAGGAACTATCTGGTAAACTTGACCTCCTAGTTCTCTTTTGTCGACTCGATGTAAGTGTTTCTTTTCCGTCAAGGACATACGCATATACATTTCTTAAAAGTATATTCTCGATTTCTTTTATGTACTACACATAGTCACACATGTCAACATGCATATCTACCACAAACTTATATGAAATAAATGAGACTTTGAGCAATTAATGATCATATATACATGCATACGTATACGAACTACGTTGCCTTCTCTCTTTTTGTTTCTTTGACATTAAACACATAAATAATATTGATTATTCTAATACATTTTCTTTTCTTTTTTTTTCTCTCTTCTATGCATATATAGATGCCTGTCGATGTCGACTACTGCTGCTGTCACCATCTTCACCATCACCTAATCCATTTAGATCATGCAACACAAATTTTTGCTTGGTCATGGATAAAAAACGTTTGACAACCAAAAATCATCTCAATCATAACAACACGAAGAATAATAATCTTTATCATTCATCGTCGCCAACAATTGTCACACTACCAAATGATGACACACATCTACATGAAACCGATCGATTTCTAAATGAACATGCATCATCAAATGTTCTCTCAGATTTACCACGTTCACGTAATCTCGAAGAAACTGATGAAACCGAAATACCATTTCCTGGTTTTGTTGATCAAGTCTTCTATTGTCTTCGACAAACAACTCAACCACGTTATCTATGTTTAAAATTAATAACATCGCCATGGTTTGAACGGCTAAGTATGTTTGTTATACTACTTAATTGTATTACACTTGGCATGTATCAACCATGTGCACATCATACTGGTATGCAAACAACAAAAAAATGCGAAACTGTTCGGTGTATTTGGTTACAAGGAGCAGATTATTTCATATTTGCATTTTTTACGATTGAAATGTGTATTAAAATGACAGCTATGGGAATTATCGGTAAAGGAACTTATTTAGCTGATACATGGAATCGACTCGATTGTTTCATTGTTATTGCTGGGTAAGTTGAATATTCAAATATTCTATGCTAATTAAATATTTATTGTCTTGTGTGTTTTCTTTTTTGTTTCGTTTATAAAAAAATCTAGATTAGTTGAAGCTTTAATACCAGGTGATAATTTAAGTTTATCAGCTATACGTACAGTACGTGTTCTTCGTCCATTACGTGCCATTAATCGTGTTCCATCAATGCGTATCTTAGTTATGCTACTACTCGATACGTTACCGATGTTAGGAAATGTGTTACTTCTTTGTTTTTTTGTCTTCTTTATATTTGGTATTGTTGGTGTACAATTATGGAAAGGTTTATTACGTAATCGTTGTTTTTTACAATTAAATGAAACCATTATTACTGATCATGCATTATTTGAGTACGTGAATTTTTGTTGTTGTTGTCGAAAATAACAATTATTTTTTAAGTGATTTTCCTCTACAACGCTTTTATATTCCACCTGATCACGATTCATTCGTTTGTTCTCAGCCATTGACGGGTGGTATGACTAAATGTTCCGAAATTCCAAAACTACGAAAAGGAAATATGACTTGTGAACTTGATTTCGACAGCTACAGTGCACAATTAGCCAATAATCCTGGTAGACCTGTCAATGGTTGTGTCAATTGGAATCAATATTATACAATTTGTAATCCTTCGGATAAAAATCCTTTTTCTGGTTCGATTAGTTTCGATAATATTGGTTTGGCATGGGTAGTTATTTTTCAAGTAAAATCTTTTCAATTTCGAATCATTTCTTATAATCATATGAAATTTTTTGTTTTCTCAGATAATTAGTCTTGAAAGTTGGGTTAATATTATGTATTATATTCAAGATGCTCATTCATTTTGGGATTGGATATATTTTGTTTTTCTTGTTATAATTGGCTCATTTTTTATGATTAATCTATGTCTTGTTGTTATTGCAACACAATTTAGTGAGACAAAAAAACGTGAAACTGAACGAATGCTAGCTGAACGACGACGTTTTTCACGTTCATCAAGTACATTATTCAGTGAAGAACCAGGTTCATGTTGGGAAGAAACAATAAAATATTTCGAACGTCTATGGCGACATGCACATAAACGTATAATAATTCACTGGAAAAACTTTCAAAATAAACGTGCCAAAGTAAAAATCATAGTGAACGATTGATATTTAGTTGAATTGTTTTGTTTTGTTTCATTTTTCATTTAAAGAATAATCGAAGACGTTTAATTGAAGTGAAAAAACGTCGTCGAAAAGATTCAATTCTAATAAATGATAAAAAATCTTCGACAATACAAATTCAAATAACTCCAACAGATAATACATCTCCATTGTCAAACGCCAATATCATTCATCGACCACATTGTCGACTTTATGAACAGAAAACTTCATTGCCTACTTCCGATTCTATTGATTCGTCCGTTGTTAATCCAGAAAATCCCAATGTCAATCAAACAAATCCAACAACAAGTCCTACATTTGAATCTTTGACAACATCTCTACCTGTACAAACACTTTCACCAATTTTATCATCGAAGAAACGTTCGGTAAAAATGTCGGATATTACTGAAATGATTTGTCCTGATGTAAATATCATACCTTCAGCACATAATATTGTCGAAAATCTTTTGACTGAAACTATGGAAAAAAAATCAACTATTCAATTTTGTGAATGCCATCGAGAAGATAATATTACTGATGATGACGATGAGTATGATGATGATGCCGAAGAAAATTATTATGGAAAAAAGAAAAACAAAGAACGTTCAAAAATTGGCCTCTTCTATGATCGATATTTACATGCTTATTACGCAAAATTTCGTCAAACTATCATTAATTTTGTTAGTGGTAAATACTTTCGTCGTATTGTTCTATCAGCTATTGTTATTAATACATTATCCATGGGTATTGAATATCATGGTCAACCACAAGAATTAACGAATGCATTAGAATATAGTAATTTAGTATTTACAATTTTATTTCTTATTGAGATGATTCTCAAATTAATTGCCGATGGATGCTTAGGATATATTCGAAATGCATATAATCTATTCGATGGTTGTATTGTTCTCATGAGTGTTATTGAATTGCATGGAAATAAAAATAGTGGCCTATCTGTTCTACGTACATTTCGTCTATTACGCGTATTAAAATTAGTGAGATTTATGCCAACATTAAGACGACAATTAGTAAGCAAACGATTTATTTCTTGCAAATCGAATCTCGTCTAACAAGATTCGATGATAATCAATTCTCTTGAGACTTTGTCTATGTAGTTTTGAAGAAGAAGAAAAAGAAAACGAGCAAATCGTTTTCATTAAAATGTCAATGAATTTAATTTTTCCTATTCTATTTAGATTGTAATGCTCAGGACAATGGATAACGTTGCAACATTCTGTTCTCTATTGATTTTATTCATATTCATATTCAGGTAGGTTGAAATTCGACTGCGAATAGTTCATATCCTTGTCTGAATTATCGAAAAAAAAACAAACTCTTATCTACAGTATTTTGGGTATGAATCTTTTTGGTTGCAAATTTTGCAAATACATCGAAGTAAAAAGCACTAAACGTATTGAATTCGAGTGTTCACGAAAAAACTTCGATTCTCTCTTATGGGCAACTTTAACTGTCTTTCAAGTAATTCTAAAATAAAGCTATCACATATGTCTATTTGTGTTTATCACGAAAACAAAAAGCATACTACACGAAAGCAATATACGCATATCTGTTTTTTCGTACTTGCTATCCATGGAGTGGTCTTTTATTGTTGTTGTTCTTGATGTTATATACAGACAAAAAAAAACAAGAAAACAACAAGAAAAAGCGTTGTCAATTGTCTGAGCACATATTCCCTCCGTTTAAAAATAAACTATATGCTTTTCATGTCTTTTTTTTTGACATTTTGCACTAAATATGCATTTTTTATAATTTTGTTGTGTTGTGTTTTTCTTTTTCGATCGATCATCTAGTATACTTGGTATGCATTTATTTGGCGGTGAATTTTGTACATTACAAGCATTCAATTCCACATCACGTGAACAATTTGACATGAAATGTCGTTGTTGTGCGTGTATCGAAATGGAGCTATTAAAAAATCATACTGAACTCAAAGATTTAAGATGTATAGAAGAGAGAAAAAATTTCGATTCATTACGGTTTGCATTACTAACCGTATTTCAGGTATCGAACTCTAATGAGATTATTCCTTAGCATATCATAAATCAAACAAAAACGATTGTAGCTTATTAATTATTTTCAATTCTTGATTCGCTATTTTCTTATTTATATCGTTTTTTGCTTTAATGCATTTCTTCACTCACACACAGCTTTATGCATTCGTTTCGTTTTGCTTATGCTTATGTTCATTTATTTATTGTTTTTATTCTTTAATCAATTGAAATTTGATTTCGAATAGGTTTTGACACAAGAAGATTGGAATGAAGTACTCTATAATGGTATGGAAAAGACAAGTGCTTGGGCAGCATTGTATTTTATTGCATTGATGACATTTGGAAATTATGTTCTATTCAATTTACTTGTTGCCATTCTTGTCGAAGGATTTTCTTCTGAAGTAATTCATTGATTTTAAGTTTCTATTAATTTCATTTAATTCTTTTTTCTAAAAATATTTGTAGAAAGGAAGTACAGCTTCAGAATCAGATAGTCGTTCGGAACATATACAAAGAATTGATCCATTCAAAGTAGACGATTGTTTTTCTTTTTTCATGAGAATTCTTTTCAAATTTGTTTCAAGATTCAAGCACTTCTCACTGGAAACATCGAGACACCTGCTAATCCTCCACATGAATTATTCACTGATGATAATTTAAGCCATAAACTAAGCAACAATGATGCACATAGTTCTCGATCAAAAGGTTAATTTGAACATATTAAAATAAAATATTCGTTTAATTTAAACTACTTGCTTTTCTTTCTAGAAGTCAAAATAATGAATATTCCAAAAATAGCTATTAGTCACGAAGATGATATTCATCAATCAGCTGACGATAGACATCGATCTCAAGTAACACTACATTCAAGTCCAACAACACCATATAAATCCATAATTAAACAGCGTTCATCACAACCAACGACGCCAACATCAACATCAACAACAACACAAACGTTTTATACAGCTCCAACACGTCTTGATTCGACTAATCTCGTTGAAAATCAACGAAAATCATCATTGAAAAAGAAATCATCCGACTCAATTAAACTTAAAAAACAGATTATCGATGAAAACGATACGGAAAACGATTTTTCCGAATTATCACAAATCGAAGATCCATCACGAATGGCATCGTTCATCAGTGAATGTGATCCACCACGGCGTCGTGGCACAATATCAACAACATCAGTCATCGATTCCAAGCAAATCGTACCTAAACGACAATATAGTCTTCGGCAAAATCGTTCTATTAAAATGCAAACAAACCAAACAAATCCCATGATAATTAATTCACCACATTCATCACGAACTTGTTTCATTCCACATGTTTCATCGCCACCACCGCCATTGCCTTATGCTGCAAAGAATGTTCGTGATTGTCTCACACAAATCAATCAAGATCGACGACCGAAACGTTCACAATCGGTTCGACAAACGAATTCCAATCGTTCGACATCATCATCAGCAGCAGCAGCAACATTACGACGATTTATTGTTCGCGATGGTAAATTAATCGAACAAACAATGAATCATTCATCGCCAATTATTCGACGACGATCAACATTCGATAATTCATCATATCCAATGACACAATTCGAATCATCGAGTATTTATGAAACACCGAAACATGATGATAGTGATTCAATCAATCAAATAAATACGAAGAATACAGTTCGATTAGTTACAGACGTTAATTCTGAGACACAATCGATATTGAACAGTCAAAGTGATATGCAAATTGATGTTAAACAACACGTTGAACAACAAAAAGGCGTATGTTTATTTTGTCGAATGAAAAAGAAAAAACATTATCTTAATTTCAAAATTTAGATTTTGAATATGTGTCTAAAACGTGTTTGTACTCATCGAATTTATTATTTTCTAGAAAAACGAGAAGATTATTCTCTCTATATATTTTCACCTGATAATTGGTAAGACAAACGAAAACTAAAGTCAATCTTATTCTTTTTATTTCTAGTTTACGTAAAGCATTGAAATATTTAATAGTACAAAAATCGTTCGATTATTCGGTTTTGTTTTTCATTGCTCTTAATTGTATCACACTTGCCATGGAACGACCATCGATACCGCCAACAAGTCTAGTCAGTATCATTAGAGCACAAAACAAAACAAAACAAAGCAAATTCATTTGATATTTTAGGAACGACAATTTTTAAATTATACAAATTATATATTTACAGTTATATTTACAGTTGAAATGATCATTAAAATCATTGCTAGTGGATTAATCTGTGGTCCGCATACGTATTTGCATACAGGTTGGAATGTGATGGATGGTTTGTTAGTAATTATTTCTATAATTGATTTGGCAACGATGAATCCTGCCACACATGTTGTATCGTCAAATGCAGAATCAGATGCAACGACAAGAATATTTAGTATGCTCAGAGTTTTTCGATTACTACGAACTTTACGACCGTTACGAGGTAAAATTTACAAAAAAAAAACAAAGAACGAATGAAATAGAATATTCATACGAAACATTTTGTAGTCATAAGTCGAGCACCTGGTCTCAAACTTGTCGTGCAAACATTACTCTCATCATTAAAACCTATCGGTCATATTGTTATTATTTGTTGTACATTTTTTATAATTTTTGGTATTCTTGGCGTACAAGTAAACAACATAATCTTCGATTAGAAACATTCAATCTCTATTCATTTATTTTCTAGCTTTTTAAAGGCAAATTTTACTACTGTGAAGGTCCATTAGCTCGTGAGATTATCACTGAACTGCAATGTTTGAATACACCTGGTCATGAATGGAAAAATCAACAATATAATTTCGATAATTTAGGACAAGCATTGTTAACTCTATTTATCTTAGCAACTCGTGATGGTTGGGTGCAAATCATGTACAATGGCATCGATGCTGTCGATGTTGGCATGCAACCTCAACGAAATTATAGTGAAGCACGATTGTTCTATTTCGTATCGTTTTTATTACTCGTTGGATTTTTTGTTTTGAATATGTTCGTCGGTGTTGTTGTCGAAAATTTTCATAAATGTCGTGCCGAACAAGAACGTGAGGAGAAAGCTCGACGTACAGCTAAACGTGCGAAGAAAATCGAACGAAAACGACGACGTTTGAGAGAAATACCTTATTATGCACATTATTCACCATGGCGAAGACGTTTACATGATATATGCAATAGTAAATATTTCGATTTACTTATTGCAGCTGTTATCGGTTTGAATGTTGTTACAATGTCATTAGAATTCTATCTAATGCCACCGGTATGCGAAGCACAGAGAAGAAGTTTTGTTTTTGATGAATTCGTATTTTTAGGCCTTTGACTTGGCACTTGATTATTGTAATTATGTATTTACAGTAGTATTTATTCTTGAAGCTATAGCAAAAATCGTTGCCTTAGGACCATTACGATACCTTCGAGACAAGTTTGAATATCGAAATCATAAATTGTATTTTACTTTTTCCTCTCTTAGATGGAATCAATTAGATACAGCGATTGTCATTTTATCTATTGGCGGTATTGTTATGGAGAAAATGAAAAGTGGACAAGTACTTCCAATTAATCCGACCCTTATTCGAGTGATGAGAGTCATGCGAATTGCACGAGGTTAGATTCGATTCTTTCAACAAAAAATATTGTTCAATTACGTTCGTTGTTTTTTTGTTTTAGTTTTGAAATTATTGAAAATGGCCGAAGGTATTCGGGCGTTATTGGACACTGTAATTCAGGCACTTCCTCAAGTCGGAAATCTGGTAAAGAATTCAAGATTGATTTTCGAAATCGATATGAATCTTTTTTTTTGTAGGGTCTTCTATTTTTTCTACTCTTCTTCATATTTGCTGCACTTGGCGTTGAATTATTCGGTAGATTAGAATGTAGTGAAGAACAACGATGTACTGGTCTTGATAAACACGCACATTTTAAAGATTTTGGTATGGCTTTTCTAACATTATTTCGCATAGCCACTGGTGATAATTGGAATGGAATTATGAAAGTATGACAATAGATTTTCTTTTCCTCTTTAATATCGAATTTGTTTTTCTTCTCCAAAGGATGCTCTACGTCGTGATAATTCACCACAAGGTGCTAAAAATCAATTTGTCACTGCTATTGCACCGATTTATTTCGTTATTTTTGTTCTCATGGCTCAATTTGTACTTGTCAATGTTGTTATTGCTGTTCTCATGAAAAAACTCGATGTAAAATTTTAAAGATATGAATTCTTTTTCGATTTTGTTTTCTTCCTTTGCTCGATTAGGAATCAAATCGTATGTTAGCTGATGATGCAGAAATTGATGAAGAAATAGAAAGACAATTGGAAGCAGATGCACAAGATAGAAATTTCCTTGAACAACCATTACTTGATGAAAAAGATCTTGATGTAAAAGCACAAAAAAAAACAAAAATTCAATATTATTTTGTGAATTTCATTTAGTTTATCAATGATGAAACAACACGATATTTTCCATTGACAAAACAATTATCATTACCGCCTAATTTTACATTTCATTCCACAAATTCACCAACAACTCGTCGAGCAAAAAGTAATTCTATACACGGAGATTTATTTTGAATCTCGATAAAAATTAATTTGTTTTTTTTTTAAAATTTAGTCAAGCCAATCGAAATAGTCAAAGGCTCATCTTTATCCTCAATTGTCGGTTCATCGGCACGTTTTCTTACATTACAAATGGAACGTCCATCAGCATCATCAATAATCAACGAAGAAAATCCTTCGGTCATGCCTCGTAAAAACACAGAAATTCCCTATCAACCAACATCACCACCACCATCGGTTTCTCATCGTCGTTCAAATACCGCTCCATCACGTTCTCGTAAAAGTGAATCAATTAAAGCATCTAACGCACAAACACCGACACATCTTCCGTCAGCAGATGTTTCCCATGAAATTACGAACGGACAAACACAACCATTTTCACCGTCATTACTACCAATTCAACCAAGACGACGTATACGTGCTATTGATGATACAGATGATGTAGATTCTCAGACAAGTAGTACTAATTAATCGTGATGAAATAGAATTCTTGAGCTTTTTCAATCAATCCGTCCATATATAAATTCGAGAAACATCAAGATTAACCAAGAAAAATCATCTGTATACGTCGAATATCATCTAGTAGAACTTTAAATTATACAACAACAAAAAGCGCGTCGAAAATATCTCTTTCTTTCTTTCTTCTTTCAGTTTTCTTTGTGTGCGTTTTTCGATTCTACCGGTTGACGCAAATTTTCTTTCTTATTTTTTCTCTGATTGTGTGTTTGTGTCTCGGTTGCATATCAAAGTTTTTTTTTCCTTTATTTCTCTCTCTTCTGTTTTGTTTGAATAGAAAAAAAAACGAACACATAACAATAAGAGAATTATGTAGGTTATTGCAAACGGAGACATAAATTACGAAGTTCTTCGTATCGACGACGATCCTAGAGAAAAATCAGACAAAAATATGAAGACATTTGACTCAAAAATGTTATACCGTTTCAGAAACTGACGGAAGAATCTTTGTAAATGCACGATCAATATGTGATTGATGAACACAGGCATTTTCGATTGGTAAATTCTTCGAAATATGATCGGTCATAGCGATTTCAGATGCTTCACGAACTAATGCAGCTAGATCAGCACCACTAAACAATTATTTCGAAAAGAATAATCAGAGTTTTTTATTTTTATCCATATCGAATACATACGTATAGCCGTGACAACGTTCATCGTCACTCATTGATTGTAGATTAACATCGGAAGCTAATGGTGGTCGAGTACCATTCTGAAAGATACTTTTTTTAATGTATCTATTTTTTTTTATTTGGAATAAATTTTACTTTAGTTATTGTTTGAAGAATATCAAGTCGTCCCTGAGCATTAGGCAGGCCAACATAAATATGTTTATCCAGTCGGCCAGGACGAAGAATAGCTGGATCGAGAATATCTACAAAATAAAAATTCACCATGGCCATATTCTTTATTCGAATTCAAAGTTACCCATTCGATTCGTTGCAGCCATAACATAGACTCGTTTACTAGCTGTCGTTTGATCAACACCATCCATTTCTGTTAGTAATTGATTGACAACACGAGCTGTCGAACCGGTATCGTGAGCCGTACGACGTGGACAAAGAGCATCGATTTCATCGAAAAATATTACGCATGGATTCGAATCACGTGCTCGTTGAAATACTTGTCGAACGGCTCGTTCACTCTCGCCGACGTACTATTCAATTTGAGATGATTTACGAATTCTTATTTTTTTTCTTACCATATTCAACAATTCTGGACCTTTGACTGAGATAAAATTAATACCTGATTCATTAGCTATTGCTTTAGCTAATAATGTTTTTCCTATGAATAGAGAAAAAAAAAGTGATCAATTCATTCGAAAAACTGTTGAGTTTCTCAACGAACCACATCCTGGCGGACCAACAAGTAGTACACCGGGTGAACGAGCGAAACCAAAACGATCGTAGAGTGTTGGAAAACGAATTGATGCCTACAAGAATCGTTTCATTTTTTCCATGAACGTTATGCAAAAGATTAAATCTCACCAGAATAGCCATACTAAGTTCTGCACGGACATCTTTCAATGCTCCGATATCATCAAATGTTACATCCGGCACAGTAGCAAAACCTTCTCGTTTACTCGATGGTTGTACACTCTTCAATGCAACCTGAATTAAATTCATTTCGAATCAGTATAAACTATTGACGAGATTCATATTATCATACTCTAAAATCTTCCATAGTGACAATACACTGATCTGCTGTTGTTGTTGTTGTTGTTTGCTGTTCCGTTTCCGGTTCATGAATCTTTTGTTTTACCCATTGAATTACTTCAAATTTACAACAACAAAAAATTAGAAGAAAAAGAAAGAACGAACGAATTCAGGTATTACATGATTGATTATCAATTAAATCAGTATTCATTTTTCTGAAATATAGATCGAATCGATGAATATTCTTATAATATTAATTGTAGATAATTACCGATTTAACGCAGCAACTAATGCTTCATCAATTAATGCACTTAAATCAGCACCAACAAAACCAGGAGTTTTCAAAACAAGTTCATCTAAGTCAAAGTTTGGATTGAGTGAAGTTAATTTTCGGCACATCATTGTTAAAATTCTGAAAGGAGAATTTATTTTTTTTTGCTACTATAGAATTTCAATTACCTGCGTCGTTCAACTTCATTCGGAATTCCAAGAGCTATTTCATGATCAAATCGTCCGGCACGTCTTAATGCTGGATCAAGTGAATCTGGCCGATTTGTTGAACCAATAATCACAACACGTGTCATCGGAGAACGAGATAATTCTTAATTCACAAATAAATAAATAACAAAACCTAGATCAGATATATCCTACCGTCAAGACATGCTAATAATTGAGTTACAATACGTCGTTCCATATCTTTCGAAGCTGATTCACGCCGCTGTGAAATAGCTTCGATTTCATCAATAAATAGAATACATGGCGAATGACGCTGAATGAAAGTTTTTGTTTAGTTTTATTGCAGAATGTTGTTGATTTTCTTACTTTAGCTTGTTCGAATAATTTTCGAATTTTATATTCTGAATCACCTGATATTCCTGATACTAATTCAGTTGATGTTGTTTTAAGAATTGGTAGATTCAATTCCTGAGAAGAAATTTTAAATAAAAACTTTAACAAATGTTTCATTTGAATTTACTCCTGCTAATGCTTGTGCTAGAAGTGATTTGCCAACACCTGGCGGTCCATGAAGAAGAAATCCACGTGGTGGTGTTTTTCCATTTTGTATGAAACCTTCTGGTCGTAAGATGAAATAAATACGTCGAATTAAATTCTAAAAATAAGTCATTCGATCTCGAAATGATTATTTAATTCAAAACGATGTTTTTACTTCTTTAAACTCATCCGATGCAGCAAAATCTTCGAATGTCGTTGTTGAATATTCAACATCCGGACCTAATAGATAGATTTTGTTTCTCTTTGTTCTATAAAAAAAAACACGAAAATGTTCGATAATAATTACCATCAACATCATTAGCAACTTCAGAATCCAATGGTCGTTTTCTTTTAACTTTTTTCACTGATTTTTCAATCGATTGTTTACGTTTTGCTTGCTGTTGTTGATCATCATCTTCTTCAGGCGCTGGTGTCGTATCCATTTGAGCATTCGAATTTTCTTGTTTATTGGTTGTTGCTGTCGAAGCTGTTTTATTGACATATAAATTCGCAACCATTTGATTCATTGTATTCGGACGCTAAACTAGATCGAGCGGATAAAACAATTGATTCGATTTAATGTTGATTATCTTACATGAACAGCTTGTTTTTCCCATTCGGCTTCGGAATCCGATGATCTAGATCAGAAAATTGATTTTCAGTGAAATGATTATCGAAAAGAATTCTTACATAGTATCTTTTTCTTTTATATTATCACTTTTTGCAGATGCATAAGAAAGAAATTCATTGTCAGACATTAAAACTTCATAAGCTAATTTTCAAATAAAATAAAAACATGTTGAACTTTTGAAGATTTTCTACGAATAAATCGACAACCTTTTTCAACAGATCGTGTAAATGGTCGTAATTTTTGTCGTTGATAATCTCTAAATTCACATCAATCCAGAAAACAATTCAAACCGAATGATTTCTTATACCGATGTCGATCTTTCAAAGCTTGAGCTATGCGATCCAAACTCCATCCTAATCGTTTTTCATCTTCTAATAAAAACTAGAGAGAGAGAGAGCAAAG
>Ga0209922_101818_pt1 | contig 19703 bp, 25 predicted proteins | sample ThiBiot_500_biof_FD_183946 | JGI IMG/M metagenome (GOLD analysis project Ga0209922, IMG submission 183946) | Wastewater bioreactor microbial communities from Cape Town, South Africa - Thiocy_expt_500_biof (SPAdes) | ecosystem: Engineered > Bioreactor > Thiocyanate-remediating > Anaerobic-Aerobic ...
TATTTGTTTTAAAGCAGTTTCTTGTCCAACATGAGTTGCACGCATAATAATTAATCCGTCAAGATTTTTTGTTCCTCCAACAACTTGTGCACCAACAGTCTTGTCAACTGGCATCGATTCGCCTGTTAACAATGATTCATCACATGTCGTTCGACCATGTAAAATTCGACCATCCGTTGGAATTGTTTCACCTGGTTGAACTTTTAATAAATCATCACGTTGAATTAATTGAGCTAAAACAATTGTTTCTTCGATGATTTTTCCATTGTCATCTAATTTAACGAGAGTTCCTTGAGGAGGTTGAAGTGATAATAATTTCTTCAATGCATCCGATGTTTTCGCCTTTAAAAATCAAACAAATCTCATTCGAAATTATTCCAAACGAATGAAATTTTACTTTAGCTGTATGTTCAAGCCATCGACCCAATGCAACAAACATAAATAACACTAAAATAAAAATCATTATTCTTTGACTGATTCAATCAACAAGAAAACGAGAATAGTCTTACTGGGTGCAACATCAAAGAATAACATTGGACTTGACACTTTAAGAACCATATTAATAACAACAATGACAACTGAATAGACATAAGCAATGACTGTGGCTAAAACAATTAGAACTTCCATATTCGCTGATTTGTGTTTCAATGATTTATAAGCTTGAATATAAAAATATCGACCACTGATGATCTAATTTTTGAAAATAGAACAAATTGATTTTTGAGTCTTTGAAAGACAAACTTGAACAGGTGTTGCTAAACAAAACATAATTAAATTTTCAAGAGATAAACCTTCGATAATTTGTGGAGCTTTGGAATGATTTTCATAGGCAAACATAAAGAAAAGCATGACAACCATTGCAGGAATACCAAAGATAGCAGCAATTAGAAATGAATTTCTCCATCTATTTACAAACAATTGACGTAGAAAAACGAAGGAATTTTCGACGAAGAAAACTTACCGACGTGTGATACGTCGATGTGTACGTTCTAAATTTTCCGATCGTAAATTTTCAGTTAGAACAGTCGAAGGAAATGAAAGATCTTCCTGTGACAATCGAAATCAAATGAAATGTTACGAGAGTTTCAATGTAAATCTCACTGATAAATATTTGATAATATCTCTTGGTCCAATTTGAGTTGGATCATATTCAATTCTTCCTCGATTTGTTAGCAGAACAACTGAAACCGATTTAATTCCAGGTAATTTCTTTAGATTGCTTTCAATTTTAGCAACACAAGATGAACATGTCATTCCTTCGATCTTGAGGTTTCAATAAAAAAATATAAAATAAACAAATTCATTTGTATCGAAAAAAGAAAAATGTGAATTTACATTAACATCAATCATTTCCATGCCTCGATCAGCTGTTTGCAGTAGTTCAGCTTGAAAACCAAGATCATTGATATGATTTTCAATTTGTTTGGGATCGATTTTCGTTGGATCATATTTGACTTCAGCTCGTTGAGCTAAAAGAGCAACTAAAACCGATTGAATACCTTCGATTTTCATAAGATTTCGTTGAATATTATCAACACACGATGCACAAGTCATTCCGAGAACTGTATAAAAACATGTTTCAATTCCATTGCTTTTTGTTACTTGAGGTTTTACACTTCGATTTTCAACTAAATTTCAAGAAATTAAAAATAAAATTCAATCGTCAATTATGAAATTGACTCACCTGTAAACGGAGTTGTTTCATCAGCAAGTTGGTAATCATCGATATCGTCCGATTGTTGAATTTCATTGGTATAAATTGTTTTCGGTGGTGATGAAATGGCAACTTGAAAATGAAGTTGTTGAATTTCTTGAATAATTTCATTGAGATGAATCAAATTGGGATCGAAAATAATCTTTGCTAATTTATCGAGAAACGTTAATTGAATGTCAATGGTTCCATTTAAATCCAAAACAGCATCACAAATATTGGAAACACAAGAATTACAATGCATTCCTTCGATACGTAATTCACATTCGACCATATCATTTCGTTCTAATTCGAATTTATAACCGAAATCTTCGATTTTATGAATTAAATTCTTTTCATTTAACAGATTTCTATCGAAACTAATTAAAATTTCATTGGTTTCTCCAAGAAATTTACACGATAGAACTCCATTGATTTCATTTAAAATCTGCTGGCCAATTTGTTCATGATCATTTCGATTGACTTCAAAGAAATTCAATCGAATCATTCCTAAATTGTCCATTGTTGTTGTTGTTGTTGTTGTTGTTGGTTGTGCCATTGAACTTGACGAGATGAGATGAGGTGATTCAAACAAATGCACTCAGTTAAAAATGACATTGCAAATTTATTCTAAAAGTACCTATCTACATTGTGTTTTTCTTATCTTTGCCTTTGAAATTGATAAGCAAAATGAGTGAAACGCAATTTCAACATCTGAAATCCTCAAAAAGAAAAAGAAATGAGTTCGAGGTATATTTTTGTTGTTGAATGAATCGATGAGTAAGAAACGAACGAGTCGATTGACACGAAAAAAGAGAATGGTGTGTTCATTGATGCATATCTGAATAGATAATGTGACTAAACAAATATTACGCATGAAGAAAACGAAAATGGACTCGACAAATGAAGTGTTAAATGGTATTCATAGTGTTCGTTTCAATGAAATTATTTACACAGATGACAATCCCGATGAAATCACAATTCGAAGACGATCTCGACGCAAATCGGGAATCTTAAAACGAAGAGAAAATACGCTGAGAACAGCCGATGCACCACCGATTATTCTCTCCGATGAAGGACTCAAAGCTGGACGAGTTTCACCGTTCATTAATTTGACTTTATTTTTAACAATGACACTTCGATCGATTGGCATTGTTTTTGGCGATATGTAAGTGTGAATTCAACATGCAAATACGTTCTTTTGTTGAATGAAAATGTTGAATTTCAGTGGTACATCTCCGTTGTATGTCGTCAAAACAATTTTTGATCAAGAACCAACGGAAAAAGAAGTGATCGGTGCAATTTCGTTGATTGTTTGGAGTTTAATTGTTGTTGTTTCATTGAAATATGCAATCTTCATTTTAATAGCTGATAATCGTGGTGAAGGCGGTCCATTTGCTTTATGTAGTCTATTAATTGGACAAACAAGTCGTTTAGGATTTCGTTCGAAACAATTCGTGAGTATAATCTCAATGCTTGCCGCTTGTCTGTTGATTGGCGATGGTGCATTGACACCAGCTGTATCGATTCTTTCGGCATGCGAAGGTTTAGTTGTTGCTAAACAATCGTTAGATTCGTGGACAGTGAGAATCTCAGTTATTCTAATTATCATTTTATTTTTATTACAACGATGGGGTCCATCGAAAATCGGAATTCTCTTTGGACCAATAATGGTTTGTTGGTTTATTGTTCTATTAATCATTGGCATTTGGAGAGTCACAGATAAACCGATAATATTAAAATCATTTAATCCTTGGCAAGCATTGAAATATTTAATAAAAACAAAGAAAAAAGGTTTCTTTCAAATTGGTTCGATATTTTTATCTGTAACTGGTTTAGAAACTTTGTATGCTGATCTTGGACATTTTGGTCGATGGCCCGTTCGATTCTCTTGGTTTACACTTGTCTTTCCATCGGTTCTTTTCAATTATTTAGGACAAGGAGCTTTACTTATTTTATATCCACAACATATCGATAATCCGTAATTTCATTTCTTTTTCAAATTAAAATCAACTTTTTGTTTGTTTGTTTGTTTGTTTTTTCGTTGAAAGATTCTATCATTCAGTTCCGAATTGGGCGTTATGGCCAATCATTATCTTTTCAATAATAAGTTCAACAATCGCTTCTCAAGCAGTGATCACAGGTTCATTCACATTGGTCTCTCAAGCAGTAGCCATGGGCTTTTGTGTTCCATTCGACGTTATTCACACCTCTCGTTCGATCATCAGTCATATTTACGTTCCAGCCGCTAATTATTTTCTATTATTTTTAACTTTAACAGTAACAATTGGTTTTCAATCGAGTGGTCGTATAACAGATGCGTACGGAGTGACAGTGTGTAGTGTAATGGTAATCACAACAATTCTTTATATGTTGGTCATGCGTTTTACTTGGTCGAAACCGATTTGGTTGATTTTATGTTTTAGTATCTTTTTAATCATTGATTTGTATACATTCGCAGCTATTTGCACGACAAAAATCGATTCGGGTGGTTGGGTGGCAATAATCATTGCGTTTAGTTTGTTTGTGTTTTCATTTAGTTGGTATTATGGAAATCTTCGTTTGAATCGATTTTTAACTGAACATTATCAAACGAATTTAATCGAAAATTTACCACGACGATTTCAATTTCAAGGTTTTCAACATTTAACAAATGACGAAATGGAAGAGGAAATCGACGATGATGATGACGATGATGAACTTCATCGAGATGAAAAGAAAAAACGCAAAGTTTCTCAACCTGAATCAACACGAATTTCTCTCGTTGAAACAAATTTAAATACTGTTGTTCAAGATCGATTCGATGAAATTCGTCAGAACGAAACAATAAAGAAAACAGTTCGAATTCCTGGTGTTGGTTGTTATTTAACCACATCGAAACGTTATACTCCCTATGTCTTTGAAAATTTTGTGAAACGAATGAATGCTCATCAGGAAATTTTAATTTTCTTAAAAGTTGAATACGCACGAACCCCATCGATTGACGACGAACAACGTTTAATTGTTCGAGCTTTCGATAAACATATTTATCATATTACATCAACATTTGGCTACGATGAAACAAATATCAATCTATTGAATATTCTTCAATTAGCTCATCAACAATACGATATTCCAATTGATACCAATCAATCGAATATCACTTTTATTCTTCCCTATCAATCGATTCATGTCATTACATACGGATGGAGAACCATCATTCGACGATTTCCACTTTATATCTATGCACTTCTCAAAGGTCTTTTTCCTGGAATGCCTTTAAATTTCAAATTAATTCCAGATAATACTGTTCAACTCGGAATACTTGCTGATGTTTAAAAACTAAACCAAACACTTCTTCTTCTTTTTTTGAAATGTAAAAAAAAAACAAAAGAATAAACAAATAATAACACGATTCGTCTTTTTTGTGATACAAAAAAAAATGATCGAAATGTAGAAACTATGTGCGTGATGGTGCAGATATTTCGAAGACGTGACGAGATAAGAGACAAAAGCAACAAGAAAAACAACGAACAAGTCAAGATCGATATTCATTTGTTTCGTTTCGAGAGAATGGTTTCAACGATTATCGAAGAAGATCAATCGTCTCTCTACGCATTTACAGATAAATGTTAGATTACATTTGCTTTTCGCGAATCAATTTGTTTGTTTTTTTAGCTCATTCAAAAGTTCACGAAGATATTTTGAATAAATATGCCGATAAAAATAAACAATTTTACATGAATAAAATCATTTATGATGATGAAAATGTTGTTCTTGGTTATGATTGGATTTATTTATTTGAAAATAATAAAATTCTTGTGAATTATTATTTAAATGATCAAACATGGAAAATCATTTCAATCAAATCGGATTTTGATTGGGATGAAAAACAATTGAATCTTTTATTAGATTCGATTAATCAACAAAATCAAACTTTATCTTTTCAACAACAAATTCAACTTATTGAAAAAGATTTTTCTTTTTTCTTCGCTCAATCGAAAAAACCAGATTCATCACCTGATTTGCCTATTTTGAGTCCAACAAACCTTTCAACAACACCGTCAACAACAGATCGACGTCGTCTCGATAGTACTTGTAGTTCAACGAACAGTATCAAATACGCTGAGTAGAGCTATTGTTTCATTTTCGAAATCAATTGATTCTCTTCTTGTTTGATAAAGATTTGTTCCTCCATCGAGTCCAATCGTTCGACAACGACGTGTTATTCAAACAATTCAATTGCAAGTTCAACAGAAGTATTTCAAAGATCAATGAAAAACATCTTTGATCAAGCAAAATTTTTGTCGTTTAGAAAACGATTTTTTTCGAAAATCACCGATGGAATTCGAAATCGACCAATTGAACCAATTTTATATCAATTAGGTTTACATTTTTTACGTCTTCATGATGGCAAATTCAATCATCCGATAGGACACATTGTAAATTTCGTTGTTTTTTTCTCAGATTTGAATTTCAAATTGATTTTTGTCGATTTTAGTTTATTGTTCCTTTTGAAAAGCGAACTTGGGTTTTAACAATAACTGATATTAAATGTAAGTAAATCATTTTATTTTCATATTTTTGAAATTCAAATTGAAAATCTTCTTTTAGCTGTTCAATGTCAATTAGGTCAACCGGAACCAAGATCAATTTTAATTATTAATTATAAAGAGAAATTTTTACATGTACAAGTTTAAAAAAAAAGAATTTTCAAATCGCTTTCTCCTTTTTTTGCTTTTGAAAATCAAATAAATTGTCTTTTTCCTCAAAAAGAATTTTGGTTACTAATTTATCGAATAAAAGAAGCAGATCGCTCTAAATGATTGAAACGAATTTGTATGAATGCATTACCATCGACTGATGTAGTTCAACAAATATGTACGGGAATAACGGAAATTTTTTCATTTTAATCGACCTTATGTTTTTTTTTAAATAATAAGTGATGTTAAGTGCGAATATTTCGTTTCGTTTATGTCCACGACAAGGTCTTATAAAACTTTCTTTTCTATTTTTCATCTATTACAGATTGAAAGAAGAACAGAATAGAAAGAAGCGACAAACTATGATCTTTATTCTATATAAATCTATGTAACTGATGATCGCACACTCTTTCATATATGTGCACCATTTCATTTGTTTGACTGCTTCTTTTCTTACAGACCTATCTTTTCGTTTTAGACAAAACAAACTATGAATAGAACCTATCACTACAACAAACAAGGAAGTCAAATGGCGCCACCAAATGTAAGTTTTTCTTCTTATTATTGAATACTTTAGGTACTATTATTCATCGCACCGTTAATCATTCGATCCATTTCGTCGATCCTGCATCAGGTGTTCATACTCAAAACATCGAGAACACCTGGATGCGGGTGAAAAAAAACAAGGTAGTATTTTTTATTTTTGTTTAATAAATGCATTGTCCATATATGACGTCTGTCTCTCTCTTATTTCTCTCTTGCTATATTCGTTCTTTAGTAGTTTTTTTTTAGAATGAACGAGAAAGTCGAAGTAAAGTAATTGGTTGTGTATTCAACAGCGTCAATGGACATTGGCAAAGTAAATAATATCCTTTTAATTTTATTCATTACTATGCTAGTTATAGTGAACTTGAAGCTGCGAAAAAATGTTTGATGGTCAAAATAGCACGATTCATAAACGGCAAAATTACAAACGAATACTGACAATCGTATCGATCGATCGATCGATCTGAGAGCATTTCTGATGCATCAAGAAATTTGAATAATTCGTTCTTCACTTGTCTTTGTTTAGAATGAACGAGGAAGTAACAGTAAGGTTGTCGGTTGTGTTTTAAACACTGTCAACGAACACTGGCAAAGTAAACAATATACGTTTAATTGTACCAATTACTCATAGATTTTAATAGAGTTGGCAGATGAATTACAATCATATTCAAAAGTTTATGGCACAATTGTAAAGATTGATTTATGGAAAATTGATAATGGTGCTTGGATAGAATTCGTCATAAGGTAATTCATTTTAAGTTAAATGAATTATTTTTTCTTGAATAAATGGTTTAGTTTCAGCGAATTCGATGCCGGTAAAAAAAATGTTCGATCATATAGAAGCTATTAAGAATTTCGGACAGTTAGGTTTCCATAACTTACGTTATGAATGAACCTGAAGAAACAAAACGATCAACCAGCCTGTTCGAATCTTCTCTCTTATCTTCTTTTTTCTACAAGAATAAAAGTTAAAGTTCCCGTTTAAATCGGAATCTAACAATGGATAGTTTATTTCGTTGTATTTGGCACGTAAATACTCTGCTCTAACAGTGAAAACGAATTAAAAATAAGTTTCTGCTTTATGAATGTCAAGAGAAATTGGAATTCGTAGAAAGAATAGTCGAATGTTCAGTTGAAGTATTGGAACTTGAATTGATTCGATGATGTGATGTCTCCTGAAGATATTGATCGAAGATTTGTCTTAATTGTTGAATTTGTTTGTATTGTTTGTTCAAAATCGACTGAAATTGTTTTTGTTTATTTTCAATGAAATATGATTGCTGTTGATTTCGAATGAATTCAATGATTTGATTCGGTGTTTTGACATTGATTTCACTCGAAATCTTTGAAACAACATCTAAATCGGCTAAAGTTTTTTCTAATTGAATCAATTTGAAATACGACAATGAAATTTCTCGCATTAAATTCATTTGTTCCTATTGAAGAAAAAATCTATGTGAAACGAGAAAACTTCGTTTGAATGAAGAAACTTGAATTCTTTGAATTTGTTGCGACGATTCTTTTTGAGAATCATTTAAAATTTTCTTAATTAATCGTTGATTCGTTTTTTCGAAATAATTTCTTTGTCGATCTGCGTCCGACAAATTGATTTGTCCGGGCTGATGAATTGAAAGAATGTATTTCGAGTAGATTTTCGTTAGAATCGAAGTGAGTTGTTTGGGTTGATTGAGAAAATGACAAGACAATTGAAGATCCTGTTTCATATTTGTTGTTAATTCGTTTAATTTTCGAATCTAAACAAACAACACGAAATTGAAATTGAATGAAAAGAGAAATGCGAATCGAATTGAACGTGAAGTTTTTCATTGAAAATTTGTCGTTGAATCGATTTGAATCTCGATTTGTGATCTGATATTTCAATGGAATATTTGTGATTGGTTTTGTTAAGTAAATGAAATTCTTGATCCATCTAAACAGTCAAAATGCGAAAATGAAACGCAATTGAGAAGAAAAATTGTCACATGATGAAATTGTTGAATAAGTGAATTGACTTCGTGTTGTCTCGGTCCGATTTGACTTGTTAATTCTTTGATTTTATAATTGAAAACATAGGCAAATTTCTCTAATTCATCTCGACGATTTTCCATTTGATTTGTTCGTTTGAACTTCAGATTTGCAAAGTAAAAAAAAAGATTTCGATTTTGAAGAATTGTCAAACTTTGTCTTGAATAATGAATTGTCTTTGTTGAATTGTCAATTTAGCTGATTGTAATTGTTCGTCAATTGATTTGATATTTTGAATAAAAAGATTTGTTTTGGTTTGTAAATCTTTGATTTTGGCTTGATATTCATTGGATTGTTGTTCGATTTGTTTTAACTAGAAATTCGAAAATGAATTTTTCTGTTGAAAATTCGAATTGCAAAAAGTGAACTCTGAATGTGAAAAGAATTTGTTCGTTTTGTAATTGTTCGATTTGGTTGAATAATTTCTTGATTTGAGTTTGATAAAAAGATTGAATTGAAATCAATTCTTCGGAATGATCTTCTTCGTATTGATTTTCAATCGTTTGCAGAGATTTGATTTGCTCGTTGAGCGATTCGGTTTTCTTTGCAAGACAAACAAATTTGACAATGAAAACAAGAGAATTGAAATCGAACTCGAGAGAAATGTTCATTCATTTCTTGGATTTTGTTTTGATAGGACGAAGAAATGAATTGAAGATTTTTGTCAAGTAAATGTTGATTGACGTTTTGATTTTGATTTAAATTCGATTGAAAAAGTTCGATTTGATTTTGTAGAAATGTTCGTTTGTTTGTTAATTTGTCAAAGAAAAGTTTCTTTTGGAAATAAAATTGTTCGAGATGAATTTGTTTGTTCGAGATGAAATGTTGTTGATTTTGTGAATTGATTTGTTGAATTTGTGTTTGAAGGAAAAGAATTTGTTGTTGAATGAATTGAATTTGACTTTGCCAATGAATATCCAATTGACGAATTTGTTCGGAATATTCGTTTTGTTTTCGTTCGATTTCCTGGTCAAAATTCTTTTCAATTTGTTTTTCAAGTTGAATTAAATCGTTGAATTTCTTATTCTTCAAAATTCTTCATTCGAAAAAGAAAACAAAAATCTATTCGTTCTACTTGGTGTTTTAACAGAATTTGTTCGGCTAAGATTTCTTCTCGACAAATTGTTTTGACTTGTTGATTTTCTTGTGAAATATTGAATTGATAGATGACGATATGTCCGTCATCGCCAATTGAAATCAAACGAGAATTTAACTGATGAATTTGCTGAATTGTTCGTTGATGAACATTACAAATCGATAGATTTTCGTTGATCGAATTGTCAAATGAACTTAATTTTATTGCGTAAATTGAACCTCGATCGGTTCCAACAAATAAATGTTTCATTTTCTCATTGACAAATAAACATTTCGCAATGGAATTGTCCAATGAAATCGATAAATCACGGAGATTCTTTAGGAATCGATTTGAGTTTTGAATTGTAAACAAATCTTAAAGATTGATTTACTGTCATCAGAAGAAATTCTTTGATTTTTCCATGATTATTCAGTAGATACGCACATTTATTATCCGAAGAAACAACAAAATCAATGACGTGAAATTCATCTAAATCAAACTGAATAAAGAATTTTTGGTTTGTTTTCGAAAAGAAATGAAAGCAAACTTCAGCAAGATGTTGACCTGAATAAGGATCCCAACGAACAATTAAATTATTCGAATCGATACTCAAGAGAAATGTGTCATCGTGAGACCAACGAGTCAATCGAAACTATTAATCCTTTTCAAGTTCAAACAAACAAAAAAGTTCATTCAAAAATAAACAAACTTGTTTGGCATTTCGTTGTCCGTAGATAAACGATTGATAATCTCGATGCAAATGAAATTGAAGAATATTTTCATATCCAATGACTAAGAAATGTCCTTGATGACTATATTCAATCTTAGAACAACAACAAAAAACTCAAATTGATTTGCAAAGATTTTCAGTCGAAAACCAACGATTGTCGACATTGAAATGTCAAATTGATGAAATAAGATGAATCGATCGATTGTCGAGATATAAATCTGAATCGAATTCACAAATGAAACACAAACGAACATTCCATTGGGATGAACACTCAAATTCAACGGTTCATTGACAAATTCATGAGTCAATTGTTGTTTACTAAACATTCGACTCTCGTCTTTTCATGTTCGTTTCGAATTGACAAACAAACTTCGTTTGTAAATTCCACATTTTAAGAGAACAATCGATTCCAATTGTGAATAAAACACATTTACAAATCGACAAAACGCCTTTTTTGATCGATCCACGATGGAAACTAAGTAAACGATGTACAAATAAATCTTGACGTTGTTTTCTACAATCCTTTCAAAACAAAACAAAATCTCCAAAGAACAATTTTGAACAACAAAAACAAAACTATTTGAGTAAATTGAAATTGATAAATTTGATTGAAATTTGTTGAAATTAAAAGATTTTGTTGATTTGGACTCAAAGCTAAAGATCGAATTGTTTCATTGGAATGTTCATTTGGTAAACTTAATTTTGTTGAATAACTCAATTCACAATTCATCGAATTCATTTCAAATAAATCGATTTTTCCGTTTCTTTTATTTCAAAAATCGAAATTCAATCTTTTTCTAAATATTCATCAATCAGTTACTTTGTTGCAACAAAAACTCCACAAGAATAACTGAGAAGACAAACAATTTGATCAATCTCAATTGTTTGAATGACATTGCTCAATTGATCGATTAAATAAATCAAATGCGAATCAACTGCAAGTAAAAGATAATTTTGATTGATCCAACAATGACAATTGATATTCAACGATTGAAATCGTTCCAAAGATTTATCTTTCATCGGTGATAGACGATCATTGATCAAACGATAACATTCATACAGATGATCACCAGTTAATAATATTTCATAAGAATTTGTCTTTGTCATTGACATCTATTTCTTTGACTTTGTTAAATCGAGAGAAAACAAAACAAATGAATATCTTTTACTTGGAAATGATTGAAACTGTTGACTTGAATAGTTAAAGTATCGATTAACTTTAATTGATCAATTGACCAACAAACTAACATCGCTTTTGGTAAATCACTAAACATTGAAAATACTTTGGAAAAGACAAACAAATGAATGAATAACTGAACTAAAATGCAAATAAATATTTGGAATTATTCGAAAAACAAATCGATAAAATATGATTCGATGAATTGAATTGTTTCAATGACACAAATCGTTTGTTTTCATTTGAAAATGAATTTAAATCACAAATCAATATTCGACATTTATCAACATTTTCAAAAATAATTCCTAAATAATCTCGATTCGAACTCATTGTTAAATATCGAATTTCATTCATTGAATTTCCATACGAAATCCATTTCTGTTCTTCATAATCAACATTATAACAAATCAAATATCGACTTGACGGATAAATATAACTCTGATCAGTCAAATAGTACAAACTATTTCTTAACGATCCCATTTCACCGAAGATATGACACACTTGTAATGAACTCATTCGAACTGTTTTTACCGCTCGATTCAACTCGAAAAACAAATCACATTCTTAATCAATTTTTATTCAATAAAAAAAAGAGAGAGAGAGAACTGTTTGTTGTTGATGAATTTAGTTTTGTTTGACAACTGAATTGATCCAATTGAGATAATCGGGATTTCCATTTTGAATGGGCAATTGAATCAATTCAGGAACTTGATAGGGATGATTTTTCTTAACAAACTCAATTAATTGTTGAACAAGATCTTGTTTCGTTTTAATCATTAACAAATATTCTTGATCTTCTTCGATTTTCGATTGCCATTTGTAAATCGATCGAATATTCGGAATAATATTAACACAAGCGCCTAATTCCGATTCAACAATCGATCGAGCTAATTTCTTTGCAATTTCATCATTGGATACAGTTGTAAAACAAACACTATACTCCGATGACATTCGACGTTTAAAAATAATCTGAGACGAAAAATAAGAAAGAAACAAAGATAGACAAATGATTAGAAAACAAATGAAAATCTGATTGAAATTGATCGTCATTTATCTACAAAAGAAAACTCACCCCAATCAACAGATTTTGATTGAATACTTTTTTAAATAACATAATACTGAAAACAAAATCAGTTCGATTTCAATCAAAACTATGTTTAATCTTCAGCAATTTTTTTTTCTTGAATAAAAACAAAAAGAAAGAGAACATAAAACATGTGTTGTTGTTGTTGTTGTTTAAGAAAAGAGAAAAGAAAGTCTAATTGTCATGCAAAGCGACAAATGATTTGGCTCCAAACGGCGACGAATATCGAATTTGTAGATGTTGAAAGACTTGTTGTCCAAAAGCGAGATCACAAAGATACAATCGACCAACATTTTTCGTTGACATTGTCAGTAATGGCAGAAGAGGAACTAACGAATATTTACATTCAATAGCTCCACCATCTAATGGCGGATCAACACCGATGACTGTCGCTTGTAAACGAGAACAATATTGAACAACTTGACGATACCACGGCTTGGCAAATAACACACTATCGGAATTATTGGCTGCATCTAATCCATTTAAAATCAAATCAATTGGAGCATTGGGAAGATCTTCAAAAGACAAAAACATTTTCGAAAAGTTCTTATTATTAATCATGATGAAAATCAACCTGAAACATTCGTCGTGAGAATAGCTTGAGTTGTTTGAAATAATTTTAATTCATTTTCAATGAAATTCGGTTGAATCGAATTATTTTGATTGATCGGTGGTAAATACAAATAAACTTGAATATTTTTCGAAGCTAAAATTCTCGCTGCACAAATGGCATACGCGCCTTGAATCTCAGTTCGACAAGCTAAAACAACAATTGTTGGATGTTGTCGTCGATTTTTAACTAATAATCGTTGAGTTCCGCCTAATAAATGTAAACACATGTCACTCGTACATCGAGCCATACTTTCAATGGTTCGTTCTTTCGAATAACCGTAATATTCAGCTGAATGAAACAATTTCTGACGTAATTCGAGATTGATTGCAGGAATCACGAGACCTTCATCTACATTTTTTTATAAATACGAAATGAGTTTGAGAGATTTGTTTGCAAAAGAAATTGAACCTGTCAAATATTTTTTACTCGTTGGAATTGGCAAAACAATTTGTTCGTAATCGATCGGTCCATTGTTATGTTCGAGAATCATTTGATCACAACGATATTTCTCTTGGATTTGTTGAGAATTTTTGAAAGTATTTCCGTTGGTTGTTGTTGATTCGAACAATTGTTCATTGTTGGAATTGATTTCATCTGACCAAGATTTTGATGTTCGATTGCGATCTGTTGGATTGAAATTCGTTTTTGTACCTAAATAAAAAAAGGTAAAAACAAATCGACAAATGACTTTCGTTGACAAACCATTGTTGGCAATCGGTGCTGCTTTAAATTCTTGTTGAGATTGTTCATTCGATGATTTCTTATGAATTGACTTTGGAATTTGAAAGGATCCTGATTGAGATAAAAGATTTAAATCTAGAATATCTTTAGCATTGACGACAATCGATTCTTCATCCAAAAGAATTCCATTATGAAACGCATGTTGTAATGTCAATGTTTGATTCAATGGATCAACACGAATGATTTGACCTTGATATTGACCCAATGTTGAACCACAATCGATTGAAACAGTCCAATTTACAAAATTTTCAATACTCATTCGAAGATTTTCATTGAATTTATCTGAAAGACAAATAACAAATCACGTTTTTTTCGTTTATAATTCATCTCGAAAGGAATATCGTTGTCGACTTGGACTTAAACGAACGAATACAGATTCAACAAACGATAAATTCAACTTTTCATTGCCATTTCGATTGTGAAATTCATCGTGAAGTTTCCCTGAGAAAAGATCTTCAACAAATTTCAATAATTTCCCTTGATTTCTAAATTTAAAAGAAAACTGTCAATTCAATATAAAACATCAACGATTTGAATTTACGATATTTGATGAAAATCTTCGAAAATAAACATATGTTGAAATGTATCGATGAGAATCACTGGTAAATCATCGACTGTTTTGCCTAAATGTTTTAATGGATGAACAAATTTTGCTCCATCACCATGTAGAAAATTGATTTTTGCTAAACGAAGAAGAAGAAGAAGAAGAACATCGATTATCAAATAAATTTCTCGTTTTTACATTGAAAATGAATAAGTTGTTTTTGAATTTGTTGTTCGAAAAGTTCGATTGACTTTTGATCGTCAATTCGATGAAATAAAATGAGAAAAGGTAAACCTTCCTCGGTTAATTCTTCTGCATTATCAAATCGAATTTGTCGAATTAATTTCGAACATTTGTTGTTCGACCAGAGATAAAACATTTGCTCATTTTCCAATGAATTCGAATAGAATTCTTTTCGATTTAATAACTTTCAAATTTACATTTCTTTACAATTGGATTTTCGAGAAAAGAAAAAAAAAAGTTTTTACTTCGTTCGATCGATAATAAACAAATTCTTTTGAAGAATTGTCAAATGAAACAGCAAAATGACATTGATCTCGTAAAAGATTTGCAATTTTCGAAAAGATTTCAAATGATTTCGAATTTGAATCGACGAAATGTCCGATAAGATAATCATATTTCACATCGACATTGGTCATGTCATTCGAATTATTTAATTTGACTATTGGAGATTCAATTTCACTTTGTAAATATTCAATTAACGAATTTAAATCTCTAAATTGACAAATTTTAGTTCATTTTTCTGTTAGAAATTTGAAATTGAAACCTTGATTTTCGATATTCTCGTTTATTGACAAGACCATTTCGAAATAATTTTAATGTTGGATATTTATTGATTTGATATTTTTTGCAAAGAGAAACTTCAAATAGAAACATTTTTATTTCAAATTGAAGAAATTTTCTTTTGAATTACCACTGATTTCACAATTCACTTTTCCAATTTGAATCAAACCTTCGTTCTTTTTTTTCGAATATTGTTTTGTTATTTTCTCAGCTAAATCTTCGTAAATTGGATTTAAATTTTGACTAAATCGACACCAATTGACATAAAAATTCACAAAAACAAGTTGATTTGCATCTTCAATCAACCGACAACAAGTTTCATTTCAATCACAATTCGAAATTTCAACGTACCAATGACCGAATCGAAATTTGATTCCGTTAATTCAATTGAACCAGTTAAAATATTGGGCAAATTTAATAAAATCTTTTTTTATTCGTAAACAAAATGAACGTTTTTTTTTTCTTGATTTGCTTGAAGAGAAGAAAGACAAAACTTACAAAGAGAATGGAAAATTTGTTCATGTGACAGATCTATTGACTAGAAAATAGGTGACAATGTTTAATTTTGATCTATATTTGAAGCGAGCACGTGAGATTAGATGTCGGTTTATTGAAAAAAAAATGATTTCGATTTCAAAATCGGCAAATTTTTGTAAACGAGATTTGTCTTCGTTATTTTTCATTCGAATATGTCAATTCAATAGAAAGATAACAGAAATGCATAAATGTTTTACAGAATTTGTTCGTCAAACAAAACTGATTGGCTAAAGAAACAACGCAAAGACGGAGAAAAACTTCTTCATCTCATTTTACAAGAAAATCAAAAGAATTATCAATGCAAACAGACAGCGAATATGAATCTGATGTTTCATCAATTGCTGATTCATCAACAACAGCGAATTCGAATCAAATCGTTTTCAATCGAGAACAATTAATCAAACGAATCGATTCGTTAACTCAAGAGAATCGAGTTCTTAAAGTCGAACTTGAAACGTACAAATTACGTTTAAAAGCATCGCAACAAGAAATCAAACAACTCAAACAGTTCGACTTTCCGTATTATTGATTTCAATTGATAATTCGTCTAGTTTCGTTTAGAGTGAGTGTCAATATGCAAGCCAAAGCTGAACAAGAAGAAGAATTCATTTCCAATACACTTTTGAAGAAAATTCAAGAATTAAAAAAAGAAAAAGAAACTCTTGCGAATAATTACGAACGAGAAGAAGAATTTCTTACCAATGATTTGTCAAGAAAATTACAACAATTGAGAGAAGAAAAACAATCGTTAGAACATTCGCTCGAACAAGAACAAGCCTCACAAATCAACAAACTTATGAAACGAATCAATCGATTAGAAGCTGAAACAATCAACAAACAAAATACACTTGTAAATCCATTCGATGAAAATTCATTTCTCGATTTGTTTGTCGCATTTAGGATCAATTGAAAAGAGAAAAAGTTGAATTAGAAAATACGTTGGAAAAAGAACAAGAATCACTTGTCAATCGACTTTGGAAACGAATGGAGAAATTAGAAACTGATAAACGATTACTTCAAAATAAACTCGAACAGCCCGAAGTCAATCTCAGTTCACATCATGTAACATTTTCTTTTCGTTGTTTTCAATTTGAATTATGTTTGCTTTTGTTCTCTGAAGGAATGCATTCCATCGTCATCGAATGATTCTCTTTTGATTCCAACAACAACAACAACAACAACAGTGAGTCTTTCAAATCGTCTTTCGTTGCCAAATATCGATCATATTCAACAATTGAAACGAGAAGTTGACAAACTGAAAAAAGAATTAATTCATACGCAAGATAGTCATCGACAGAAAATGGACGAACTTGTCAAAGAAGAACAAGACATCAGAAATGAAAATCTTCGTCTACAAAGAAAATTACAACTCGAGGTTTGGCATTGTTTTTTTTTTTTTGAAATTCAATTGAAAAACAAAAGTCGAATTGAAAATTAGGTCGACCGAAGAGAACAACTCTGTCGACAATTAAGTGAAAGTGAATCGTCATTGGAAATGGACGAAGAACGAGCTCTCAATGAACGAATTAAATCATTTCCTAAACAACAAAAATCGAATTCATCTCAACAACATTTATCAAGATCAAGAACTGTTTCAAGTCCATCAGCCAATCACAATTCACTCAACGATAATAATCATGATTTTCAAAGACCTCGACCACCATCGACCAATTCAGAAAACAATCAAATGGAATAAACACTTCGAACTCAACTAAATTAACTATTTTTCTTCTTTCTTTTCTTCTTTTTTTCTTTTATTGTAAATTAACTCTTTTCTTTTTCATTGATTAAAAACAAATCTTTCTTTCTGACGGTGATATCAATTCGACTTTTAGAAAACAAAACAAATTCGGAGGAGAAAATTTTATTCGGTAGATGAAAAAGGAAAAGCAAACGGGAGAAAATCCAATATGTCTTTTACAATTTAATTGCAAAAAAAAACCGAATTGATTTAGTTTTAATCGTCATCATCATCTGAATCTGAATTAACATTGATTTCATTTTGTTTTTGTGTTATTTGTTGAGATTGATCTTGAGGTGCAGGAGTAACTGTTTCTTCTTCTTCATCCGAATCATCTAAATGATGTAATGTTTCATAAATAGTTGGACCTGTATACGAATTAGCTTCGGTAGCAACAACAGCAACCGTTTCGTTATTGTTCGTATCGAATGCATCGACATCTGAACCATTCAAAGAAACAAAACCAAAAGTAACCGGAACAACAGTGACATTTGAATCTTCGGGTTCATCACATTCAGTTAAATAAATATCGGTTAATGTTGATGAACAATTTTGAGATTTAATATGAATTTGAACTCCATCGTCGGAACTTGGAATAACATATAAATAAACTTTAGGTTCTCCAGCTTCTGTTTGATTGATTTTCACGCAAGTTCCATTGAAATTTTGTATTTCAAGAATATGACTTGTTGATGTTTCATTGTCACCTTGAATACAATCAACAATTCGAAATTCTAATGTATTTCCTTTCGAAATTGGATTTGCACTAATCGAAGCAACGATTAAAGTAAAGACGAACACTTGAGTATACATCGTTTTGCCTTTTTCCAATGAATATGTTTCCTTGTAACGAATGTCCTTAACTATTTATTTGCCAAGACGAACAAAAATAGTTGCGAGAATATTCTCGATCTGAGTTTGTTCTATATACAGACAACATACTCTCAAAGCATAACAGAGAACGGAAAAAAGAGATATTACTCAAAGATTAATTATTCGAGAAGAATTAGCGAACAAAATCTATGCAATTTTCTGGCTTGTTTGCACGATGATGAGTCATAGAATTGACTTTGGAGAGAAAATAAAATTAGTTGAAAAGAAGAAGAAGAGAATTGACATTAACGAATATGTTTATCAGTTATGTTAAATAACAAGAATCGAGGGAATTGTTGTTGGCAGACGACTGTCAATGTCAACTCGTTTTCGACGTTGTCATTAATGATAGGTTCTATTTTGAGATATTTTTCTGATTCATGAAATAACGAATGTTCTGTTTGTTGTACGAAAAGTAGATGTTGATTAAATAAAATCTCTAATTAATAAATAACAGTATGAATAATCGAATGATTTGTTCTGAGAAATTCTTTATTCGTCGATTGATTATCTCTTTGAACGAAAGGATAAATATGTTGAATATCTTTGCATTTGACAGTTGTTTCATTTTGTCCAGTTTCTTTTTTATGATTCCAATAATAACTTTTACAATCATCGAACGGATCGAAATCGAATAATTTCTTCGGTTTTCTCGGTGCAGGTAACCACAGTTGTCCAAAAGGTCTCATAGCAAGTGGGAAAATATATTTGCTTCGAACAGCTGTATCGGGGTCTCCCATTTGCCAAATATGAGTCTTATTTTGCATATAAACAAAAATATCAATGAACGGAAAGTTCCATGAATAACCTCCAGCTGATGGAGTATTCTTGAAAAAGATTT
>Ga0209922_101821_pt1 | contig 19693 bp, 20 predicted proteins | sample ThiBiot_500_biof_FD_183946 | JGI IMG/M metagenome (GOLD analysis project Ga0209922, IMG submission 183946) | Wastewater bioreactor microbial communities from Cape Town, South Africa - Thiocy_expt_500_biof (SPAdes) | ecosystem: Engineered > Bioreactor > Thiocyanate-remediating > Anaerobic-Aerobic ...
TCATCCTTGCGAGTCGGAGGTACGGGCGCCATACGGGCGCTGCGGATGCCATGTGACACGGCGTCCACTCCATGAGTGTCGGCGCACGGGCATCCGTCTCATTCTCTCCTCACCAGGGCGGAATGCCGAACGCCGTCACTGCAGGGCGGAGGTGAGCCGCGCGAGGTTGTCGAGCACGGTCGAGCGCAGAGGCTGCTTCAACCACTCGTCGAGGGTCAGCTCCCGGCTGAGCGAGCGGTACTCGTCCTCGACCGCGCGCAGCTGCTGCACATACTCTTCGCCGCGCACGAGGAGCGAGATCTCGAGGTTCAGACCGAACGAGCGCATATCCATGTTGCTCGACCCGATGACCGCGACCTCGTCGTCGACCGACATCGACTTGGAGTGGAGAATATATGGCTTGCGGTACATATAGATCTTCACGCCACCACGCAGAAGCGCTTCGTAGTAGCTGCGCTGTGCGTGATAGACCATCGCCTGGTCGCCCTCTTCCGAGACGAACAGCTCCACGTGAACGCCACGCTGGCAGGCCGTCTGGATCGCGAGCAGGAGCCCCTCGTCGGGCACGAAGTAGGGCGAGACGATGATGAGCTTCTTCTGCGCCGCGAACAGCAGCGACATGAACAGCTTCAGGTTGTTCTGGTACTCGAACCCGGGCCCCGAGGGGATGACCTGGCAGTCGAGGTCGCCCGTGCCGGGCCGCGGGTCGAACAGATTCACATCGTCGACGACCTCGTCGGTCTCGCTGTACCAGTCGCTCAAGAACACGGCGTCGATCGAGCCCACGACGGGGCCGTCGACCCGCGTCATCATGTCCACCCAGTGCAGGCCGCGCTTGATGTTCTTCTTCAAGTTGTAGGTCGAGTCGGTGACGTTCTGAGACCCGGTGAACGCGACGCGGCCATCCACAACGACGAGCTTGCGGTGGTTGCGCAGATCCGGGCGGGTGTATGCACCGCGGAACGGCTGCACCGGCAGCATCAGGTGCCAGTCGGCTCCCATGTCGGTCAGCCGCTTCAGCGTCTGCTTGTAGAAGGGCTTGCCGCGGTTGGCCCAGTGATCCAGCAGCACGCGCACCTTCACGCCGCGGGCCGCGACCTCCTCCATCGCCGCGAAGAAGCTCTCCGTCGTGGCATCCGCCTGCAGAATATAGAACTCGACATGCACGTAGTCGGTCGCTTCGCGAATGGCGGATGCCATGGCGTCGATCGACTCCTGATAGTCGGAGATCAGCTTGGCACCGTTGTCACCGGAGATCGGCATGGCGCCGAGGTTGCGGTTCAGGCGCACGGTGGCGCGGAACCACTCCGGCGCGTGCGGGCGGAGCGTGCCGAGCTCGAGCCCGTGACTCAGGCGGCGGATCGTCTCGTTCAGCGCGGCCTGCTTACGCCGGCGCTTGCGCGGCAGGCGCGGGTTGCCGATCAGCAGGAACAGCACCACGCCGATGATGGGAATGAAGTAGATGGCCAAGAGCCAGGCCATCGCCGCAGTGGGGCGGCGATTGCGGGGCACGAAGATGATCGCGAGCACACGCACGGTGACATCGACGACGAAGACGAGGATCACCCAGGCGAGCGCCCATCCGCTTTGATCCACGTACTCCCCCGTCGTCGGTCCGCCCAGCGTATCGACCCGAGCGTCAGATCGCGCGCTGCTCGCCCTCGACGGCGGGGAGTCCACGCTTGGCGCGTTCCTCCGCCTCGATCTTCGCGTAGACGCGCCGCTCGGTGCGGTCCATCCGCAGGATCGACCGCATCACGAAGACGAACAGTCCGAGCACCACGACGGTCGGCAACAGCGACCAGGCGACGGCGGCCCAGTACGAATCCATGCCCCCATCGTAAGTTATCCCTCACAATCGGCGAGCCCCGACGGAGTTTCCACTTTCTCCGCTTTCTCGCGCCCACCGCCTCGCGCGAGCGAGCAACCTCTCGGCATGACTCTCACCGTGAAAGCCGCCGGTGCGGCGCAGTTCCTCTCCCTCGTCCCGCGCCTGCTGGGCTTCACCCCCACGCGGAGCCTCGTGCTCGTACCGATGGCGCGCGGACGCACGCTCGGCGCGATGCGCCTCGACCTGCCCGGGGACGACCTCATCGACACGGTCGCATCCACGGCGATCGGCATGATGTGCCGCATCGCGGAGGCCGACGCCATCATCGCGGTCGTCTACTGCGACGAGGCTCTCAGCGAGCGGGCCCGCCCCCGCGGATTGCCCGGTGCGGCGCTCATCGCCGCGCTCGGTGCCCGGGCGGATGCCTGCGGCCTCCCGCTCGTCGAGGCGGTGACGGTCGGGGCGAATGCCTGGGGCTCGCACTTCGACGCCGCCCTGCCGAAGTGCGGACGACCGCTGGAGGACCTGCGGATCATCGACGAGGTCGCGGGCTCGCTCGAGCAGGCGGGCATGGGCGGGCCGCTCGCCGACGACCAGGCATCCGGGGCGGCGCTGCCGCGGGTGCCGTCGTCGGCTCGGCGGGCAGTCGCGTTGGCGCTGCGCTCCCTCGCATCCTCGCTCGAGGCGATCTGCGGCATCCCCTCGACGTCGCGGGGCGAGCACCGGATCGACCCTGCCGCGCTCGAGGCGGCGTGCGCACTCGATGACCTGCCGTCGATGTACGAGCAGGCGCTCGCGTGGCATCCGGCGCAGGAGCCGATGCATGCCGCGATGCTCGGCTGGTGTCTCTCTCGTCCGTCACTCCGGGACATCGCTCTCGTGCAGTGGGCGACGGATGCCGCGGGCGGCGACGTCGCGATGGACGCGCAACGGCGGTGGGAGGATGGTGAGGACTATCCGGCGGATCTGGCGTGCGCCATGTGGGGCGAGGGTCCGCGGCCGGATGCCGAGCGCCTCGAGACGGCTCTCGCTCTTGCGAGGGAGGTCGCGGCGCTCCTGCCGAAGGCCGAGCGACCGGGGCCTCTCGCCGTGTGCGCTTGGCTGTCGTGGGCGCTCGGCCGCTCTTCGCACGCGGACCGCTACGCCGGCATGGCGCTCGCGTTCGACCCCGGCCACGGGCTCGCCGACATCGTCCGTTCGTTCGTGCGAGTCGGGCACCTGCCTGACTGGGCCTTCCGCCCCCGGTGAGGGAGTGACGGGGTGCGATCGGATGCGCCTGCGCCGACGCGCCGGGGCGTGACCGCCGTCCCCGTGCGCGGCGACGCGGCGTCAGTGGACGAAAGCGAGCAGCAGCGCGACACCGATGAACAGCGACCCGAAGACGCGGTCGAGCAGGCGCCGCCCGCGCGCGGTGCGCGTGAACCGGCGGAACCCGTGCGCCGCGACGGCGAAGAACCCCCACATGACGGCGATGTCGACAGTGACGACCGTGACCGCGACGACGGCGTACTGCGGCAGCAGGGGCTCACCCGGCCGGATGAACTGCGGCAGGAACGCGAGGAAGAACACGATCGCTTTCGGGTTCAGGAGGTTGACCCAGAGACCCCGCCGGAACATCGACCAGCCACCCTCGCGCACCGCCTGGGGAGCCGCGTCCGCGGCATCGGGCGCCTCTCCACTGCGCGGCCCTCCGATGGACGTCCCTTCGGCGAGCGTCCCGTCAGTGGGTTGACCGACGACCGGCGGGGACGCGACGGGCGGCCGGGCGAAGATGAGGCGCAGCCCGAGGAAGGCGAGGTAGGCGGCACCCGCGTAGCGGATGATCTCGAACAGCACGGGGTTCGAAGCGACGAGCACCCCGACGCCGATCGCGACGATCGCGATGTGGACGATCAGCGCCGCCTGCTGTCCGAGGATGCCCCAGATCGACCGGCGGAACCCCTGCGCGAGGGCGTTCCCCATCGTGTTGATCGCCCCCGCCCCGGGGGTGAAGCTGATGACGAGGCACGCGAGGAGCAGCGTGACCCACAGCGAGAACGCCACCGCCGGCGCTTACTTCACGAGCGGGAAGAGGATCGTCTCGCGGATGCCGAGGCCCGTGATCGCCATGAGCAGGCGGTCGATCCCCATGCCCATGCCGCCCGTCGGCGGCATCCCGTGCTCGAGCGCCCGCAGGAACTCCTCGTCGACGCGCATCGCCTCGTCGTCTCCCCGCGCGGCGAGCTTCGCCTGCTCGACGAAGCGCTCCCGCTGGATGACGGGGTCGACGAGCTCCGAGTATCCCGTCGCGAGTTCGAAGCCGCGGACGTACAGGTCCCACTTCTCGACGACGCCCGGGATCGACCGGTGCTCACGCACGAGGGGCGACGTGTCGAGGGGGAAGTCCATCACGAACGTCGGCCGCTCGAGGCCGCCTTTCACGAAGTGCTCCCACAGTTCCTCGACGTACTTGCCGTGCGTCGCGACCTTCTCGGGAACCTCGACGCCCACCTCCGCGGCGAGCGCCTTCAGGTCATCGAGGCTCGTGGCGGGCGTGATGTCGCGGCCGGATGCCTGCGACAGCGACTCGTACATCGACAGGCGCTCCCACTGTCCGCCGAGGTCGAACGCCGTGCCGTCGGCCCAGGTGACGGTCGTGGAGCCGGCCACCGCGATCGCCGCGTTCTGGATGAGCTCCTGCGTGAGGTCGGCGATCCCGTTGTAGTCGCTGTAGGCCTGGTACGCCTCGAGCATCGCGAACTCGGGGCTGTGCGTCGAGTCGGCGCCCTCGTTGCGGAAGTTCCGGTTGATCTCGAACACCCGGTCGATGCCGCCGACGACGGCGCGCTTGAGGAAGAGCTCCGGCGCGATGCGCAGGTACAGCTCCGCGTCGAACGCGTTGGAGTTCGTGACGAAGGGGCGGGCCGCCGCACCACCGTGCTGCACCTGGAGCATGGGGGTCTCGACCTCGAGGAAGTCGTGCGCGGCGAACGTGTCACGGAGGGACGCGTTGACCTTCGCGCGCGCGATCACCGTGTCGCGGGCCTGGTCGCGCACGATCAGATCGAGGAAGCGCGAGCGCACCCGGCTCTCCTCGGAGAGCTCGGAATGCAGGTTCGGCAGCGGCAGCAGCGCCTTCGACGCGATCGCCCAGTCGGTCACCATGATCGACAGCTCCCCGCGGCGGCTGGAGATCACCTGCCCCGTCACCGAGACGTGATCGCCGAGATCGACGAGGTCCTTCCATGCCTGCAGCGAGTCCTCGCCCACCTCGGCGAGCGAGACCATCGCCTGGATGCGCGACCCGTCGCCCGCCTGCAGCGATGCGAAGCACAGCTTGCCCGTGTTGCGGCTGAACACGACGCGTCCGGCGACGGAGGCCGTGACGCCGGTCTCGGCGCCCGACTCGAGGTCGGCGTACCGCTCGCGCAGCGCCGCGATCGTGTCCGTGACGGGGACCGTGACGGGGTAGGCGCCACCGGCGGCATCCGCCCGCTCGGAGATCAGCCGGTCGCGCTTGCCGAGCCGGACGGCCTTCTGCTCGTGGACGTCGTCCAGGTCGGCAGCGGTCGGGTCGGCGGGCGCGGTGACGGGCGCGTCGGTCATGGGGGCTCCTCGGAAGTCGCCTCCGATTCTACCGACGACGGGCCCGCGGTCCGGGCCGCCTCCGCGCCACCGGATCGGCACACAGGCCGGCTCCGGACTCGCGCTCGAGATCGCGCCGTGCCCTGCCACAGGTATCAGCGCGGGGATCGGCGTGGGCAGCCGCGGGGTGATCAGCGCAGCGGCGTCCACCCGGACGGCAGCGGACCATCCCCCATCGCACGTTCGCGATCCGCGGCGAGCGACCAGCCCTGCGCCGCGTCGACGGCGTCGAAGCCGCCGCGGGCGAGGCGCATGCCGACGTCGTCGTGGTGCATCCGCGGCCCGCCGCCACGGCGCGTTCCCGCACGCACGCTCCACGCATCGTCGGCGAATCCTCCACCGCGGAACACGCGGTAGTCGCCGTAGCGGAGGGGGTCGAGAAGGTCCCAGCACCACTCCCAGACGTTGCCGAGCGTGTCGAAGAGCCCGAAGAGGTTCGGATGCCTCCCGCCGACCGGTTGCGGAGTGCTCACGCCGTCCGCCGCCGTCCACGCGACCTCGCGCAGCGGCCCGTAGTGGGCGGCTGTCGAACCGGCGCGGCAGGCGTACTCCCACTCCGCTTCCGTGGGGAGCCGGTAGCCGTCGCTGTCGACGAGCCACGTCACCTCGTCGCCGTCCACCCGGTAGGCACCGTCGAGGCCCTCCCACTCGGACAGCGCGTTGCAGAGGCGCACGGCCCGCAGCCACGAGAGGCCGACGGCGGGGCGGCGCGGGTGGTTCGCGGCGATGCCGAGCGCCTCGCCGAGTACCTCCTCGGTGACCGCGAACACGCCGATCTCGAACGGTTCGAGCTGCACGGTGCGACGCATCTTGCGGCGCGCGTCGTGCAGGACGACGCTCCCCGCCGGGATCGGCGCGAGGTCGATGTCGCTCACGGCAGCGCGGCGTCGTCGAGGTCTGCGCTGTCGCCCGCTTCCGTGAGGGCACGGTCGATCGTCGAGTGGACGAGCGTGCCGAGGTAGCGGCCGGGTGCGTCGATGCCGATGCCCCTCAGCAGGTCGGCCGCCTGCCGCACGAGCGACGCCGAGAACTCCGTCGCCGTCGCGATCGCCTCGCCGTATGCGGCACGGTCCCGCTCGGCGACGACGACGGGCTCGCACCCGAGTTCGACGGCGAGCGCCTGCGCGATCGGGAGCACGGCGGCGGGGGCGGTCACGGCCGCGAACGCGCCCTGCAGCTGCCGCAGGTCGATCGAGGTCCCCGTAAAGGCGATCGCCGGATGCACGGCGAGCGGAATCGCGCCGCGGGATGCCGCCGGGGCGAGCACGTCGATGCCGTGCACCGCGTCGGTGTGCAGCACGAGCTGCCCCACCTGCCATGCGCCGAGCTCGGCGAGCCCCGCGACGACGGGTGCGAGATGGTCGCGCGGCACGGCGAGGATCACGAGTTCGCTGCGGCGGACGACCTCGTCGGCGTCGAGCACCGGCACGCCCGGGAGGATCGCCTCGATGCGATCGGGGTCCGACCCGGCCGTGATGCCTGTGAGAGCGTGCCCGACCCCGGCGAGCGCCGCACCGAGGACCGGACCCACCCGGCCAGCCCCGATGATCCCGACACCCAGCCGGCTCGCGTCACTCATGAGACATCCTCCGCCGAGGCATCGGACGTCGAGATCGTCTCCCGCGGGCCGCCCTCCACCGTGCCACGCTGTGCCGGAGCATCCGCCGCCGCACCGCCGACCGCCGAGGCATCCGCCGCCTGGTTGCCTGCCGCCGGAGCATCCACCGTCGCCTCGTCCCACCGGTGCGAACGGTCGCGGGCGGCGGCGGAGATCGTGCGCGTCTCGGTGGCACTCCAGGCATCCAGCGCCGTGTCCCGATCGATGATGCCGACCTTCGCCGTCACGGGCCCGAGCACGGTGTGGCCGGTGAGATTCGCGACCCTAAGGGCACGGTCGACCGGGCCCTGGCTGATCCGCACGGACTGCAGCCGCGCGAGCGGGAGGATGACGAGCGCGCGCTGCAGGAACCCGTGGCGCAGCAGCAGCGCATCGTCGGTGACGAGCACGCCGTTCCGGCGCCACGACAGCGGGCGGAGCCACCGCGCGCGCCGCGGGGTCGTCTCGAACGGGTCGTCCGTCGTGCCGGCCGTCTCGGCGAACATGCCGGAGCGGACGATGAGCTCCGCTTCGCCCTCCGACAGAACAGGCAGGAACAGGCGCAGCACACGCTCCACGTCGGCGCGGGTTCCCACCGGCAGCACCTCGGCGAACTGCAGCGACTGGCTGTCGGTCGCCGACCGCCCCGACATCCGGTTGACGCGCATCGACCACCAGCCCGCGCCGCGCCACAGGATCGGCTGGCGGATCTCGAACGCGTGCACGCGTCCAGGCGGCAGCGTCTCGGTGATGGTCGTGAACAGTCCGAAAGTGATCCGCACCCCCGATGAGGTCGGCGCGATCGAGTACCGGAGCGACCTGGTGATCGAGCGGAACCAGTACGCGCCGAACGCGATGACGGTCGGGACGATCGTGAACAGCACCCACGGCGTGCCGAAGATCGCGCCCATGATCACGGCCGCGAGCAGGACGATCAGCCAGATCGTCGATCCCGACAGCAGGTGCGCGCCGATGAGGCGCCCGGCCGGGATGTGGACGACCGATTCGGGCTCGCTCTCGGGTCCGTCGACGCCGTCGATGAGACCCGTGATCCCCGCCGCGACCGCGTCCTTCGTCGCCTGCGACAGCGGGATGCCCCGTGCCTGCGCCTCACGCGCCTCCGCCAGTTGCCGCCCCGACGCGAGCCGCAGGATGTCGGCGCGCACCGCCTCCGCGTTGGCCGTCGAGAGGTACTCGAGCTTCACGTTGGCATCCAGCCCCGCGCCGACGACTTCGAGCTTCGCCGTGCCGAGCAGGCGCGCGACCATGGGCCGCGTGAGGTTGACGCCCTGCACGCGGTCGAGCGGTGCGCGACGGTGCGTGCGGAAGAGCACGCCGCTGCGCACTTCGACGTCGTCGCCTGTGATCCGGAACGTGTGGAACCGCCACGACGTCCAGAACACGACGAGGATGACGAGGAGGATCCCGAGCACGACGAGCCCCGCGATGAGCCACAGGTTGTTCGCCCAGATGTAGTCGACGGGGTCGCCGCCCTCGTACTGCTCCCACTCGGCGAGCCCCGGGAAGAGCCACACGACCAGACGGTCGCGGAGATTGGTGATGACGATGCCCGTGACGACAATGAGGAACAGCCCGCCGCGCAGCACGGGGGTGAGCGGGTGCAGGCGATGCCACTGCCCGTCACTGAGCGGCGAGCGCACGGGTGCGACGGCCGTCGGCGGCACGACCGCGCCGGGAGGAAGCGGCACAGGCGCGCCGGCACCGGGAGGGACAGCCCCGGGGCCGGACGGGACCGGCACGCCGGGCGGGACAGGCTCCGTCACAGACCGGTCCTCCGGGTCTCGGCGACGGCGATGAGGGTGTCGCGCAGGCGCTCGGCGGCTTCTTGCGTGAGCCCGGGGATCGTGACCCCCGTGGCGGCCGCCGCGGTGACGAGCTTCAACTGCGCGATGCCGAATCCGCGGTCGAGCGGCCCGTGCGTGATGTCGACGAGCTGCATCCGTCCGTACGGCACGGCGACCATGCGCTGCCACAGGATGCCGCGGCGGAACACCAGATCGTCCTCGCGCAGCTGGTATCCGTACGCCCTGGCCTGGCGCGGGAGGATCGCGAGGGTCCACACGGTGATCAGGATCACGATCGCCGCGGGGATCCACACCCACGTCAGATGCAGGACGAGCCACAGCACGACGGCCGCGGCGATGACGAGGGCGAGGAAGGCTCCCGTGGAGATGAGCTGCACCGTGACGTAGCGGCGCGAGATCTGGTGCCAGACCCCGTCGCCGATCGGGAGCCGGTTCTCGCTGCGCGGCGCGAGGATCCGGTCGTAGGTGCCACCGTCGAGCACGGCGTCGCGCGACGGGGCGGCGCTCGACGGGGCGGCGCTCGACGGGGCGGCGGTCTCAGTCGTGGTGGGAGAGTCCGTAGCCGGGGTCGTCGGGTCCGGGGTGTTCGTCATCGTCGTCCTTCCGGATGGTGCAGAGATGTTCGGCCACGAGCGCGGCGGCGAGCAGCACGAGCGCCGCACCGAGGGTGGCGAGGACGGCCACGATCGAGCCTACGGCGGCGACGGGCCGCGTGAGGAGGAAAACGAGAAGGCCCAGCGCGACGCCCGCCACGACCGCGGCGACGATGCTGGATGCCTTGGCGAGCATGGCCACGCGGACCGCCCGGAACGGGTCGACCGGGCGGGAGTCGGCCCCCGTGATCGCCCGTCGGATCGGCAGCGCGAACAGCACGTCGGCGGCGCCGAGGAGGATGAGCAGCACCGGCAGCAGCAGCGAGGGGGTGAACGTCGCGCGGCCCGCACTCGTGAGGAGCTGATCGAGACCAAACCCGAGAAGGGCACCGACGACGCCCACCGCGATGAGGACGCCCGCGCTCGTGCGCTTCATGTGGCAGCCCCGCCGCCGTCGAGTGCGGGGCCGGGATCGGTCGCCGCCCCGGGAGTGGACCTATCCCCGGATGCCCCGCGAAGCCCTGCCAGCAGGTCGGCCACCCTCCCGCTACCCGGCAGCACGGCGTCCGGATCGATGCTGAGCCACGGCGCGAGCACGAAGTCCCGCTCCGCGGCGCGCGGGTGCGGCAGCAGCAGGGCGGGGTCGTCGCTTGTGACGTCGCCGTAGGTGATGAGGTCGAGGTCGAGGGTGCGGTCGCCCCAGCGCTCCCGGCGTTCCCTCCCGTGCCGCGCCTCGATGGCGTGGAGGTAGCCGAGGAGCACGCTCGGGGCGAGGCGCGTCTCGAGGACGGCGACGGTGTTGAGGTAGGCGGGGGCGGAGGTATCCGGCCCGTCGAGCGTCACGGCGACCGACTCGATCGGCGTCGCGACGCGCACCGCCGACGTGAGCGGCAGTCGGATGAGGTCGTACACGGCCGCATCGATCGTCGTGGCACGGTCGCCGAGGTTCGCACCGAGTGCGACGACGGCCGTGGCGACCGGGCGATCCGCGGCGGATGCCTCGCCCTGGAAGCCCTGCGCGAGCCGGCGGTTCATGCGCGGGCCCCCGTCATGTCGCCCTCGACGACGGGCGCGGCGCGGCGGATCGTCACCGACACGTCGGCGAACGGCACCGTGATCGGAGCCTGCGGCTTGTGGATCGTGACGGCGACCATGCGCACACCGTCCCGCGCGAGGAGGTCGTCCGCGATCCGGGCGGCGAGGGTCTCGAGGAGGTTGACGGGGTCGGCCTCGACGAGCGCGACGATCTGCTCCGCCACCTCGCCGTAGTGGATCGTGTCGGCGACGTCGTCGGTCTCCGCCGCGCGACGCGTGCTGACGTACAGGGTCGCATCGACGACGAACTCCTGGCCTTCACGGCGCTCGTCGTCGTAGACGCCGTGGTACCCGAACGCCCGGATGCCCGTCAGCGTGATCTCGTCGGCGAAGTCCATGTCAGATGCCTCCCTGCTCCCACGCCTGTGCGACCGCGAGCGCGTCACGGGTCGCCGTGACATCGTGGACGCGCACGGCCCACGCCCCGGCCCGTGCGGCGAGCACACTCGTGACGGCGGTCGCGAGGTCGCGCCGCGCCTCGTCGACCTCGCCCGGTGCGCCCGTGGCCTCGAGCGTCTCGGCGAGGAACCTTTTGCGGCTCGTGCCGACGAGCACGCGCGGCCCGAGCGCGACGATGCGATCGAGCGCCCGGAGCGCGCGCCAGTTCTGGTCGCCCTGCTTGCCGAAGCCGATGCCGGGGTCGAGGACGACACGATCGGGCGAGATCCCCGCCTTCGCGGCGGCGCGCAGGCGCACCTTCAGTTCGTGCAGGAGTTCGCGGCCGACGTCCGTGTACGAGGCATCCGCGTACATGTCGGCGGAGTGGCCGCGCCAGTGCTGCAGGACGATGTCGGCTCCGGATGCCGCGACCGCACCGAGCATCTCGGGGTCGGCGAGCCCGCCGGAGACGTCGTTGACCATCCGCGCCCCCGCGGCGACCGCGGCGACCGCGGTCTCGGCGTTCATCGTGTCGACGCTGAGCATCGCGCCGGTGCCCGACAGCGCCTCGATCACAGGGATGACACGGGCTCGTTCCTCGGCCGGGTCGACGCGCTCTGCGCCGGGCCGGGTCGATTCGCCGCCGATGTCCAGGATGTCGGCGCCTGCGGCGAGCAGCGCGAGGCCGTGGTCGATCGCGGCCTCGGCGTCGACGTAGCGCCCACCGTCGCTGAAGGAGTCGGGGGTGACGTTGACGATCCCCATCACGAGCGTCATGTCAGGCGCCCGTTCCCGTCAGCAGCATCATGATCTCGGCGCGCGCCGCGGGCTCGGCAAGCTCACCCCGGGCGGCGATCGTCACGGTCGCCGCATCCGGCTGACGCCCGCCCCGCATCGTGACGCACTCGTGATGCGCGTCGAGCACGACGACGACACCCCGGGCATCCAACGACGCCGCGATGACATCGGCGATCTGCTCACCGAGCCGCTCCTGCACCTGCGGGCGCGACGCGAGGATCTCGACGACCTTGGGGAGCGAACCGAGGCCCACGACCTGCTCGCCGGGGAGGTAGGCGAGGTGCGCGCGCCCGGCGAACGGCAGCAGATGATGCTCGCAGACGGAGCGGAACCGGATGTCGCGCAGGAGCACCGCCCCCGACGGGAGCGTGTCGGGCGCGGGCCCCCGCGAGACGGAGATCGTGTGGGCGAGGGGGGCTGCGGCATCCTCACCGACGCCCTGGAAGAACTCGGCGTACGCGTCGGCGACGCGCTGCGGGGTCGCCTTCAGCCCCGGACGATCGGGATCCTCCCCGATCGCCTCGAGGATGTCGCGCACCGCGGCGGCGATGCGCTCTCGATCGACGGCCACGTCCCGAGCCTAGGCGATCGGGCGCGTCAGGCGGTCGCCGGGCGGGCCTGCCCGGCGGGGCGACGCGCGGGGGCCTTCTCGGTCGCCTCGGCGCCGTCGGCGGGAGCGGCGGTGGATGCCGCGAGGCCCGCCTCCGACCGGCGCGGCATCTCCACGGGCGGCAGCGACGACACGGGGCGCTGCTCGCTGGAGAGCCACTGCGGGCGCGGCGGCAGCCGCTTGACGTCCTTGAAGATCTCGGCGAGCTCGAGGTGATCGAGCGTCTCCTTCTCGAGCAGCGCGAGAGCCAGCTTGTCGAGCACGTCGCGGTTGTCGTTGATCACCTGGTACGCCTCGTTGTGCGCCTGCTCGATGAGGAGGCGCACCTCGGCATCCACCCGCTCGGCGATGCGCTCGGAGAAGTCACGGCCGTGGCCCATGTCGCGGCCCATGAACACCTCGCCCGAGGACGAGCCGAGCTTGACGGGGCCGACCTCGGTCGTCATGCCGTAGTCGGTGACCATCTTGCGGGCGATGCCGGTCGCCTTCTCGATGTCGTTGGATGCCCCGGTCGTCGGGTCGTGGAAGACGATCTCCTCCGCGACACGGCCGCCCATCGCGTAGGTCAGCTGGTCCTGCAGCTCGTTGCGGGTGACGGAGTACTTGTCCTCGAGCGGCAGCACCATCGTGTAGCCGAGCGCCTTGCCGCGCGGGAGGATCGTGACCTTCGTGACCGGGTCGGTGTTGTTCATCGCGGCGGCGGCGAGCGCGTGACCACCCTCGTGGTACGCCGTGATGAGCTTCTCGCGGTCCTTCATGACGCGCGTGCGGCGCTGCGGACCGGCGATGACGCGGTCGATCGCCTCGTCGAGGGCGCGCATGTCGATCAGCTGCGCATTGGAGCGCGCCGTGAGGAGGGCCGCCTCGTTGAGGACGTTCGCGAGGTCGGCACCCGTGAAGCCGGGGGTCTTCCGCGCGATGACCGAGAGGTCGACGGATGCCGAGAGGGGCTTGCCGCGCCCGTGCACCTCGAGGATCTTCTGACGACCCTTGAGGTCCGGGGCATCCACGCCGATCTGACGGTCGAAGCGGCCGGGGCGCAGGAGGGCCGGGTCGAGGATATCGGGGCGGTTGGTCGCGGCGATGACGAGGACCGAGACCTTGGGGTCGAAGCCGTCCATCTCGACGAGCATCTGGTTGAGGGTCTGCTCGCGCTCGTCGTGCCCGCCGCCCATGCCGGCGCCGCGGTGGCGGCCGACGGCGTCGATCTCGTCGATGAAGATGATCGCGGGGGCGTTCTCCTTCGCCTGCGTGAACAGGTCGCGCACGCGGCTCGCTCCCACACCGACGAACATCTCGACGAAGTCGGAACCCGAGATCGAGTAGAACGGCACGCCCGCCTCGCCGGCGACGGCGCGGGCGAGGAGCGTCTTGCCCGTTCCGGGAGGGCCGTACAGCAGCACGCCCTTGGGGATGCGGGCGCCGACGGCCTGGAACTTGGCCGGATCCTTCAGGAAGTCCTTGATCTCCTGCATCTCCTCGATGGCCTCGTCGGCGCCGGCGACATCGGCGAAGGTGACCGTCGGGGTCTCCTTCGTCACGAGTTTCGCCCGGGACTTGCCGAACTGCATCACCTTGGAGTTGCCGCCCTGTGCGGCCGAGAAGAAGAACCAGAAGAGGAGGCCGAGAAGAAGAAGCGGGAGCAGGAGCGAGATCATGCTCTCGAAGAAGGTCGTGCGCGGGACGACGTCGTCGAAGCCGTCCTTGGGCTTCGCGTTGTCGATCGCCGTGACCACTTCGGCCGCGCGCGCGCCGACGTAGTAGAACTGCACGTTCGTCGAGCCCTCGAAGGGCTTCGAGAGGGTGAGGTCGACGCGCTGGTCGCCGTCGGTGTTCGTCGCCTTCGAGACGGTGTCACCGCTCAGGAGCGTGAGGCCCTCCTGCGTCGTGATCTGCTTCGCGCCGGTGAGCGACGTGATGAGCGACACACCGAGCACGAGGAGCAGGCCGATCACCAGCACGTACACGATCGGGTTGCGCGTGAGCTTCTTGACATCCATGGTCCGATCAGGCTACCCCGCGGTCACTATGGCGCGTCTGTGCATTCGCCCACGGCGTACCCCGCCGCGGTCACGGCGCAACCACTCACCTGCCGGTGATCGAGCGCCGCGGCGAAGCCGCGGTGTATCGAGATCACGCGACGCAGCCACCCACCGGTGATCGAGTGCCGCGGCGCAGCCGCGGTGTATCGAGATCACGCGGCGAAGCCGCGGTGTATCGAGATCACGCGGCGAAGCCGCGGTGTATCGAGATCACGCCCCGCGAGGCATCCCCAATTCAGCTGTACACGTGCGGCGCGAGCACTGCGACGTCGCGGAGGTTCCGGTACTGCTCGTTGTAGTCGAGCCCATACCCGACGACGAAGTCGGTGGGGATGTCGAAGCCGACGTACTTGCAGTCGATCTCGACCTTCGCCGCCTCGGGCTTGCGCAGCAGGGCGAGGATCTCGATCGACGCCGCGCCGCGCGAGGCGAAGTTGTCGAGGAGCCAGGCGAGGGTGAGGCCGGAGTCGATGATGTCCTCGACGATCAGCACGTGCTTGTCGGTGAGGTCGGTGTCGAGGTCCTTGCGGATCTGCACGACACCGCTCGACTTCGTGCCGGCGCCGTACGACGACACGGCCATCCAGTCCATCGTCAGCGGGCGCGAGAGGCTCCGCGCGAAGTCGGCCATGACCATGACCGCGCCCTTCAGCACGCCCACGAGCAGCAGTTCCTTGCCGTCGTAGTCGGCGTCGACGCGGCGAGCGAGCTCGTCGAGCTTCGCGCGGATCTGCTCCTCGGTGACGAGGACATCGGTCAACTGATCGGCGATCTCGGCTGCGCGCATGTCACGAGTCTAGGAGCCGCGCGCGGCGTGCCGCACGCGCGACGGCCGGGACATGTCGCGCGCGCCGCACGACGAATAAGCTGAGCGCGTCGGGCGGGTGCCCGGCGACTGACGATGGGAGACGGCCGTGGCCGCACTTGACGACATTCTGGGGATGCTGCCGATCGATGAGATCGCCTCGAAGCTCGGTGTGGATGCCGACACCGCAAAGGCCGCCGTCGCACAGGGTGGTGGGGCGATCCTCGGCGGTCTGCAGAAGAACGCCTCGACCAGCGAGGGGTCGGCGGCGATCGAGGCTGCGCTCGGCAAGCACGCCGGCACCGCCGACGCGGCCGTCGCCGCCGGACGCATCGATGTCGATGCGGTCGACACCGCCGACGGCGAGAAGATCCTGAAGCACGTGTTCGGCGGCAAGGAGCAGGAAGTCGCCCAGACGCTCACGAACGACAAGCAGACCGCCGGGATCGACTTCAGCAAGCTCCTGCCGGTGCTCGCGCCGATCGTCATGGGGATGCTCGCCAAGGGCCAGCAGAACCAGAGCACGTCGACGCAGAGCTCGGGCGGCGGGATCACCGACCTGATCGGCGGCCTTCTCGGCGGTGGCGGTTCGTCGCAGTCCACGGGTGGCGGCATCGACATCGGCAGCATTCTCGGCGGCCTCTTCGGCGGCAAGAAGTAACAAGTACCTGCCGGCCCGATCCTGTTGCGGGCCGGGCGGTGGCGAACGCCTCTGGACGGTGACGTTCAGGGGCGTTTCGCCGTCAGGGCGCGGTGAAGGTCAGTCGCGTTCCGGAGCGGGATGCCTGGCATCCGGGGAGCGCGATCGGCCCCTGACCATGCCAATCGGTCACGAGTCGCGCCACCTCGAGGGTCTGCGCGCGGGTCAGCGAGGCGCCGAACTCGCTCGCGACGACGTGGCGGATGATCCGGTTCCGGATGGCGGGCGGGTTCGCGGCCAGCGCCGGCACGGACACGGCGATGCCCGCCTCGGCGTGCTCGACGATGTCTTCGATGGTCTCGTCGATCATGTCGGCGAAGGCCGCGGCATCCTCGCGCAGCTGATCGCTCGTGCGAGCGAGGGCCTCGGCGACGCCGGGGCCGAGTTCGGCCTCGAGCACGGGCATGACGTCCTGGCGGACGCGCACCCGGAGGTACCGGCGGTCGAGGTTGTGCGGGTCCTCCCAGACGGGGAGCCCCTGCGCGGCGCAGGCCGCGCGCGTGGTCGCGCGGCGGACGTCGAGGAGGGGGCGGAGGATGCGGATGCCGTGCTCCTCGCGATCGGGCGACATCCCGCCGAGGCTCGCCGCGCCCGAGCCGCGGGCGAGGCCGATGAGCACCGTCTCGGCCTGGTCGTCGAGGGTGTGGGCCAGCAGGACCGCGGATGCCCCCGCGTCCCGCGCCGCGCCGAGCAGCGCTGCGCGCCGGGCGTCGCGCGCGGCCGATTCGGGGCCGCCACCGTCCGCCGGCGCCGCCGTCTGCACGGCGATGACCCGCGTCGGCAGGCCCAGCTGCTCCGCGGTCGCGGCCGCGCGCGCGGCGACCTGCGCCGAGCCCGACTGCAGTCCGTGATCGATCACGGTCGCGGACGCCCGGACTCCAGCCTTGGGCGCCTCGAACGCGACGGCCGCCGCGAGGGCCAGCGAGTCCGCCCCGCCGGAAAGGCCGACCAGCACCGGGCCGTCGATCCCCGCGAGGCACTCCCGCACCGCACGGCGGATCTCGGCGACAGCAGGATCGAGGCCCGGGCGGTGCTCCATGGCATCCACGCTAGTGCGCGCGGGTCCCCCCGCTCGCCTGTACCGTTCTCAGGCTCAGCCGCGTGCTACGGCCGCCTCTGCCCCGGAATGCCGGGCGGCTCCGCAGCGAAGCGGGCACCAGTCCTGAGTACGGTACGCAGAGTTCGCGGACTAGGCTTGTGGCGGCATTCCAGACACTTCCGAAGGAGCACCAGCATGGGCGCATACGACGCCGTCATCGAGATCCCGCGCGGCAGCCGGGTCAAGTACGAGGTCGACCACGGCACCGGTCGCGTCTTCCTCGACCGCGTCCTGTTCACCCCGATGGGCTACCCCGCCAACTACGGCTTCTTCGAGGACACCCTCGGCGAGGACGGCGACCCGCTCGACGTGCTCCTGCTGCTCGACCGCGACCTGTACCCGGGTGTCATGGCGAAGGTCCGCCCCGTCGCGGTCCTGAAGATGCTCGACGAGGCCGGCGGCGACGACAAGGTCGTGGCCGTGCTCGCGAAGGACCCGCGCTGGGACCACATCCAGGACGTGGGCGACCTCGACGAGTGGACCAAGGGTGAGATCGGCCACTTCTTCGAGCACTACAAGGACCTCGAGCCCAACAAGTGGGTCAAGGTCGACCAGTGGGGGGATGCCGCAGAGGCCGAGCGTCTCGTCGCGGAGGCGTTCGAGCGCTTCCAGGCCGAGGGCGCGCAGACCGCCACGCAGGGTGAGGGCCACGCCCCGAAGACCATCTGAACCGAGAGTTCGGACGAAGAGCGGATGCCACGAGGCATCCGCTCTTCTGCGTCTGTCAGACCGAGATGCCGCGAGCGCGCAGGTACGGCGCCGGGTCGATCCGGACCCCGCCGGAGTAGACCTCGAAGTGGAGGTGGCAACCGCTGGATGCCCCGGTGTTGCCGACGTAGGCGATGACCTGGCCGGCGCTCACGTACTGGCCGACGCCGACGGCGTAGCCGCCGTACGCGATGTGCGCGTATCCGGTGATGATGCCGCCACCGTGGTCGACCTTGATGTAGTTGCCCCACGCGTCGGCGTAGGCGGCGAAGACCACGCGCCCCGATGCGGCCGCGTAGATCGGCGACATGCAGTTGGTCGCGAAGTCGATGCCGCGGTGTCCGGTCGTGCAGTAGCCGTTGCCGCAGATGGTGCCGCGGTTGCCGAACCCGGATCTGATGTAGCCGGATGCCGGGCGCACCCATCCTCCGGTGCCAGCCTGGCCACCGGATCCACCCGAGCTGCCGCCTCCGCCAGAGGAGCCCCCGCCGCCGCCTCCGCCGCCCGCAGCGGCTTGCTCGGCCGCTTTGCGGCGGGCTTCCGCTTCGGCTCTTGCGCGCGCCTCGGCCTCGGCCTTCTTGCGGGCCTCCTCGGCCTTGCGGCGCTCTTCGACGCCGATCTGGTACTGCGTGATCGTCGCGGCAGTCGTGTCCTTGAGTGCGGCGAGCTGCGCCTGCAGTGTGTCGAGGTTGGCCGCCTGCGCGTCGAGGGCGGCCTGGGCGTCATCCGCGGCCTTCTGGGCCGCCACCATCTTCTGCTCGGCTTCCTTCTGCAGGCGGTCGCGCTCATCGCGGGCGACCGCGGCCTTGTCGCTGAGGTTCTGCGCGTTGTTGCGCGCGCTCACGGCATCGGCGTAGACGCCCTGGTTGGCCTCCACGAGCCGGTCCATCGTGCCGAGGCGGGCAAGCAGGTCATCGGCGGTCGCCGCGGAGCCCGAGAAGAAGAGTTCGAGGGCGGCATCGTCGCCGCCGGCGCGGTACTGCTGCGCGGCGAGCCGGCCGAGCTTCTGGGCGGTTTCGGTGGCGCGCGCCGACTCGGCGTCGGCCTGGTCCTGCAGGGATGCCGCGTCGGCGGCGGCGGTCTCGTAGGCCTCCTGGGCGGCCGCGTATTCTCCTGCGAGGCGCGATGCTTCGGCCTGCTTGTTCGCGACGTCGGCCTGAAGCTGTGCGATCAGGCTCTCGATACGGCTGACTTCGCCCGCTTTGGCGGCTTCGTTGTTCTTGGCGCGCTGCACGTCGTCCCACGACGGGTAGCCGTCTGCCATCGCGGCCGACGCGAAGCCGGCACCGAGGACGGACAGGCCGAGGATGCCGAGGCCGCCGATCCCGATCGCGGCGCGGCGCGAGAGCGGACCGCCGAAGGTGCGGAGTTCACGCGCGGTCGGCGCGCAACCGCAGTCGTCTGCCGATACGGACTCGTCGTTCACCGCGCTCTGCCTCTCGGGATGGTTGGCGCTCGAGTGTTCACACCATCAACTTCAGTCACACTAACAACATTCGCCCCAAGATCACAGGGGCCACGGGCATCCACACGCCTCACTATCCTTACGCGAGAGCGAATGGACGGGGTGGACCCCACGCCCTCGATTTCCGATTTGGCACGGGATCTCGTATGCTTGACCCTCGGTAAGCGTGAGCCCCAGGGTTCGCTCGGCCCCATCGTTTAGCGGCCTAGGACGCCGCCCTTTCACGGCGGTAGCACGGGTTCGAATCCCGTTGGGGTCACACTCCATACACATAACTGAACAAGCATGGCCCTGTAGCGCAGTTGGTTAGCGTGCCGCCCTGTCACGGCGGAGGTCGCGGGTTCAAGTCCCGTCAGGGTCGCTCTCAGCGACGGGCCCTTCTCGGAGGGCCTTTCGTTTAGACATGGCTCTTCGGATGCCATGCGGCTCTGTAGCTCAGTTGGTAGAGCGCACGACTGAAAATCGTGAGGTCACGGGATCGACGCCCGTCGGAGCCACACGGATGATCATTACGTCATCCCA
>Ga0209922_101824_pt1 | contig 19663 bp, 18 predicted proteins | sample ThiBiot_500_biof_FD_183946 | JGI IMG/M metagenome (GOLD analysis project Ga0209922, IMG submission 183946) | Wastewater bioreactor microbial communities from Cape Town, South Africa - Thiocy_expt_500_biof (SPAdes) | ecosystem: Engineered > Bioreactor > Thiocyanate-remediating > Anaerobic-Aerobic ...
AATCAAAGACAAAGAGAATTTTCATCAAATTGACTTGATCGAGAATTCCTAAAGCTAAAACAGGAAATGTTGTAAAGAGAACATTGTAGGTTGTCACAAAAAATGAATCGAAAATTGTCTAAAATTGAAATATTTTCTTCGTCTATTTTGATTTCTCGTTTTACTTGTGCAGAAAATCCACAGTAAATTGCAAACCAAAATTGACAAAATGTAAATGCAAAAGTTTTATAGAAGAAATACTTCAAAAATTTGCCAATACGTATGTACGACCATCGACCATGAACAAGTAACAATCGTTCAAGAAACTGAAATTGACCAATACTAAAATCACTCGCTAAAACCGCTTGTCGACCTTCTTGTCCGCTAATTCCAATGCCAATATGTGCTTCTAGAATTCGAAAAGTCTTCTTTCGGATTCTCAACAAAAAAAAACACGAACTTTGAATCATCGAAACATCATTTGCACCATCGCCAATGGCTAAAGTTGCGACATTATCATTATTCATAATTAATTCAACTACTTGAGCTTTTTGTAATGGTGTTACACGACAACAAATCACTGCTTTACACATGGTTGATAATTCCAAGAATTTCAATTTTAAATCTTCTGATAACGCATGAAATAGAGCTCCACCAGTGATCAACAAACAAAATCCAGGAAAGTCATTATTCGCACTGGAAATATCCTTCCAATGCATTCGTTTTTCTTTATCAATCGTCACATGAAAATATTCTTCAATGTTCTCGATCATTTCCGTTCGAAATTCGTCGAGTTCACGACGAACATCGACTTCAGTGTCACCTTCGATTTTCTTCAAAATCATGTCATCAGTTAACAAACGACATGAAAGACCAATATTTTCTGCAGTTTCTGAAAACAAAATTCTAAATCTAACAGAAAAAAAACTCGACTGTCTCTACCAGTTTTATCTCCGGTTAGCATCCAAATTTTGATTCCTGCAAGTGCCAAATTCTCAATACAATCCGGTACACGGTCTTGCAATTTATCTTCAATGGCTGTCATGCCAATTAACAACAGATCTCGTTCGATTTCTTCGTACAATTGATCCATTTGTTCGTCACGATTCTGCATACTTGCAGCTGCCTGTTTCAGTTTATTCGACCAAATTTCATAAACATTTGCATCGAGTTCTTTCCAAGCTAAACATAACGTTCGCAAACCTTCACATGCCGATTTCTAAATCAATCAATCATTGATTGATCAGTCAAAAACAAGGAAATTTTACGTGTAAATGTTCATCTGTGATCGTGAGAATCTGATTTTCCGATGCATGCAATCGTTCTTTGATCATTGTATCTGCTCCTTTGCAGTACAGAATAATTTTGCCTTTGTAACGAATGATGACCGACATTCGTTTTCGATAGTTATTAAAATCGAGAATATGTAGTAATTCGTAGGTTTTAGGTTTCTTTCGGAAACGAACTGTGATACTGTTTTGTGTACGAGCCTAAATATTTTAAATGAAAGTTGAGTTGAATGTGTGTGAAGAAGTTTGTCGTTTTACAAGAAATTCATAACCAAATGAACGTGCAGCTGAAACAAGTGCGTTTTCATCGGGTGATTGAGCTTGATAGATGATTTTGCCGTTTCTTTCTTCAGTCATGACTGTATGACAAAGTGCCAGAAGTGTAAAAAATTGTTCGACATTTTTATCATCATTTCGTTCGATGGAATTAATTAAACTTCGATCGTACCAAACGAAATTCTCCGTTGGATTTTCGAATTCAACTGGTGTTGTTTGATAACTCGTATCATTAGTTAAATCACCAAAGAAATGACCACGAATTGAACATTTTTTAAATGTCATTACATTCTAAATCATGAACAAGTTTACTTTCAGATTACAAATCTAATTCTACTTGAGTTAGAGTTCCTGTTTTGTCCGAGAAAATATATTCAATTTGTCCTAATTGTTCGTTTAATGACGCTGTCCGTGCTTGTGCCGGGACATTGTTCGGTTCATCGTACATTCGAATATCCCAATTGATTAATTTCGATTGAAAAAGTCGGATAAATTCAATACTTATATACAAAGATATCGGTACGACCGTATTCAAAAGAATAATATACGAAAAAAAGATTAAACCACTGATTTCCAAAGCACTTGTATATCGATCCGATGAAATCGATGGTTCCAATGGAAGATAATCCGTAAAATTAAAGCCTGTTTCGTATTGCCAAAAGCCACAACAGACTGTCATGATACAGCACATTAGAAATAGAAAACCGAAAATCTACGAAAATATTCATAAAGAAAAAATGTCTTCGAAGAAATCTATCTCCTACGCCAAGAATAATCTTATTCAGCCAATGATCGATTTTAGTTCGTTTGAATTTCGGTTTGCCACTGTTTTGCATGAGTTTTGTATCGGAACCCGTATAACAAACAACTGAAATTTCAATTCGAAATAAAAAGTCAATTATTGTTTTCACGAGAAATTTACCTCCGATTATCCATTCAGTATTCCGCAATCGAGTTCCACGAAGTAGAACATTATCATTTTTCAATGCAAAAACTTTTCCATTCCAAGTTAATTTACCTTCGAATTTCGATAGATTATTATTCGGTGGTTCGACTTCGAGTTCTCCTACAGAAAAAATTCTTTTTTTTCTTACCAAAAAAATCTGATCTCTACCTTTAAAATTCGATAGATTTTGTATATTATCTCTCAATCGATTGGTTTCCAGCAAAGCTTCTCGAGGTTTTAAATTCGTTTCCCTACAACAACAAAAAAACAATCCTCTTCATTTTGAATTCAATATCGATTTCATTTACCCGTCTAATTCAGCAGTTTCAATCAAAGCTAAACCATTTGCATCACTTGATGAAATCAAAATCATATCAGCAGGCACAAAACAATTATTCTTCAGTCGAATGATATCACCAACATGAATATCTTTCCAAAAGATCGATCGATAGACTTGATAGAGTAATAAATCTGTCCGTCGATTATTAATTTGTCGGTCACTTCGATATCTCGCCTAGATAAGCAACAAAAAGAATAAGTATAAGATATTTAGAGAATTTGAAACGAACGATGTCATCAGCAGCATCTTTAATTGCCGTGACAGCAAGAACCAAAATTAATGAAAATAAAGTTGTAATCGGTTGAAGTGCACTGATTTGCGGGATGAAGAGAAGAATGAGAATGAATAAAAAGAAAATGTTGGCTAAACGACGGAATTGTTCGAAGAGATTTTTCGGTAGAAACGTTATGATGTTATATTTCGTTGTTGATATTCCATTTTTCTATTCAAACACACACATTGAATCGAATTCAATCGAATGAAATTCAACTTACAATAAATGCTTTTCCAGTTCTACCAGTCGGATCATTGATTCTAATGATTCGATTAGCTAATTTAAAAACAAGAACATAACTATCCGAGATATCAACAGTGAACTTACTGTCATTGTTAACTCTTTGCCAAGGAAATACTTTCGGCATACGATCTGAGGTGTAAGAACTGCGAACGTTCTTGGTTAAGTACGAAATCTTACTGAGACGTTCTACTTATTTATCTATTTTTGTTCGTGACTGCTAAATGTTTTATTATTTCGAAAAAAACTGACGTTTGGTATTTACATTTAGTTCTTTTTTCCTATCTTATCGACAAAGCTGATATTTTCGTTGTTATCTTTGAGGATTCTTCATTTCAATTCAAACAAGTCTGTAATTTAGTAGAATAAAAAAAAACGACAAGTACTAATTAGAGAAATAGAGGAATTTCTTTCTTTGTTTTATTCTAAAAGAGGACAAAAAAAAATGCAAACACAAAGAAATGTTCATTGGTTTTAAACATTGCTTGTTAATATATCGGTATAAGTTTTAATTTTACTCGAAATACTCATATCGATATAACGATCGCCGATTTCAACAATCATTCCGCCCATAATCGATGGATCAATTACGGTTTCCACATTGACTTTTTCACCTTTCTTACTAAATTGTTTGAGAACAGAATCGAGTTCGGAACGTAATTTCGAATCCAATGGTTTAGCTGTAACAACTCGGCATAACAGTTCTCCTCGGTTAGCAGCCATTAAACGATTCATAACAGTGACAAATTTGGCTAATTTCTTCTCTCGACGATTGTCAACTAAGGTTTCGAGTGTTGTCTTAGTCAAATTAGATAAACCTAAGTCATTGATGAGCGCTAAACGTTGATCTCGTGTTATTCCCGGATTACGAAATAAATCGGCAAAGGATTTATTTTGTGTTAAGAGATTGTCAAGTTTTTGAAAGTCAGCATCGACTTGTTGAAGTTGATTTTGTTTCGATGCTGCCGAAAACAATGCCGATGCATAACGACCTTCTAAACCGAAGACAGGTGTTGGCGGCGTCACTAACGAACCGTCGGTTGCTTTAGCTTGTTGAAAAAGATGATTAGTCGTACTAAAACAACGATTGATTTGTGAACGAAGAAGAACTAATCGATTCGCCATGATGATAGTTTTCTGATGAATAAATAAATAGAAGAAGAGAAAAACAAGATGAAGCTCTTTTTCTGATTGGATAGAATAAGTCCTCTATAATCATGTCGCTTTTTATTATTGACGTCAAAATATAGTCACAGAAAAAGAAGAAAAAAAAAGAGTTTTTCAACGAGAGAACAGGATCCTCATTCCTGTTTCTTTTCTTTTCCATTCCATGTCGTCTTGTTTTTTTTTCTCGTCTTAGTGCGAGTTGGGATTTTGTCTTGTCTTGATTAAGAAATTATGTCGACATCGAAACCCGTTGAATGGGTTTCGGCATTAATCGAACGATTCGAAGATCAGGTTTTTATTTACAATTGAGCCAAAAAAAAACAACGACAAAGATAAATTTCAAATTGTTTGTTTCTTCTTTAGTTGCCAATTCGTTGTGGCGAATTGACAAATCAAATGCGTTTGAATTTAGAACAAAATAAGGAATGTTTAATCGCACTAAGTCGATTTAAATTTTCACTGGTTATCAATGGTTTAACAGATATTCTCAAAACTATCGACAATACGGTACAGAAATTTATTTGAGAAAATAAACTGATCCAAACGAATTTCTCTTCAGAGATTCGGCGGTTATGATCAAGAGAAGAACATCTATGAATCATATTTAATTGTACTCGATGCTGTTGAACAATGTTTAGCCAATGTAATTTATTTTTTATTCGAAAAACTTCGAGTCGAATTTTTTTTCTACAGACGAAAGATTTCATAACAAGTCGATTGGATGAAGCGATCTATGTAAATAAGTTATTACCAGTTGTGTGCAAGGTAATTCAAGTTTTTTTTTCTGTTTCATTAGAAGAAAAAAAACTCAAAACTAAATTCTAGCTTTTAAACGTTCCTGGCGATGGAATCACTGTTCAACATGTTCGACAATTAGCATCGAATGTTCTATTCGCATTGAGTGTCAACAATTTCAGTACACTTTTCAGCAAAGTTGTATCGAGGTAGAGATTTTCTTTCTGTTTGTTTGTTTTTCATTGATGTTGTAATTTGTTTGTTGTTTAGACTTGAATGTTTGATTGCATCGGGCGAGGAAACATGTGAAGCCGGAGATCTCGATCTTATTCAACATATGAATGTTGATATGCTGAAATTAACACGTCTACTGAACGGTAGAAGATAAAAAAAACGACATCGAATTGTTTTTTGACCCCGTTTTTTTCTTCTTTGTTTGAATAGAGGAAGTACAGAAATGGAGACTATTAAAAAAAATTCATCATACTGAATTAGTGAAAAGTGTCGAGAAGGTAATGAGAAAATAAAAATAGAGCAGGAGGACAAAAAAATATTTATATTATTTTCTCAAAGGCAATATGGAATTGGTTAGACACATATCCGGAAGAATTTACCGACTTACAAAAACGACCAAACGCTGAATTAAGCGGTAAGACTTGAGGTCATAATAACCTTTTTTTTTTATGTTTGTTGATTTTTTGTTTGAACAGATAATTGTGAAAAATTATTTGAATTACTCGATTCATTCGGTGAAGCTAATCGTCGTAAAGTTCAATATGTTTGGCCATTACAAATGATGTTACTCGTTCTTTGTCCGATTATTCTCGAAGAACTCGTTTATGCGTTAGAAAAAGGTGGTCCGTGTTCAGCTGAACATTTACGTAAACGAAATTTTGTCGACGCTCTAAAACGTCAATTGCATGCTCAAGTCATGGGCAAACAGCATCCAGCCGGTGGAACTGAATCAGCAGCTGTTATAACATTTGTCAAAATTTGCAAAGCAGCAACATATATCAATAATAAAGATTCGAATAATGTGTTGTTCGTTTTAGTCAATTCAGTTATTCGAGATTTGAAACAGATTCTATTCAATCCAATGAAACCATTTTCACGTGGACAGGAAAAGATCAATGTCGATTTAGAATTAATGATCGAATTTTTTCTTGCTTGTCTAAGATTAAATCCGCATAATAACGAAGTTTTACAAGTTTGTTTGAATTTATCGTCGCCAGCTATGTTTCATTATGTTCTTGTCAAAGCACTCTATCGAATTATCACACAGAAACGTTTAGCTTGGTGGCCACAAATCGATATTGTTTATTCGAAAGCTGGCGAATTGAGAAATATGTTTACCGATACATTAAATAAAGTTTCACAATCATCAACATTTTCAACAACACCTTTGCGAATTTCGGGTATAACTGGTGTTAGTACACTCAAAGATATTCTCCTATATCCTCAACAATTACGTTCACAATATTCTCAAGCATTTAAATCGAAAGCAGCCGATCGTCTAGCTTATGACGAAGGACCCAATAATCGTGAACTACTACTATGGATCGTTCGTTTAATTATTGTTGATCCATATTTAATGTTACACAATCCGAATAAGCTCGATCATGAAACGCAAATGTCAACATTCGAATTAATCAATGGACTTGTTTCACTTGTTCATGATACTTCGATGATGCCCGATGTTGCACATGCAGCTATGGAATCATTATTAGTTTTACATGAAACAAGAAATATCGAACTTTGGAATCCCGAAGCATCGATCAATACATTCTGGTCGATTTCAAGTCAAGTTCTATTTTCAATTTCACAAAAATTAGTTCTTCATCAAATCTATGAATATACATCGGTTTTAAGATGGCTGAGAGAAATTCTCGTTCTACGAAATGCGTTTCTTTTACATCATAAAGATAATGCATATCTAGGTTCGAATATTCCCATGGCTAAACATGCACATACCAAACTTGAAATTGTCTTCTTTATTTATCTTTGGTCAATTGATCCTGAAGCCGTGAAAATAGCCATGTCTTGTTTTGCTCTGTTTGCCTACGAAGCAGATATTCGTTTTGGTTTCGATGAAACAGCTGTTCTCGCACTTTTACCAAATTATAATATCTACATGGAATTATCAGCTGCATCGACGACTTTAGTGACAACTGGTCGAAATGCTCTGCAAAAGAAAATTCTTTCGTTATTAAGACGAATTGAATATGCCACACCGGGAAATAAACAAGCTTGGTACGATACATTCGTTAGTCAACAACATTTAGCGAAATTCTTATCGATTTATCCGAAGAGAATCGATGATTTCAGTACGGGAAGTTCAACAGCCAGTTCACCATCGGTCGGAGGAAGTGAAACAAGTAGTTTAACAGGCGGTGGTTATATTAAATTCGGAAAACGACGAGCAGGTGGCGTCCATTCAAGTGAACATGAAATCGAAGATGTTTTTCATGAATGGGCGAATATGACGGGATTTTTATGTGCATTAGGCAGCGTTTGGTTACCGGTTAAGAATCGGCCAGGTCAACATGGTATTCCGGTTGATACTCGTCGTACATCGATGGAACCTGTTAGTTCCGATCTACATTATTGTCCTGTGACGCAATTCATTGGCGATTGTTTGAAATATTTAGTTTGTCAAAATGAAAAATTTGGCTTGCAAATTCAACGACATATTCAAGATTTATTAGGTCATGAATTGAATCCACTTTGTTATCCGATTCTATTCGATCAAATTAAAATTCAAGTCGATAAATTCTTCGATTCCAATGGTCAAGTCATTTCTTCGGAACAAAATACACAATTTATCGACAATGTCATTGTTATTATGCGTTCAGTTTTCGAAATGAAATCTCAACAAGCCGCACAAAATGCGCTCGATGGTTCAGCAACGACGAGTGGCTCATCGAACACGCTCGGCGTGCCAAATAATGCGTCAGGTTCATCGCCATCGATCGTTGGCAGTCCATCGAACGATCCAAGTTCGAACACGACAGCCGCCAGTGCTCGTGCTGGAACTCAACAGAACAATGAAAATCCTTTAGCTACGGTCAATAGTTTAGAACAACTTGTTTTGAATATCGTTCGCTATGCGAGACATTTGGATACGAGTGTTGGCTCGGTTGCCATACGAATACGTGTTTGTCAGCTAGTTGAATCGATGATGAAACGACGAGATGATTTATCATTTCGACAGGAAATTAAATTTCGAAATAAACTCGTCGAATATCTCACCGATTGGATCATGGGTAATTCACATCAATTCAATCAAGTTCACGCTCTCGGACAATCAGCTGCGGGTGTCGGTGTTTCGAGTAGTGTCAATGTGACAACATCACAATTGGTTGTCGATCAATATCAACATTTAACAAGAGAATTAGATCAAGCATCGATGGAAGCTGTTGCTTCACTTCTTCATTCGCTTCCATTGCAACCCGAAGAAAGTGATCGAGGCGATTTAATGGAAGCGAAATCTCAATTGTTTTTGAAATATTTTACTTTATTCATGAATCTTCTAAATGATTGTGGCGATGATTTGAATGACGATCAAAGTTCGCTGCCTGATCATCATCAAACAAATAACGAGCGAACAACATCGAATTTAACGAATCAATCGCAGCAGCAACAGCAGCAACAACAATCACAAATGATCAATCAATTGCAACAAAAACAACAGTCACTTCGAAATTCAACGATTGTTGCCATGTCGAATTTGTTGGCAGCGAATATTGAAAGTGGTCTGATGAGAAGTATTGCACTCGGTTATCATCGTGATCCACAAACTCGAGCGGCTTTTATGGAAGTTCTAACGCAAATTCTTCAACAAGGAACTGAATTCGATACACTTGCTGAAACTGTTCTTGCCGATCGGTTCGAACGACTCGTCGAACTCGTGACAATGATCGGGGATAAAGGCGAACTACCAATTGCCATGGCTTTAGCCAATGTTGTTTCACTTCAATACATGGTTCGAACCTTTTTTTTTCGTTTTGTGTCTTCATCATCGTCTTTCTCTCTTTAGGATGAATTAGCTCGTGTTTTTGTCACAATTTTCGATGCTAAACATTTACTTCATCAATTATTACTCAATATGTTTGCTAAAGAAGTCGAATTAGCTGATTGTTATCAAACAATCCTACGTGGCAATGGTTTGCCAACGAAAATCATGTTGTTCTGCTTCAAACTCTACGGTTCACATTATTTGTACAATTTATTCGCACCGATTCTAGCGAAAATGTTCATTGCTGATTTGCTGTCCTACGAAGTTGATCCATCACGCATCGAACAACACGAACAATTAGATGAAAATCGAAAGAATCTTCGTCTATTAACTCAAGATGTTTTTCAAGCTATCATCGATTCGGCACCACAATTTCCATTACAATTGAGAATTCTATGTTCGTGTTTGTATCAAGTTGTACAACAAAGATTTCCTCAACATCCTCAACAAGTATTCGCAAAACAAATTAATTCGAATTCGTTTTTTTGTAATCAAACTTTTTCTCCCTTTTTTTCAGGCGGTTTCAACTGTTATTTTCCTTCGTTTTCTCAATCCTGCACTGGTCTTACCACATGAATTCGGCATTGTCGATTCCGAACCTCTGCCTCGTATCAAACGTGGTCTAACTCTCGTCTCAAAAATCCTTCAGAACATCGCCAATAATCTCATTTTCACCAAAGAATTTCACATGCGTTGTTTCAACGATTACCTCCGTTCGGCATTTGTCTTAGCCACGGAATTTGTTTCCTCAATCAGCGAACCAATCAATCTCAACACGCTGATTCCATCGGACGAACAACAAATCGTCGAAAACAACAATCGACACGATTCAACATCGCTTTCACCGACCTATCCAATGTCGTACATCAGCGATGCCAATGTTCTCGCCTTACATCGATTACTATGGTATCATCAAGAGAAAATCGGCGATTATCTATCGAGTGGACGAGATCATAAAGCGATCGGACGACGTCCTTTCGATAAAATGGCAACGCTATTAGCGTATTTAGGACCGCCTGATCATCGACCATTGGATTCACAATGGATTTCTTATGATATGACAGCAACGAAATTCGAAGAACTCATGGCGAAAACACAAATGCATGAACGAGAAGAATTTAAATCGTTGAAAGCGTTGAATATATTCTATCAGGCTGGATTTAGCAAACAAAACAATCCGGTATTCTATTACATAGCTCGTCGTTTTAAAGTCAATGAAATGAATTGTGATTTGTTGATCTATCATGTTCTTCTCACTCTCAAACCATTTCAAGCGAAACCATTCGAATTAGTCGTGGATTTTACTCATACATGTACGGATAATCGTTTTAAAACCGACTATCTATCGAAATGGTTTATCTGTATGCCTGATTGTTTCTATTATAATCTTCAAGCATGTTATGTCTACAATTGTAATTCTTGGGTACGAGAATATACAAAATATCATGATCGAATCCTTTCGACGATCAAAGGAACGAGAAAATTAATATTTCTTGATCATATTTCACGGTTAAATGATTTTATTGAACCTGATCAACAGAAATTACCTGGTCATACGTTATCACTCGAAGAAGATCTTCGAGTTTTTAATAATGCTTTGAAATTATCACATAAAGACACGAAAGTTGCAATTAAAGTCGGACCACAAGCTATTCAAGTAACATCAAGTGAAAAAACGAAAGTTCTCGGTCATAGTGTTCTACTCAATGATGTTTATTATGCATCAGAAATCGAAGAAGTTTGTCTAGTCGATGATAATCAATTTACATTGACAATTGCAAATGAAACTGGTCCACTGTCATTTATTCATAACGATTGTGATAATATCGTTCAAGCGATTATTCACATTCGAACTCGATGGGAATTAGCTCAACCGGATTCAATTCAAATTCATAATAAAATTCGTCCAAAAGACGTTCCTGGAACACTTCTCAATATTGCTTTACTCAATCTCGGTTCACTTGATCCATCGTTACGTTCAGCTGCCTACAATCTTCTCTGTGCATTAACACAAACATTTGATCTACGTATCGAAGGACAATTACTTGAATCATCGGGCTTATGTATTCCATCGAATAATACGATATTTATTAAGACAATTTCAGAAAAATTAGCATTGAAAGAAGCTCATTTGACATTAGAATTTCTCGAAGAATGTATCGAAGGTTTTCGAAATTCGACTATTGAATTGAAACATCTCTGTTTGGAATATATGACCAAATGGTTGCCGAATTTAACACGTTTTTGTAAACAAAATGATGATAATAAACGAGCTAAAGTATCGATGATTTTGGATAAATTAATTACGTTAACAATCGAAGAAGACGATATGTATCCATCGATTCAAGCCAAGATTTGGTCTCATGTTGGACAAGTTAGTGATCTATTAGATATTGTCTTGGATTGCTTTATAAAACGATCAGTTTTGGGTGGTTTGGGCTCGTTGCCTGCTGAAATCTTAGCTGATACAGCCGTAGCTCTAGCAAGTTCAAATGCTTTGCTATTTTCACGAAAAGTCATCGGTCGTCTTTGTCGTCTCATCGAAAAAACTTGTCTATCACCGACACCAACTCTCGAACAACATCTCATTTGGGATGATATCGCCATTCTACTTCGATATTTACTTATGCTTTCATTTAATAATTCATTAGATGTTGCATCACATCTTCCATTCCTATTTCATATTGTCACTTTATTAGTTAGCACAGGTCCGCTGACACTTCGTGCATCGACACATGGACTTGTTATTAACATTTTACATTCATTATGTACATGTTCACAACCACAATTTAGTGATGAAACACAACGAGTTCTTCGTTTATCATTAGCCGAATTTTCTCTCCCGAAATTCTACGCTCTTTTCGGTCTATCGAAAGTCAAATCTGCAAGTGTCATTGCATTTCGTACGGGAATTATTCGTCAACAACAACAGCAACAACATCATCATTCAAGTCAAATACTCTCGCCAGACAAACAACTACCGCCGATACCCACTGAACGTTCAATGACAATCACAAATGCTTATTCGCCAACCATCGAACAACCCGAACGAATGGGTTTACCATCACTCGAAACAATTACAGATACACTTCTCGAATTAATGGAAGCTTGCATGAATGATATTCCCGATTGTGAATGGTTAGCACAATGGCAAGAATTAGCTAAACGTTTTGCTTTTCAATTTAATCCGGCTCTACAACCACGAGCCATCATTGTCTATGGTTGTATATCGAAAACGACGAGCGACGGAGAAATCAAAGCCATGCTACGAATTTTAATCAAAGCACTCGAATCATTTTCTGATATTGATCTCATCGATTCAATTATTATGTGTTTAACTCGTTTATTACCTCTTCTCTCACCGGAATCAAAAATACATAAATTTATGTTTTGGATTGCACTTTCTATTCTTCAATTAGAAGAAACACAATTATACGCGTCAGGCTTAGCTCTACTCGAACAAAATCTTCATACGCTTGATCATATGTTAAGTTTATTCGAAAATACGAGCACACATCAACAACAAACATTAGAAAGAATTATGATGGATGCACGTGAACCATTGGAATGGCAATTCAAACAATTAGATGCCAGTATGGGTCTCTCATTTAAATCAAATTTTAATTTTGCACTTGTTGGACATTTAATTAAAGGTAAAAAGAAAGAACTATTCTTGAGTCGATGATTCATCGTTGAAACGAAGATGAACCTCGTGAACATTCGAATGATTCGATTCGTTGTTTGTAGAAAAATGAATTGAAAAATCTGTTCCATTTTGACTAAAAACGAGAAATCGATTAAAGAAGAAGAAAGAAAGAAAAAAACATTTATCCGTACTCAGAACTTTCAGTTGTTGTTAATAAAGTATCACTTGTCGAAAGATGTTCATCATCAACAGTTTCGACGAATGATGCATTTTTACTAAGAATTTGATTTGTCGTTGCAGCTAATGTCAAACTAACAATAGCAAGTAAACTAATCAAATAAAATGTATTCATTTTAATCGAATATTTCATGTTCTACAACTGAAATTTCGTTCGTTTAAATACACTTTCGACAGACAAAGGAATTTTATCTTTCGAACTAAATTCCAGAGTTAATGATTGATGAATTGAATTTGTTTTTTTCTTCTATTATCTAGGATTCCGACATCCAGTTCAATCGACAGTCGTTCGTACGACTCGTGTACTTTCGACTTTGTTAAGTATTGTTGCTAAATCTGAGTCACATGATAAATTCAAAGTCACACAAACATCAGTGCCCTATCTCGCCGCTCTTGTTAGCGTTGTCGAAGAAGTTCGAACACGTTGTCCAGTTAAAAATCGTTCGAATTTCAATCCAACATCGAACACAACATCGACAACAGCAACATCAGCATCATCGAATCTTCCATCATCGAACAATCCAAATCAATTATCGCATTTACCTCAATCACATTCGAGCACATCCATTGCTGATATTGCCGGTTCAACGTCACTAAATGTTCAACAAAGTGTTTTTGCACGACGATTAAAAGCTTGGGATCTATCCTATTTAGATAAAACACGAAAAATCGGTGGAGGAAATGCATCGAGATTGTTATCTTTGCCACCGCATACACGGTACTATCAGTCGGTGGATATTGAAAATGCTCTACCGAGAATTTTAACTAAACCTGCATCGACACTCGTACAATTACAACAAGTCAAACCATCGGTACCAACGATTTCGGTAACACCACAGATTCTGCCTGAAGCACAACAATCAAATCAAGTACGACAAACACGAAATAGAACTCATTCGTATTTGTTTTCTTCTCTGTGTTTTTAGGCAAGTTCAGAAACGAATCTTTTGTTAGATCCTGATGTTCTAACTGATACATCAACGCAAGCATTATTATTAACCGTATTAGCCACACTTGTTCGTAATACATCCGATGAAAATGAAATGCGAATTCTCTACGAATATCTTTCGGAATCGAGTACAGTTTTCTCGAAAGTATTTCCTGTTATACATAATCTACTTGATGCAAAAATCAATTCCGTTCTTTCACTGTCTCACGATGAATCGATCTTAGCATCGGTTCAATCCATAATCTATCAAATGATCGCTTGTTCAGCCGGTGATGATGCCAGTCAACAACAACAACAACTCAGCTATCTACAATCGTGTGGTTTCGGTGGTTTATGGCGTTTCGCTGGTCCATTTACTGTTTCACGACAAAATCCCGATAATGTTGAATTGTTTGTCAATTGGTTAGAAGCTATGGTTGAAACTTGTTTACCATCATTAGACGAACATGAAGATGGCTCGAGTACAAGTGGAGTGAGCAATAGTTTAATGGGTCATCATGGTACACGTCATGCGTCATTGCATCATCATCATACATTCCGACATCATCATCATCATTATTCGGCTTCGTCAGCTGCAGCTTGTCTCAATGCAAATCTCTCTTCGTCATTATCAAGTGTTTCCATGGGTATGAAAACAAATTCTCTCGTCTTCTTGCCTATTGATTGAATTTTTGTTCTTCTTCGATAGATTCAATTCGTTCGCCAACAGACCGTGATGCTCAATTCTTCGATCTAAACGATCTCAATCGTCCAACACGGTCACATTCACAAAGTGGCACATACGAACGATCTCGTATCACACAAAAACCAAATCTCATTTAAACATAGTCATTGTCGTTCAATTCTAGTCATTTTCTCTTTTTCAATGTTGTATATTCTATTTTATTTAATCGATATATCTCTATTTTTTTTCTAAATGTAGTCATTTCAATGTAAAAACAGTCGAAAAAAAAACCAAACAAATTAAATATGCTTTCAATAAATAAACAAATAAATATTGTTCCGAATAAGAAAATCAAACAATAAGATTTTTATTTTATTGTAGTTATGATCGGAGGTGTTTATCATCCGTATGTTTTTGTGAAAAAAGAGACACAAACAATTAATCAAGGTCCACCAGCAACCGATGACGATCGAAAGATTTTCTCTGTACTTGACCATTTGATGGGCTCACAACGAAAATGGGGTGGAATTAATAATCGAATGCTACCAAGTGATGAAGCAAATCGCATACCGGGAATGGGCATGGCCGGTATGGCTCCTCAGGAAGTTCGAATACGAAAATTTATGGAAAGTTGTACGTTGAAAGCGATCTTCAGTTGTGGTGGAGGCTTTTTGATGGGTATTGGTCTTGGTGTGTTTACGTCAAGTATTGATCCGATGTATACGATTCAAACAGCAACACCGGGTGCAACACCAACTATCAAAGATGTTTGGAGAGAAATGAAAGCGAGATCATTGAGTTATGCAAAGAATTTTGCTGTTGTTGGTTTAATATTCAGTACAATTGAATGTAACATTGAATCAGTAAGGAAATATCGAACAAGAATTTCAATTATTTCAAATCATTTCTTTTCTTTTTTAGTATCGTGGAAAATCAGATATTCGAAATGGTACTTTTGCTGGATTTCTCACTGGTGGTTTACTCGGTCTACGGGGTATGTTTCAACAAAACAAACAAACACATCAATTTATATCATTATCTTGTTTGTTTTTCTCTAGCTGGAGTTCAAGCTGGTCTCATCGGTGGTATTGGTTTTGCCGCATTTTCTACTGCTATTGAATATTATTTTCTTAGTCGATAGGAAATACTGTTATTTCATTTCTTTCAAATAAATAAAAGTTAACAAAAAAAAGGATTTCATATCCCAACTACGCATCTTCAGAATTTTTAATATGTCACACTCTCATAAGAAGTCTTTCATGTTCTTTTTACCTTTATCATGACTGAAAAAAGGACATTTTTCTTTCATAGAAAGTGCATTCTCTTTTCCTATTTAAAAAAGTACATCGGTTACTCGGAGCGTAATTTCACACCTCATAATGATCAGTAGTGTCCGATTTGAAAGTTGGATTCAATTTTACAACTTTATTTCTTCAGTTGAATTTTCAACTTTCTACCGCCTTCACCCTCAACACCCTCACCCTCAAATATTATTTTTTTTCTTGCTATTTCAATATATCTGAACTATGATACATAGGCGACGGAACTCAAAGGCAAGGTGAGGCAAAAGCCTCACCAGAATTTTAGTTTTAAGATTCGCATAAATCCTTAATTCTACATAATAGAACAACCATTTCAATACAGTAAATACTAAAATTTGAATGGTTTGTATCATCGAATAAGAAAAGACACTTTTTTGGATTCTTTGATCAATGAAAAAAATATTCACAGACTTTTCATTTTAATGATTTTTGTTTATTTTCAAAATTTTCTAAAATACGACATGGACAAACTTTGCTCACAGTGATATCGAGAATAGGATTTGCGCGGATTCTCCGGGAGTTCTTATTATAGGAAATCACGATCTTTGAAAGCGTTTTTTTTAAACAATAAAGTACGTATAAATCTTCATCTTATTATAGACACGACTCTATGCAAGTATGCGTGCGTCCTCTTCATCGTCATTTCTTTAGTCACATATGTTTTCAATCCAGAAGCATATAGACTAGAACACATTTACTGTTACGTACCATGATAATGTCACGTCCATGTCACGACTTCTAAATTTCTCAACAAAATCACTGGCTATTCTAAAATTTAAAGTAAAATATATGCACATATTCATATTGATAAACTTTAATATCTTCTAGATCATTACCAAATCACCGAACTTCAAGAATATACTGCACATTTGTGCAGTAAAGCCTTCATTTTAAAACAACGCATATGACTTACAACATTCTTTGTTTGTTAGCACGAAAAAAAGCCATTGTTTACTTTTTGTATCTTCTTGGTATTGTTGCATTTATATATCTTACGTATAAAACAGGTAGTTCATTATTTTATCATTCAACAAAATGGACAACATTTTTAGCACATGAAATACAATACCACGAACAACGAACCCATTTTCTTGAAAATAAATGTAAAAATGTTAATATTCATCCATCTTCGAAATCGATAAAACAAAATCAAATTTTAAATTATCTTGGATTTGTTCTTCAATCTCATTCGTTATTCTATTGTTCGGTTCCAAAAGTGGCAACTCGAACATTATTAACCTATATAACTTATTTACATATTCGAGATGAATTAATTCCATCATTAACAAACAATTCTATTTCATTCAATACAAAATATTTCTCTCAAACATTTCCCGATATGATGACAAATACATCGATTAATCAATTTTTCTCTCGTTTTATTTCGATTCTCAAATCGAATAATAATACTAAACTTGATCTTTGGTCAATGTATATCAACAAAGCATTACCTCACGTTCGTCTTCAAACCCTTCCTAATTTATCTCTTCTCTCGTCACCATCGTCTATTCGTGCAATATTCGTTCGTCATCCATTAGAGCGTTTAGCTTCAGCATATTCAGATAAAATTGGAACATTGAAAACTGAACCACAATCAACCTACGATAAACTTCGTCAGAAAATTTGTCAGAAATTTATTCCAATTTATTCGTTGCCTAATCAGAAGCAACTGAAGAATCTTTGTGAAAAGACTATTCCGACATTTGTACATTTTCTCGAATATATTCTCACAAGTTCAGCACAAATCGATGTTCATTGGCAACCGTATTCAACTTTATGTCAAGCCTGTGAAATCAAATATAATTTTATTGGTAAATATGAAACAATCGATGAAGATTTGAAACTGTTTCAAGTTAAATTGAGTTTGAATACAATAGACTGGAATGTCGAAAATCGTTTTTCAACAGGCAAAACTCGTGAAGCTTATCGATCGATGTATTCAAATCTATCGAAGGATTTACTTTGTAATTTAAAGAATTTCTATGCGAATGATTTGGAGTTATTCAACTATCGATTTGAAGATTATTTAGAAACTTCACAGCGACTCGATTGTCCCATTCGAACTTATCATCGTTTTCCTATCTAAATTTGATAATAAAAACAGTAGGGTTTCTAGATACAGATTCAAAAGCTGAGATTGAAATCAGATGTAGATAAAGTTAAATGAGATAATTAAATTGTGTATGATATCTCGGTCCTAGATTAAAACTGAATTTAAATTTGACGTCCAGAAATGGCGAAAGACGGAAAGAAAAAACGCCCGCTTAAATCCATAATTATTTAATTATGGTTTGCATTAAATTAGTAACAACACAGCTCTTTAAACATAGAATACAGCTATTCTTAATATAGATCACTCAATTTCATAATAGCAATATTAAACAGTGTCGAAATAGCATTGAGGAACTACATGGATTCTTCGGTATTGATACTATTGATGATACACCAGGCATTAAATCAACAGTTGATATTGATATACTCCTTTATTCCACCGAATCAAATTTCTCAGCAAATACTTACAAGACATGACAAGAAGACCTTCATGTTGTTCTCAACGAAATGTCATTTTTTTCAAACACTGCAGCTGATACAGAAGAACAAATTTTCACCCGCTTCGACGCATTAAACTTTTTAAATACTTGGGTTTTTACATTGATGACAAACTCACTTTCTGCATACAAGTCGACTTCGAAACGTGTAAGCACTTTTTTGAGAAAATTTCTAATTAAAGCATCAATTTATGTGCCTGATTGCGTTTGTAATTCGTTACTTCTCAAATCTGTGCAGTACTTTCTCGACTGCACGTTTCATCATTTCACTACTTCAAGGACGATCAATATTTTCACAAAAACAAAGTTGCCGACGGTCATTTAGAAACTTTACAACAACCCGATTGTTCCGTTTAAATCTAACAATAAAAACTGCATGATTTTTTTTAATATTCAATGAGAATGTGGGGTCAAAAGGAGATTTATTTCCTGAAAGGAAATATGCATACATATACACAATGAATTACTAGAACTAAACATTGAAAAAACTCTGTACAGATCAATTGCGTGTTTATGAGTGAAGGAGAAATTGTACGAAAGCATCATAAGTAATTGAACCGGTTTTATTCGGATCAGCTTGCCCAATCATGTCATCGGCTTCATCTTCAGTTAATTCGGTGTCCCAAAGCCGAACAAATCGTTTCAATTCATTAGCATTAATCGTTCCATTGCCATCTTTATCAAAAACTCGAAAAGTAGCCCGTAATTCTTCTTCTAAATCCTCTTGTTTAATCGTTGTTGTCATAATCGATATGAATTCTCTCATATCGATGCCTCCCGAATGATCTTCATCAGCCGAACCCAAGAGTAGTTGAGCTTCATTGTCAGCTAAGACCATCTCTTTACAAAGACAATGCACAATCCAATCGAACAACAATTCGATTTCTACCTGCAGTCTTGGCAACTTGAATAATATCATCAGGTCCGACGAAACCTTTCGATTGAGCATCCATAATCGTAAACGCAGCTTGAAAATCTTGAATTTTTTCAGCAGATAATTCAATTGGCAGAGATAAATTTTGTGCGCGTGTTCCA
>Ga0209922_101829_pt1 | contig 19589 bp, 18 predicted proteins | sample ThiBiot_500_biof_FD_183946 | JGI IMG/M metagenome (GOLD analysis project Ga0209922, IMG submission 183946) | Wastewater bioreactor microbial communities from Cape Town, South Africa - Thiocy_expt_500_biof (SPAdes) | ecosystem: Engineered > Bioreactor > Thiocyanate-remediating > Anaerobic-Aerobic ...
AATAACTCGAAATTGATATACTAACTCTCCAGTACGTAGACGGCCACTACACTCAAGCTTTAATGATTCCCAATAAGTTTTTGAGATATAAGCAAGAGTTCCACCATTGCAATCTCGCAATGCATGATCTGAGCCTAGTGGAAAATCTGAAAAGAAAAATCTAGAAAACAGAATAACTATGAAAATATCGAACCTTCTTCAGAACTAATCCAATAATAGGTGAATTTAACAGTTTTGCCTGTTCCACTAGGACGATTCGTTGTTGGATCCGTATTCATTACGCCACAAACCATGGTTTGATCTTGAGTTGAAAAGGCATCATTTTTGGAAACAGATCCTGATTTTAGCCAACAAGTACCACCATTGAATCGTGTCCAAGTAAAATGAGTACATCCTGTTGTTTGAGCACATTTACCACCGCAAAGTTCTCCAGAAATCTGAACATTGGATAAGTCATTGCCACGAAAATCACAAGCGAATGCCCAGTTTCCATTCCAATGGATTTGACCGATAACAAGATGAGTTAATAGACAGTTAACGAGAAAGTAAATAACAATCATGTTACATGCAAAATATATCATTTATTTGAATATTGAATCGAGTATTTATATATCTAAACGATTGTAGGCGTTTTGATGATATCATTGAAATGGTGGGAAAGATAGAAGGACCCACTCACTGATCAGAAGATGCGTCACAATTGACGTCCTTCAATTACAAGGACGAAATTTTTTTTCTCTTTCCTGTTGCACGTTATATAAGAGAACAGTAATTATGTGAATATATTGTGCTTGGAGTAAAATCATTTAAAGTCAATAAATTACCATCATCATATACGGTCATTTATTTTCCATCTGCTGAACATCCGCATCCATTTCTTTTGACTATCAATGAACTATATGAACTTGACAAAAATCATGTGTTGTTTATGCTATTAAAGATAATAAGGACGAAGTAATTTTAAAGAAGATTTTAGCATGAATTTATTGTTTGTATAAGTACTTGTCCAATTATGATGGGCTTTGATGGATGTATTCTTGCGAATGAGATCTAAATGAAGATTGGTCTCATCGAACTAAACTTGGAAGAATGCATGAAATCTCTGATATTCATAGTTATTTAACTAATTAGCGGGATTTTAAACTTGTTGAGAAAACACCTCGTGATTTATTAAATGAAAAACGTGTATACGATGATCACATTCGTATTTGGATTAGATGTCTTTGCTTTGCTGGTCAACAATTAAGAATTGATAATAAAATCTGTTCTTTCTCAATTCAAGCTATTAAACAAGTACTCGAAGAAGATGGACCTCATTTTTCTAATATAATCACTGTTGTTTTTACTTTACCTATATTTTCAAAAATGGATATCGAAGACCAGTCGTCAAAGGCAAAATTGCCTCGTACGACATCATTTATTCAATAGAAATCACATAGTCAATACTGACAACTATAAATTTCTTTCTATTGACAAATAACACCTTTCGTTTTTCTCTCTCTTAGACTTGTAAGTAGAACAGAATAAAAAAAAGTTATTTTTCTCTCTCTCTCATCGATGAAAGTAACATGCAAGTAAATATTTTCAAACTTATCTCATCAATACGACCTGATTGGACGCCAGAAAATACTAAACTTATACCGTTTACTGATAGTCTTACAAATCAAGCCTTCGGTTTATTTGATTCACGAACGGATGATACACATTCAGGTCTAGTAATTAAAATTTTTGGCGATCAAATAGAATTCTTAATTGATCGTCAAAATGAGAAAGAAATCATCCAAATCTTAGCATCTCATCAACTTGCTAAACCATTGCTTGTTGAATTTACTAATGGTATTATCTATGGATTTACGCCTGGTCGACCTTGTTCAGAACAAGATATACGAACAGTCGAAATGAGTGCATTAATTGCTCGAAAATTAGGTCAATTTCATTCTATACCATTGACTGATGAACAGAGAATGAAAGGACCATGCTATATTCGAGTTCTACGCAAATTTATGACGTTTATTGAACAACACGGTACAGATGAAGATAAAAAACGTAAGTACATGAAATTCGACCATATATATATGATACGAAATTTGAATAATCCCATGATTAGAATTGGCAGTAATCGCAACAGATGTCGAAGAAATTGAACATTCGATTTTACCTCGTCTTCAATCCTATTTAGATTTAGCTCTTTGCCATCATGATCTTCAGAATAATAATATCATCTATGATTCTGCAACGAACACTGTTTCTTTTATTGATTTCGATTATTCGCAAGTCAATTATGCACTGTATGATGTAGTTGATCATTTTGGTACTTATGCCGGAATTTCTAATCCTGATTATTCTCTTTATCCGAGTCGAGAAGAACAACGTCGTTTTCTACGAATTTATTTCGATGAACGTGGTATCAAACATTTTGATGAAGAAAAAACACTAGATATTTTAAAGTGTATCTCTGTGCTACCTCATCTCTCGTGGTTTCTTTGGTGTCTTGTACAAGCACGTATTTCGAAAATCGAATTTGATTATCGAAAATATGCACAAGTACAATTGAATATGTATTTCAAATTAAAATCACAACTGTTTTGCTTTATTTGAACACAAAGATTTTTTACAATCAGCTCGAAATAAATGACAATCATCTGTATTTGTCTTTGATCGAGGTGGCAGCGCATTCACTGGTTGAAATCCGAGAATAACATGCCAAAGATGTTCAAAAGCTCCACCAAACCATTTTGTACCTCCTTTTCCTGCTTTTTCAATTGTCCTATTACTAGCACAAAATGGTTCGAAATTTGCATGATAAACTCTTAACCATTGTTCGAATGTATAATGATGAATACGTTGTTTAGTAACATAAAATTGTGCACAACATTTTGTTGAAATAAGATTTTCATCTTTGGGTTGTTTATTATTAGGATTTAATTGAGATTCTCCATCGAAACCAAATAAACTTAAAATATAATTTGCACATTTATACATTATTGCAATATTATCAGCAGGATCTTTACCCCACTTTGACCAAGGTCGATCCTGTATCCATACTGTATTTATACTAGCAAAATGTACATCATCACGAATACAAAGTGCTGATTCAATGGGATGAGGTGAATGTGCATATGGATTTCCATGAATAAATAACATTTTATCAGGAAGATCATAATAATAATCGAAAATAAATTTTAAATAAAGACCAGCTTCTTCATGAACATTGATTGCATAAGGCCATTGAAAAGGAGAAGTTGAATTTGGTGATTTACGTTGATATAAATGAACTTGATATTGAGATGATCCATCTAGTCCACTACGTAACCACAATGGCCATGTCGATGAATCATTCCAACTGATTTCATTCCACATAGCTGGTATGACAACAAGTTTGTTTGGTTCCCATTTACTTTTCTTTGTCGATAACGACAATGATACTGGTACTCGAGTTAATAGAGATAATACATTCTGATCACGATTCTGAGTCGATAGAATAGAAAAAGATACACTACCAATAAGTATAATAGCAAAAATAACTGATATAACGACGGTTTTGTTCATCGACTAATGTTTCACAAGAAGAATATTTGTCTTTAATCTATATTAAATGTTGAGCATATAGGAAATATTTACACAGTTTTTCATACGCTACAGCTATACATCGATGTGACGCTAGCACGACGAAACGATAATTCATATACAACGTTTTTCAAAAGTACGTTCTGCCCATAAAAACGCGTCCATCCGATTCAGAATTTAGTTCTGCATCGAATAGTAATACTTTTATCAACCGGATATGCTTTGGAATTTTTTTTACTTATATTCTTATTGTTCTTGTTTCTAGGTGAAAAAATTCATATATAAGTTTTTGTTTCGTCGTGGTAGCTTCACATTGATTAGCTATACTTGCATGAGAATTATGAATTCTCATTTCTTTTTTTCTCTCTCCTTTCTCCCTTTTATTTTTTTTATTTTTTTCTATTTGTCATGTTCTGTACGTGAGTTAAAAAAACTATCGGTTCGGATAGATCAAATATCTTTATTTAGAATAAAGATAGAGAGAAACAGAAACAGAAGAACTAAGGGAGAACACACACAACAACGAACGAAACACACATATGTATATGTAACTATCAGGGTGATAACCCAATGACGCTAGGAATAATCCTGGGAAATATCCTACTACATCCTGGAGTCGGATTCGACCTATATTTCCTATAAATCCTATATTTTTGACAAATCCTATAATTTGTCCTATATATCGCTCATTTTTTCTATTTACCTATATCTTGTCGATAAAATAGGAGATGCCAAAAAGATTGATCAATTCCCTCATAAACAGCTTTCAATTATTAGAGAACTCTTATGTCAACACATTTAATCAAGTACTAAATTTGCTCACGCAAAATGTAAATTGTCTAGTCACGGAACAAATAAATTAGGAAAATGATATTAGATGATGAAGAAGAGGACTTTAACTCGAGGAATTAATTGAGTGGGATAAGGATTTCTAGTGAATGAAAACGACTAAGATTATATTTTAGTAGGATTTTTTGTTTTCATTTCAGTTTCAAATCATCTCTGAAATTTGTCTAATTGTCCCTAATGATCGATGAGACCTTTTCTATCACCATCAGTGGCGCAACTAGAGTTTTTTGACCAGTAAATAAACATCGCTTGTGTCAGAGAAAAGGTGAGCAAAATGGGCGGGATTTATATTGATGGGCCAAACAAAACATTAATAACGTAAAAGATACAAAAAGAAATTAAATGAAGTCTGTCTAATCAGGAATATATAGAGCGTCAGTTCTGGATTTCTTTCTCAAGAACTCGAAATTTCATATGGGCTTCTGTTCCTGAAAACATGGAGCTCTACGATAGTTTCTAGAGATATGCACAGAATCGTATATTACTGAACTCTTTGACGAGAACAGGGCTCAAAAACATACTTATTTTTCAATAGTAACTTAGGAAATATTGTTTGCAGTTCTGACATACAATGATTATCGAAATCGTCCACCCTTTCCTACTGCATCACTTTACCGTCTGTGTGATTAAAGAAAAATATCAATAAGATCACTTTTCCATCATTTTTGTATACTTTATAATATCAAATGATATTCATAAGGGATTGGATCAACGTTTAAAAAGACAGCTTCTACTTAAACTATTGAATATTGTATGTGCAGTATATTGCATAGCGAAGTAGAAACTTTTATTGTCTATTATATGCTTTATTTCAACTTAAATATAGTATATAGTCCTTTAAATAAAAACAAAACACAGAAATCTTTCACTTATCACAAGTGTAAAATAAAAATACAGCTTTCTTTCAATCTGAGTAAATAACAAAGCAAACTCTAGAAATTTCTACACATATATCCGATATCATGGTTTATACGATGATAGAAATGTGATCTTTTTAATATTTATCTTAACAACCCAGAAGATAGAATAACGCAGTATGGATGGATGAATCATTTTGACACCCATTACACATAGGAAATTGTTTTTTTTAAATAAAAGCACGTACCACATCCTTAAGAATATAAATCACTAGGTGGCCGAAAGTTCCATGTTAAGCTGTGAAAACTAAAATTTTCAATAGAAATCATAGTTTAAAAAGTCCTATGATTTTTGTCATTTTCCATTTAAAATCCTATGTTTTAGTAAAATATAATCCTATAAGGATTCCTATATTTCCAGAGAAACGTGATCCGAGGCCAGTGTTCAGTAAATTAATCAAGAAAATCTCAGTTTTTAATTTCTTTTTCCTAAGTAATTTAGTGTATTTATTCCAGTAAAATAACAGAATTTTATTCAACTAATAAACACCTTCAACGCCCTCAACCGGGCTCAAAAGATTTTTTTATAGCTTACTTAGTTTTGTTTCAATTTTAATAAATGAAAATCTGCCATTAAATCATAAATTAATAAAGGAAAAGAGCCTATCATTGGCATCGTATTAAATATTTTAACAGAAAAACAACAAAAAAAAGAATCTATATATCAGAAGATCGTTTAAACGCTTTTCGAGCATTAGAACCAATTCGATATTTTGAACGAATAACTCCGTCAGTTTTTGCGGGCTTGACATTGACATGAGTCTTCATCTTCAAGTAATTGTCCATGCCAATATTCGAATCATAAACTACGAAATAGCTTTTGATTTCTACTGGTCGAAAACAATTGTTTGTTAACATGCGAATAACATAAGCACTCTCTTGATATGCGCTGATTTTTCCCATTTTAAATAATCTCATTGTAACAGTACAATCAGTTGGACCATTTGATATTATCAGTAGATTACTCACTAAACTTAAAGCTAGTTGCCTTAACCTGTTCATTTCATACTGTGATCGAATCAGAATTTTATAATTGAATTCAAAATAATTCGATTTTTCATCCCAAAATAACAATTTATCAAAATCATTTGCCGGCAATGATTGGTTTGATATCAATGATTTGATTTTCACTCTTATTGTAGAACTATCCGAATGTATTTCATCGAGAATCTTTGGATAATTCCCATTGTAAATCCTTGTTGATGTTATCAATTCTTGTGACGTAGTATCAACTTTGAATGTTCCGTTTATACTATTTGTTATTGGGAGTAGTTCATTTAACATTTGTTTATATTCATTACCTTTCATTCGAATATAATCAATTGCAAAATCCATATTTCTATCATTGCTAATAAAGATATCTTTCAATTCAAACAAGATGTACGATGCACGTTTAAAATTATAGATAGTTTTGGTGCGAATTAATTGTTCGCCAATATCTAAAAATCTGACGCCATGAAAGAGATATTTGAGTAGTCGATCTTCACTGATCGTTGTTGTATGAATGGCTTCGCAGACAAATTGATCCATATTTGGTTCAACTGGAAACTTCTCTTGAAAAGCGTCTTCGTCTTCATTATCGATTATAAATTTCAGACTATCTTGATTTTCATAGAATGTTACTTGTTTTAATCGTAAAGGATTGTAATATTTCGATAGATAGATTGTTTTATAATCGATTTGATTTCGTAGGATGAATTCCTCTGGATAGAAAACACATTCAACAGCTAACATATAGTTTTTTTCTAATAAGATTTCAAAATTTTCACACGAATGAATTGTAATATCATATTTTGCTAATCTTTTCAAACGAAATGTATGAAAATAATCAAAATCTTCTTGAAATTCTAAATGTTCTTGTTCATTTTCGTCTGATGTTTTCATGACAAAGAGAAAATCTCGATCGGATTTTTCATGATTGGTCCCATAAACCCATGAGCCATAATTGTAAATATTAGTTATATCATCATCATTTAATTTCAGTTCTTTAATAATCGATGCAATAATTGTATTCATATTCATAGATATTTATCAGCAGAAACAACGAACAAACGGTGAGTTTTTATACTCGTTGTAATTGCACAAATCCGTAACAATATCGTTATAAAATGATGCAAGAGGTGCGTGGCAAAAAACGTCTGGTGTTTTCTTTATTAATCATATTATTTGTGGTCTATTCTTGAAGATGACGAACTGCTTTATTTTATTTTTAATAAAGTCAAGGGGGAAACAGCAGACTTCAAGACTACAAAGACTTCTAAAGACTTCAAAAGACTTCCCCCTATGTGACTTCGCTTTTTCCGAAATACTTCAATAGACTTCCAATGATTTGATAGACTTCGAAGAGTTTGAAAGACTTCTAAAGCCTTCAAATGACTTCCAAAGACTAAAATAGATTTCAAGAGACTTGAAGGACTTCTAGGGACTTCAAGGAATTTCATAAGACTTTCCGAGACTTCTACGATTTCATTAGACTTCAATAGACTTATAGAACTTTAGTGACTTAATGGGACTTCATGTGACTTCGAGGGACTTTATGAGACTTCAAGGGACTTCAAGTGACCGCAAGAGACTTCTTGAGACTCCATGGGACTTCGGGCGGTTGCAAAAAAACTTCGAGGGACTTCGATAGACTTCATTAAAATATGATTGACTTCAGAACCATAATGGGACTTCGAAAGATTTCATTGATTCAGATGGACTTTATACGACTTCAGACGCGAAGTCTCTGCTGTTTCCCCCTTGGTGTGAAGCTACCAATTTATTAATACCCTAAGAGTGTATTTCATATTTGATAAATTGTACATACGTATCTTACTGACATCTAGTAAAGAAAAACATTATTTGTACTTCACATATACACTCATGTTATTATTATATTTTGAATCGTTTTATCATAGTGCTAGAAGTCAATATGGATAAAAGTGAAACATGGGATGCTTGCGCAGAAGATTATGTTAATAATACACAAAAAGTAACAACTCAATGTGTTGTGAAGTTATTAGAAGAACTTTCGGTATTTCCTGTTACTTCATCCGCCTCGCCGATCAAAGTTATTGATATTGCTGCTGGACCAGGTACACTAGGTATACTACTCGGTGAGGCTTATTCTCAAGCCGGACAATTAGATAAAATTACAATCTTGTCAACTGACTTCTCGAAGATGATGATAGAACAAGCTCAAGATCAAATCAATTCACGTAGTTGGTCTTCAACACAGTTTTCCACATGTGTGGCCGATGCAACAAATCTTGTTAATATTCCATCTGATTTTTATACACATGCATTCTGCACATTTGGTCTTATGATGATACCGAATCCTGCAAAAGCTCTTAGTGAAATGTTCCGTGTTCTTCAATCGGCTGGAACAGTTGGTGTAACAACATGGCAAAAAATTGCTTGGCATCCTATTGTTACGGAATGCGTTTCACGCGCGAGAAAAGCTTGTCCAAGTAATGATCAAAATGCGACGTCAACTGATGATGTTCTATATACTTGGTCCGATACAGCATGTGTTCAACAAGTACTTGAAAATGCTGGCTTTGAAAATGTTAAAATAAGTATCTTTGAAACTTGTTGGTCATTTGCCGATCAAAATCAATGCGTTCAACAAATAACAAAAGCTAAGTGGTTTCAACCAGTTATTGAAAATTTCAATTTAACAAAGGAGCAACGTGAGAAATACAATGAATTAGCACCTCAAGTTGTGTTGGATATGATTGGAAACAATCCGAATCAATCATTCGATTTTCCTATCATTGCAATTCTTGCTTATGGACAAAAGCCCACTCATTGATTTTGTTTTTTATTCATTAAAAATAGATCCGAGCTCTGGTTTAAGTACAGTAGCGAATATTTTCTGAAAAAAAAACTCGAATCTGCCGCTAACTTCTCATACATTGACAAATCAATGTATGCCGTTGACGATCGTGAATTTGTTTACATTTACCAGACCATTCTGTTGTGTTTAACGAAAAAACTGTTTCAAATGTTGACCATATCATATTAAAATCGGCAATATCTCTCATTCGAAATTCGAATCGAAATTTTTTTAAATGAGGAATATTTCTTTGAATCAGATGTTCCCATTTTTGTCCACTAGGAACGTTTTTGCCAAATGCCTTAATTGACAATATTTTTAATTCGGGCATCTGTGCCAATAATACCGCTAAATTGTCAAATGTTTCAGATGACCATTGTTTTATTTCAATTTTTAGATTTGTTGCTTTTGTTTTAGTTTGCGAACTGTGTGATGGTCTTTCATTTACTTCTAACGAATGAACATATACTTTCTTTAAATTGGGCAGATAATCGTATAAATTAAGTAGATCTATGATTTTACAACGTTCTAGTGTTAAATATTCCAAATTATTTTGAATAGATGCTGCCGATAAGGAAATTGGACGAATGAATAACATTTGATCTTGCGATATTAATTTCAAATATTTGAGTGATGGCATCTTATTCGATCCAATGATATCAAATATTTGCTGATATATATCAGTGTAACATATATCTGTTTTTCTGATAATTACTAATGATAATAGACTCTTAAACTGTGGCAAACGAGGCACTAAATCAATGAAATCCCACGGTTCAATATCAAACACTATCAGTGCACGACAGTTCTTGACAAATGTTTTATTTGCAAAAAGTTTTTCGAATAAGACCATTTGGTTACTACTTGGTAATGTTAATGAATAAATCTCTTCCGGTTTTAAATATTGAAATAAAAAATTGAAGTTCTGATTTGTATCGAGAATTAATGGTCCATTATGATACTCTTTGACAAGATTATTCAATCGAGTATTTAATCCATGGAATGAATGGAATAATTGATTAGTATCAAAGTATTTAAATACGTCGATAAGCAATTCGTTTGGTAAATTGAGCAAGTTTGATCGAACCATATTTTATTGAAAGTTTTTATAACAGTTATACGATTGTATGTAAATGATTTGCTTGATAGTATTTTTATTTTTTTCGATGTCTATATAAAATAACAACGTGTTTGCGCAGGAAGCAGTTGAGTAAGTATATTATCAGTCGTTAGAGAAAAGAACAGAAAAAAATAACGATAGTTGGGTTTTTTTCGGCCGTAAAAAGCAAAACAAAATAGAAAAAACTATTTTTATATTCATAAATAATAATACATGGAGAAACTTAGAATATTTGAAATGCGACCGAGGCATCATCTCAGAAGATATTTCACAACACTATTTACTTCTTCAAAATTATTCTCTAATTGTTTATTCGAGTAAGAATAGCAAAGCAAAATTCGGCGAAATCTGTTGCTTACTATCTTACTTTCATCATCAGCTTGCATTTTTTTAAAATTTATTAAGGATGATATATTTCTACACTATTAGATGAAAGAGCATTAATACGTCCGCCGACTGCTAGAACTTTTCCATTTGATAATAACGATGCAGTATGGATTAGTCGAGGATTACTCATGTTATAAGTGAATATCCAGACGCCTGTACTTGGATCATACAGTTCCGATGTACCAATAGCAACCGAACCATCATAAACGCCGGCAACTAGGACTCTTCCATCAGTTAATACTGTGGCTGTGTGTTGCTGTCGTGGCATTTTCAAATTACCTGTAAGTGTCCATGTGTTTGCAATTGGATCATATAATTCCGCTGAAATTCCTGCTGTACCAACACCACCAGCAATCAAAACGTTTCCGTTTGATAACAATGATGCAGTATGAAACAAACGAGGTACTATCATGTTTGGAATCACAGTCCATGTTGAAGTTGTTGGATCATATAATTCAGCATTATTGATAGGATTCGTTGCCTGATCACCACCACCTGCTATTAATATCTTACCATTTAGTAGTGTTGTTGCTGTATGAAAATAACGAATGGAATTCATATTAGAAATCAATGTCCACGATGATGAAGTTTGATTATACAATTCTGCAGATTGAAGAACAGAAGTGTTCGATCCTCCTGCAATTAATATGTTTCCATTTGGTAGCAACGACGCAGTATGACCATAACGCATAGAAATCATATCAGGAACAGCTGTCCAAGTGTTTGTTATCGGATTGTATAACTCAACTTTTTTCAAAGCAGGAATACTCCAAGTACCACCAACTACAAATACATTTCCATTCGCTAATACCGTTGCCGTATGATAATGTCGAGCAGTAATCATATTTGAAACAAATGACCATGTCCCTGTGCTTACATTATACAACTCTGCCGTATCTAAATAAGTACCTGCGTTAGCACCACCAGTAATAAGTATTGTATCATTCGTAATTATCGAAGCCGTATGAGCATATCGAGGAGAATTCATACTATTCGCTAACGTCCATCCTATAGAACAAAAAGTTTCATATATTTCAATATGGATAAATAGAAAATCGTTACCTGAAAATGGTGTTGTACTTGTTGATGATGTTGTCGAAGTTGTTGTAACTTAACAGAAACTTGTAATACATTCATATGCAAATTTCAAGATTAGTAAATATCTACATGTTATTTTTTGCGTTGTTTTTGTTGTGGTTGTTGGTTTACTTATATAAATTAAAATGTAAATATTGATTATTATAGCTAACGGACCGAGCATACACAATGATAGACAAAAACAAAGATACCAAAACATTCCACATTTTCTTCTATTTCTTTTTTTCTCTTTCTTGTGTCTTTTCCTATGAAAATCTTCTGTACTTCCTAAACTAACTTGAATCGATGAATCTGATGGAAATCTGTTGTAATTATATGGATCTGTTATGGGTGTTATCTGTAATTGAATGATTAAAAATGAAATAATTATATTTAACTAATTTTTTTTTATTATACTTTGTTTCGTTTTAAAACAAATGACACTCTTGTTGATTTGTATTTTTGGTTGTCCATTTTCGTTAGATTGAATAAAATGAAAGGACAAACCAAGAAAATCAAATTTTTTATGAGTTTCATGTTATTTGCAAAGGTTTCTTATTTTAATAAGAAAATTTTTTTTTTCTTATGCAAAATAGAAAGATAACCAGCAGCACAAAGAATAAAATTGATGAACTATATTAATATCGTTCGAATTTTTGTATTCGATGATTACCAGTATCGGTAACATAAAGATTTAATTGATTATCTAAATATAACGAATTGGGTGCATTGAGCAAACTTTCATTAGTACCAGACACATCGGATGTTCCTCCGATAACTACTCCATTTGATTGATCTGTTTCATAGAATAATACTCGATGTTTCTGTCGATCGATGACATAAATATTACCCATAGGATCTAAGTTAACGTCAACTAAGGAGAAAAGACTTGTACTGAGTATATTACTGGATGCATTAAGAGCACCACTAACAATTAACCATGAATTAATATTTGATTTCCAACGGACAATAACTTCTGCGCCAGCATTGGCAATTAATAAATCATTGGTTATTGTATCCAAATAGACAGCATAGGGAAACAATAATTGATTAGTAGCTCTACCTGGTCCATTACCTCCAGCAGCTATAGTAGGCAATGATGTATTTTTTGCGTAAGACATGACTCTATGATTTGCGTGATCTACTATATATAGACATTTTGATTGTAGATTGAATGCTAAACCGTAAGGTAGATTCAATTGATTATTTGAAAAGCCAAGAGTACCTGAAAATGTAATTATATTCGATTTTTATCAGAAAAATAAAATTTCTATTCACCATTGCCAGCAAAAGTCTCACCAGTTGAAGAACCATTTGACCAGTACTGCACTCGATAATTATTTCTGTCGGCTACATAGATATCTCCGTTATCATGTACAAAAATACCTGTCGGTTCGTATAAAGTATTCGGTGTTGAACCTGCTATTCCATTGGCTTGTCCAGCAATAGTTGAAGCATTTTTTTGGCCTCTCAAGAACTTTTGAACACGATGAGCACCTCGATCAGTGACATAGAGTGTATACGACCAATCGACAACTAAATCCCATGGAGTGTTCAACTGACTTGGACTGGTACCTAAAGAATTTGTAATCCCAGCCACAGTCGTTGCTGTTCGATTCCATCGAAGTCATGCTACTCGATCTATTAAAATAATGGAAATCTTCATTCTCAAAATATTATTTACTAATTATTTTTTTGGGTTTAATATATAAAACGAGAAGCATTGCAGCCATAATTAGACAGAATAGAACAAAAACAATGATCATAAATAAAATAATTTTGAATTTTGAATATCTACGACGTTTATCATACTGATGATGATCAATTGTAGCACCTAGGTTATCAATTGAAGAGGTATGTATTATTGATTTTTGCGAAGACTACAATTATGAGAAAATAAGAAAAAAAAAAGCTTCATTAATAATTTCAAGATTACTGCTGTGAATGAATGGTCAGATTGGCGAGATTTTATACCAGTCGCAGGCGTTGATGATCTTGATCGAATAGTAACATGTATGACACGCTTACGTTTTCTATTTACTGATACAAAACTCATACTGTTTTTCAATTGCATAGACATATTGTACTGTTAACAAAATTACTTGTATTCTTTTTTATTATTTGAAAGCTAGACTTTACATAGGCTTTTCAATGGTTTCTGATTCTTTTTTTGTTCCCGTCCAGGGTGCATGGCCAAATCGAAAATTTCAAAATCAGTAAGTTTTCTTTTGCGCTTTTCAGCGTTCATGAATCGTGTTCATTAGCTGATATAGTTTTAACTTTTAATAATCGTGAAATTAAAAGGATCCGCTCTAATCAAACGTGTCTCTGCCAGTGTATCGTTTTTCTACTGAAAAAAACATAAATAAAATTGAAAATTCTGTGAAAGTTTGAAAAATCAGGAGGTTTGGCCACCCTGATTCGAAACGCAGCAAGCAAACACACTGTTTTTGTTGCTACCATTTTCATTTCTCAGATAAAGACATGCATTTATATGAGAAAAAAGTCTTAATTCCAGAACAAAAATAGTCATAGCTGCGATGGCCGAGCGGTCTAAGGCGGCCGATTGCTAGTCGGTTGGGTTTTCCCTCGTAGGTTCAAATCCTACTCGTAGCGATGTATTTTTTTTTTGTAATTAACTTCAATTGCATCAGAAAATGATTCATCAGTATTGCACACTGAGAACAGAACAGAAGAGAAAAGAGAAAGATTATATTTCTATTTATTATGCGATCGCTCTTTGTAACGACCAAGTAAATTGAAGCAGTTGAATTACATTGATCAAAAGAAAAATAAAAGCAGCTAATAGTAAAATCGTTGTTATCGATACTAAAATAGTGCCAAGAATAGAAATGATGAATAATATAATAAGTCCTAGAAGTAGACAAAGGATAACAAGAAGGCCTAATAATTTTCGTGATATTCGACAAGCAAATTTAAAAGCATGACACAGTAGAGAAAATACACTTGAACAAATCCCAAGTTCATTCAATACGCCCAATGTACTTTGTTCCGGATAAACCCAAATAAAACAAAGTATTGTAGAATTGACTTGATTCGAAAAATTTTTTCACCTGATTGACAAATGAATCGTGAAGGTGAAGAAAATTTCTCGCCAATAAAACAATCACTTGGTTGAGGTGGACAGATATCATCATTTGAGAAAAATTTTATATTCATTATACATCCATCGAGTAAAAGTAAAATCATCATCCAAAGAATGAAAGCAACTTGAGTACTAAGAGAAAAACGAAACCGTCGATTTGTAGAAAAATTAATCTTATGACCAAAATAACTCATCGAGAGATCTTTTTGATCAATACAATTAATGTCGAATAGATTTTCAATTAATTCGGCTAATAAACGTTTTGATAGTAGAGCAAAGAAAAGTACTTCGATAACAAGCAAAACAGCTGAACATCCAAACAGCATCGTCATATAATGATTGTATTCCATTGTTGTATTTAACTTCGAGTGAGTAACTGTGTGTGTGCAGTGAACTTTAGTGTAACCGAATAATGAATATGAACGAATAGGAGAAAAAGAGAGAGAGAGGAAGAGAGCGGTCATGATCTCGCTCTTTGAATGATGACATTTTTGTTTAAATTTCATTGAACAACCCTCTCTGTATTTGTCACCCTCAAGAATTAGAAACACTGAAAACAACATCGTTAACAAAACAATCAACGTTTAGCGATCATATTGTTTGATCGTGTATTATTTCCTGTAGCTGGTGTGACTGTTGAAATCGCGTGTGCCAATTGTTGACATCTACCACACGGTGAAAATAATTTGACAAGAAACTTATTTCGTACTGATCTCGATGAACAGAAATAAATATAAAAACTTGCAGCAAAATTCACGTAAAAAACCAGATTGACCACCGTTGCACAAAGATTTTCTTTTGCTACTCTTAATGGATCCTTCTGAGGAATTTGACTTGTAATTACACTGTAGAGAGTATATATTGTATAAGGTATAGTTGATATACCAATTGAAACGATTTGTAAGAGTAACATTTTTGTTAGTTGATGTTCTTGACGTTGGTTGACAGGTAAGAAGTGCTGTCGTCGACGAACCATACGCATATTTTTCCATGTCAAAAATCCGAAAATAATGAAAATTGATAACGGTAAGATATTGTAAAGAATTAAAATAATGAAATAATTTAAATAATATCCATAAATTGCCGAACGATTGGCGCATACAGTTTGATTTCCAGCGGCTGGATAAATATTAACCATGATGACAATTGGCAAACCATGTAAAGACCAAAAAACAACCGTTAAAACACACAGCAACCGTGCAAAAGTAATTTTACTCATGTTTCGAAAACGAACATCACGACAACTGATTAAATATCGATCGATAGTTGCCAAACTAACGCATGTCAATGCTGTTAATATGGAAACATGACCCAAATATTGTCGTGATTTACAGAAAAAAAGACTTGTCTTTGTTAGATCATACTGTAAAGCAATTAGAATACGCAATAGAAGTGGAAAAATAACGGCAAATAAACTTGAAATCGATGCAGTAAGTAAATATAATTGACATGGACCATGTAAAAATACTTTTTTCGAAAGAAACATTACAATATTCAAACAATTTCCGATGATACCAGCAAGAAAAACTGGAAAACCAAAGTAGATTGCAAACTGTTGAGAAATCGATGATAGAGATTCAACGGTAGACATTCTTGTTTTTCTCTTTGCACTGAATTCTAAACTCTGTATTTTATTAGATGATATTCAACACTGATAATTAATTAGTTATCCATTTATCGAGAAACAAAATATTACATTTTCTATTTAGTTAATTATTAACTTGAGATAATGTTCTAGTTTTTTTAAATTACAGCTGCTGTTGCAAATATTTTTTGAAGAAGTTTATATTTTAAAAAAACTAAATTCGTTATTGTTGAACAAAGACTTTCTTTTGCATTCCGTAGATAACCGATGGATTTATGCCATCAGTTTGATTTCCTGCTGTGTTACGTAAATATTGTTCAATATAATCATTGGTAAGGTATGTAGAGACCAAAATACAACTGTTAGGATGCATAAAACGCGTGCAATCAAAAGTTTACTCAGTTGTTGAAATTTGCCAAAAAAAAAAGATTTGTTTTTGCTAAATCGTATTGTAATGAGAAATCCATGATAACGATTCAACAGTTGAACAGAGTATTTATTTATTTGAAAATATGAAAGAATATCATATGATCTTTTGGTTCTAATGTCAAATAGTTATCTAGGGTGTTCGATTGCCGATCTTCACTCAAACTAACTAACCAATAGTAAAGAAATAGAGTATCAATTCAATTTTCTATTGATAAAATATCGATTAATAAACATATGGTGCACATTTTTATTATCTGTATAAATAACACCCTCAATAGTAATCTATTCTTCAGATTTGTTTTTCATATCATTAAAAAAATGCACTTGAGACTATTGAGTTTCATTTTATTTTCTCTTGTTATTGTTCATTCGAATGGCAGAAGTTGTCGTTGTCGAGAATATGTGGATGCAACCTATCAAATCATAACTGATGTTGGTCCATTCTCGGTCTATCAACTAGTAAGACTTCAAAAAGATGGCTCAGTTACATCGGTTAACAATGTTGAAAATGGTTTTGCATTTGATGACAATACTGTAAGTCAACCATTCACAACAGCACTTGGAGAATGGCAATGTCTTACCAAAAACCAAATACATATACGTACTGCAGATTTCAATCACAAAGTTGCTAATAGTGATGCTCCAACTTCAATCTCATGGGACAATATCGTTTTAAACTTTACTAATAACGGTGATACTGTACAAGGAGTTTATCACTTTGCTTTTTATCCAGTAGGAACATATCCATTCAATTCAAGTACTCAACCATTACCTGATTCGTCGTTTGGACCATTTCCCATAACTGGTGGACGATTTCGTTTCTTTTAATTTTATTTTGAATATATTTTATCGGTGTGAGAGTATAGCTATGGTTTTATGAACTATAAGATTTATTTAATATTATAAATAAAAAAGCAAAAAATAACAGAAAACTTGAAATAGATAATATTTGAGTTTGATTTGTAGCCATAACTATAACTGTTGGAAGTTTCATCATTGGAATATCAGTCGTTACATTTGTTTGTGTGTAGTCACTGCCTCTCACGATCCCACAGATCATATCCACATCAGCATTAGCAAATGCATCGTCTTTTTCAACATATCCTTTTTTCATCCAACAAGTGCCACTATTCCAATTCGACCATGTAAAATGAGTACATCCTGAAGTTTGATTACATTTTTGAAAACATTCATCTTTCGATGTTCGAGCATTGAAAAGATCGTTGTTAACAAAATCACACGATGTGCCTATATTATCATTCCAAATAATGTTAGCAGATACTGCATAAATACTGAATAAAAGAGTGATCATCATTATTTTTGTAACGAAATAAAATAATATTTACTTGCTTGTGCGCATATGATATTTCTTAATTATAAATCATTAGGTGATGGGAGTATTTGTATTTCGTCGATTTCTTTTTTCCCCATGGACTGCTAAAGATGAATCATGACGTTATCGATTGAAGTGAAGGTCAAATGATGCATCATTGAAAGCGAAAGCAATAAAAAAAATAAATATACACATTTTTACTCTCTATATACATAAATTGAATAGATATGACTGCAATCGATGACATCATACTTCGACGAACGAATTATCGTTTATTAAGTGAACATATCGATGAATCAAAGCTACTTGATCCAATTGTTGGTTATGCTCAAGAACCATTAGTATCATTGGCTGATGCCTGTATACCATTAGGCAATGTTGTTAAAAATATTCCGATATACGTTTCAATTGCTTTACGAGAAACTCCAAACATTCCAAACGATGAATTAACTCGTGATGAATCAGCTGCAATTCGACTTTATACAATGGAGTGGACCGAAGCCAAATATAGTCTCTATAGACTTCTCAATAAAGCGCTTAAAGAACCTAATCGCACTGTTCTACAACCATGGCATAAATATCTTAAACTTTTTCTTACTGCCTTGATTAAAATTCCTTGTGCACATCCGCAAACAATCTGGCGTGGTGTTCATCATAATGTTAGCAAAGAATATCCACGTGGTATTGAAATAACATGGTGGCATTTTGCATCGTGTACAACAACACTAACTGTACTCGAAAATGAAGCTTATTTAGGTTCGTGTGGCGAACGAACATTGTTTTCAATTGAAGTTTTCAATGGCAGAAATATTCGATATCATTCACATTTCGGTGATGAAGATGAAATGCTTATATTGCCAGGAACTCAAATGGAAGTACTCTCACAATTACAACCTGCATCAGATCTTAATATTATTCATTTGAAACAGAAAATGCCGGATCAAATGTTAATTGAGCCACCGTTCGAAGGTATACGCGACAAAGATGTTTTATTATTTCTATGTAAAAATGTTTCTTTTTTGATTATAGGTGCACGATTCTATCCTGAAATTACAAATGAATTATTGAAATCATGGTATCGTCAGAAGAAATTCTACATTCCCATTCTTGCAACAACAATATTGATCATCATCGGAATTATTCTCGGATCTATTCTTGGCGTTAAATTATCACGAAATAAACGTAAGACTTTTGTTTTCAAATTGTTATTATTTGAATTTACATATCTAATATACTATTGTGAATAGATTCATGTAATTATACGTTAACTAGTCAACAAACATACACAACAGGAAGTCGTCCAGTGTCTGTCAAAGCCGTCGATGTAAATAATGACAATAAACCAGATATTATCGCTGCAAATTTCGATGCCAATAACGTCGAAGTTCTATTGAATAAA
>Ga0209922_101842_pt1 | contig 19480 bp, 13 predicted proteins | sample ThiBiot_500_biof_FD_183946 | JGI IMG/M metagenome (GOLD analysis project Ga0209922, IMG submission 183946) | Wastewater bioreactor microbial communities from Cape Town, South Africa - Thiocy_expt_500_biof (SPAdes) | ecosystem: Engineered > Bioreactor > Thiocyanate-remediating > Anaerobic-Aerobic ...
ATGGAATGGCGTAAATAGAGAGATAGACAGATGAAAAAAAGTATAAACGGAAATGGTTAGTAAAAAAATGATAGAAACGATCAATCACCGGTTTCAGGTTTGTTTTGTTTTTGTTACTTCGCGATACCAAGCAGCTACATCAACAGATTCTTCACTTGATTTAAGAAAAAATGGATGCTGCATCAATGGACCATATTTCGGTCGTTGATGATAATCTTTAATCAAACTAAGCAAAGAAAAATAAATTGTTTTTATAGAATTGATTTAGTTTCATACCAAGAATCAACAAATGAGCGAAATTCGGTTGAGAATTGTTGATCATCAGGTAGTTTTGGACTGTCTTCAATCACAACACGCGACATAACATCAAAATCATTTGTACAATGTGAGTAAGGATGAACAGTAGTGGCAAGTTCGATCTAAACAAATCACAAAATTTCTTCGAAGAAAATCAAATGAACTTTTTGTTTTTCTTTACGAGTGAAATTCCTAAGCTCCATATATCCGCTCGAATGTCATAATTAGGCTTTCCAAAAGTCGTCGGATTGATTCGTTCAGGAGACATATACGCTGCACAACCAGCATTACGTGATTTTGCAAGTGAATCAATCAACACACCGCTTATACCAAAATCACATAGTTTTATATTTCCTTGCTCGTCAATTAATACGTTCGATGGTTTAACATCTGCACAAAAAACGAAACATGAATTCATTTTTTTAGATAACATAAGATGATTTTCAAACCTCGATGCATAATTCCGTGTTTTTCTTTGAGATAATTCAATGCCATCACAGTCTATTTATCGATGGCAAATAAAATGAATTGAATTAGAATTTCGAAAATTTACGGAGTACGCAAGTTTGCCAAGAATTGGTTCGGGTATAGGCTGACGAATTGATTTCAAAAGTTTATCAAAACAAGATGACATCAATTCCATACATATCAAAACTTCACTCTAAATAATTCCACAACTCTGAAATCATTTTTCACATATCAAGATTTTCTTACAATACGAATAAAATAACCCAAACAACGAACAATATATGGAAAATTGAAACTTTTAACAAGCACATCTATATCCATGATTATGCGTTTGTTATCTTCCTCGGATGCTGTGCGTTGCATAATCTAACAAATACCAGAATTCGTTTTTTTTTCTTTTGAATTATTATTTGCCGAATTCGAAATGTTACTTTAACAGCTAGTAGAGTATTGGTTGGTTTGTGTTCCATTTTATAAACGTAACCACATGAACCAGAACCAAGTAGATCTCCTTTGACAATATCTTTTTCTTCGATTTTTTGTTGCTAATGAAATAGAATCAATGAGATTATGAAGAATATTTTCACCATTTCAATGAAATATACTTCTCCATTGATATGAAATAAACCGGAATTTTGAATAACTTCTTGATATTTAGCTCGTGTGAGTTCACTGAAAATAAAAAACATAAATGATTGATTTCTATTTTTCGAATTTAACCTAGTGAGATCTGTAGATGATGATAATGATGGAATAGGGAGATTAATTTTTGGACGTATTGCTGATGAACTACCGAATTCAGCTAGAAGAAAGATAGATTAACAAATCGTTCATAAAAATGACGGATATTTACTGCCTAATGATTTCGGTAATTTTCTATTTGCATTCGAATCTTGATTAGATCGTCCCGAATTTGTCATTAGTGAATTGATACGCGTTTCAAGCAATTCAACTTTAGTTGCTATACTTGGTGAATCATTGTCTGATGATGTCGTTGAAGATGAAGGTGTAGGTGATGTAGTTGGCATTTGTATTTTGTATTTTGACTTCTTCACCCAATCTTTCTTCTTTCCTTTCGTTCTTTTTATACACACACACCTTCAATGCAATATCAAGTTTTATATTTCAACGTGTGGGCGTCAAACGAGCGAACGAACAAGCAACGCTATGATTCGTAGAGTTGTTTGACAATGATTGTAGCGCAAAATGATGGTCTCTAGAGGTCACAATCTTTATTTCTATTCGTTAGATTTGCTAAGCATCGAGCAAATTTCAATAATCTCATCATCCCACGTATTTATTCTGCACAACGTTACTTAAAGAAAGAGAAAAAAAGAAAGAATTTCGTTCTTTTTATTGCTTCTTTACAAATGGTAAGAGCAAACATGTGAATCATTGTGTTCTTTTTCTTGTTTGTATCGGTTTGAACAACAAACGATTGTCGAATGATGATTTAATCGAGTGGAAATATATCAGTTGTGACTTTTTTTCTGATAAATTTTTCATGACTTCCACTATTTGCGTAATGATAACGAGAAAAAGAAGAAAATATTTACTGCGCAAAAAGAGAAAAGAACAAGAATGAGACAAGGCCTTTGATTATCAAAGAAATATGTGAATCACATGATTCGTTTGGCATTTTTTCTAACATTTTACTTTCTAAATCCATTCATTTATCTTATACTATTTTATTAAATTCGATAAAACATTCCCGTTGTTTTTTAAAGGTGTGAGTTAAACTATCCAAATTTTCATGGCTGAAAATTGTATTGTCATCGAACACGGAGCTTTACTGGTAAGACATTCCAACTAAACAAATAGTTCATAATATTTATTTCGTCTTCTTTTTCTAATCTCACAGGAAGTGAATCATAAACGTACTCGTCGTGATAGTTACCATCGAATAAGTAAGTTGATATTGAATTTACAAATTGAAATCCAATCGAAATTTCAGATTCCGAACAAATCTATCGAACGTTCTTTTCAACTCACACATGTTACGATTGTATGCCAAAGAGTGGTAAAGTTCTTGTACTCGATGCATCACTTTCAATTCGTAAGGCATTTTTTGCATTGGTTTTTAATAATGTTCGATCTGCACTCGTTTGGAATGCATCGACATCATCAAATATTGGTCTGATAACAATCAGTGATTTTATAAATATGTTAATTGCTGCCTATGATTCGAAATGGGTAAAGATGCGTGATTAACTTTTGCTTTTTTGGTTTCTTTCTTTGTTCGTATGAGTTCGATTAGAGTAATCGATTGGAAAATCGATATGACGAACTTATTTTTCTTCTTCTTCTCCTCACATCTATATATAATATATTCAATCGGAAATAATTGTATTCTAGGGATCGTTTGCAAGTATTTTGTTTTTATTCTTTAGAATACTTTAGATACTCTCGAAACATCATCGATATTAGAATGGAAACAGGAATTACAGAAAAAGAATCTCAATAGTAATCGTACAATAAATGCAAAAATCATTCAACTAAGTCCACAGAATAGGTATATTTAATTGATTGTTTGTTCATACAATATTGACTCGTTGATTTTCAGTCTCTTCAGCGCTATTCAAACATTAATCGAACATAAAATTCATCGAATACCAGTTATCGATCCTGTCACTCATGATTATCTGTTCTTAATCACTCATAAACGCATATTAAAATTTCTCTATTTATATGTACGAGGAAAAAAACAGATAAAAATTTGTACTCAACGAAAAATATTTTTTTCAATTCGATTAGATCTATGATCTCCCTCAACCACATTTCATGCAGCAAACATTAGAAGAACTAAAACTTGGTAGTTTTCGTAATATTGTCATGGTAAATAAAAACTACTAAGGAGTCGATTATAATCAATTTGTCTTAGATTGATCTACAAACCAAATTAATAGATGTTCTTCGTATATTTCAAACAACACGTATATCAGCTTTGCCTGTTGTTGATAGTGAAAAACGTTTGTGCAGTCTATACTCTAAATTTGATATTATGGTAAAACAAAACAATCGATATTTTCCTTTTTTTTCTGTTTTTTGTCTAATCGAACATCTTTTTGATTAGCATCTCGCAGCAACAAGTACATATGCAAATCTTGATGTTCCCTTGTGCGATATTCTTCATACAATTCACGATCAGAATACATACACTCTTGCAACATGTAAAATGAACGATCAATTATTTGAATTAATGGATAAATTCGTCACTCGAGAGGTAAACACAAGACCGACTATTTTATCATTGATTGTTTTCTATTGTTAGTTTCTTCTATTCTTAAAGAACAAAGAGAATATTCGCTTTGTTTTCTCTTTTCTTCTCTACATAGATAATTATCATGCAAAGAATATTTTATTTTTCGATTTAGGTTCATCGTTTAATAATTGTAAATGATAATCAACATATTCTTGGCATTCTTTCCATGTCTGATCTCATGAAATATCTGATTTCATCATTCGAAAGTAAATCATTGATTTTATTTTGTTGTTTTCCTATTATCGAACATTAATTGTTTAGAAATCGATCCAACCCGGACGTCAAATACTGGAATGGCTTTTGAGAATGAATCGATAGATACTTAAGAACATTCTTTTTTCTAATCAAGCGTTGATTGTGCGTCTTTCTTTCGAGAGCAGAGAATGTTTTGCTGGAGTTCTCGTTTTTTTCTTTTCTTCTTGACTCCAAATTTGCACGATATTCATTTGTTTGTTTTCTTTTCGAGACAAATTCTTTTATTTTTCTCGCACGATTAAATGAAGATAATCGTTGTGTTTCTTTTTCTTCTTTGGTTTCGTAGCAATTCCAAATACATTTTTTGTGTTCGGTTTTTTTTTATTAAGGAAAAAAAAAGCTCATGTCAAATAATAATATATTATTCGCTCAATACAACCAACTTATTCGTTTTTCCTTTGAGACCTAATCATTCTCGCACTTAGTCGATGTCATAGTTCTGTTCTTTTCCTTTCTCTTTCCTTTTCTCCTAATAAGGTTCTATTTATAATATATATATATATATATTTTTTTTTTGCCTCTTTTTTTTCTTCTTCTCATACATACGATGACAAAAAAAAAAAATCTCAGAAAGAGAAAAAAAAGAATCGAGTAACATATATGTGTGCCTACTATCGATCGCATTCGTTTAGAGAAACTACGTCGATTTGTTGATATGATACTGAAAATCGAACGAGTTGCTTTGCACCTGATTCCCGTATATTTTATTTTTTCTGTTTCACTTTAGAAAGAAAAAATTTACCAATCATCAAGAACGAATAATTACGACGAACATGGGTGATTCAATGCTGACGCCATCGATTGAATACGATTATTTAATCAAATTTTTGGCATTAGGCGATTCAGGCGTTGGTATGTATTCAATTTGATTATCAAATTTATGGTTTATATGTTGTGTGTTTTGTTTTTCTACAGGCAAAACAACATTTTTATATCAATATACCGACGGACAATTCAATCCAAAATTTATTTCGACAGTTGGCATTGATTTTCGAGAGAAACGAGTCGTCTACAAGCCTAAAATTCCACCCAATGCTAAATCATATCGAATTCATTTACAACTCTGGGACACAGTGAGTAAACTAAGAAAAAAACAAAACACCAATTAGAATCTCTTCTATTTTTAGGCAGGACAAGAACGGTATAACATGAAAATCGTTTTTATTTTGTTATTAAGTTGTTTTTTTCTGGTTTAGTTTTCGAAGTTTAACAACTGCATTCTTTCGAGATGCCATGGGTTTTATACTCATGTTCGATCTTACCAATGAACAATCGTTTATCAACGTTCGAAATTGGCTCACACAATTGCAATGCCATGCTTATTGTGAAGATCCCGATGTGATACTCGTAGGCAATAAAGCTGACCGAGAAGATGCTCGTGTTGTATCGCAAACTCGTGCAAAAGAATTAGCCGATAAATACTCTCTACCTTACATTGAAACAAGTGCGTTTACGGCACAAAATGTTAAAGAAACAATTGAAACTTTATTAGAAAAAGTTATGTGGAGAATGGAGAAAACGATTGGTATGTGAAAATAAAATCTTCTTATTAGTTTTATTAGTCACGAGAAGTGTAAAAGTCCCTATCGTCAAGTTTTGTTAATTCTTCTTAAGTCTAAGTTAATCCCTTTCTAGCTGAATCGAAATTACATAAGTAGAAATTTGATTAAATGATGATAATGATTTTCTTTTGTTTAAATAATATCTATCTAAGCATAAGATTAAACGAGTTCCGTTTGAGGAAAAAAATTCTAACGGCGATTTATTTATTTGTTCTTTTTTATAGATAAATCAATCTTTCCAGTTCGACAACCGGCAATGCCACCAACCAAAGAGGAATCATCATGTGCCTGTTAAAAAGACTCATTTTATTATTATGCAATTGTGAAAATATCGAGCAATAGGAATCTCTTTTCCGTTTTGTTGTTTTCTTTTCTCTCTCTTTTACTTCTGATAATAATCGATCTATTTCGACAAATTTTAGCCTCATGTTTTCCGACTTTATATAACGAATATTTATGTTTTAATTTGCTCTTTTTGTATAATCGAAATTTAAATAGAAAATAATCGAATTAATAACAATAACAATAATAATAAACCGAATGAATCAAGGTCAAATGCATCGAAATATTGATTTAACAAGCATGAATAACAAAAGTCGAGTGCTTGTGTATTAATCGTAAAACTTAAGTCTGTAAATTGTAAGAAAAACGAAAACTCTTAAGGTTTTCTATTTTATACGATTATTTTCGAATAATACGAATGTTGATTCATTAGTTTTTTTTCTTTTCAAAACTATTGATTTATCGTATAAGACAAATCATCATAAAAATATGCCCAGGTAAGCAAAAAGCTCTGATTTGTCCGTATTTTTCATGTTCTGGATTGAAAATACATGCTTAATGCATGATTGCTTTTTGTTTTCGTAGATACAAGCCAATTGCGTGATTAATTAGTTCGTTAATTTTTTCTACATGATCAATGATTTTATGACAGCGCTCTTACCTTAAAAATATGCTTGAATAATTTTTTGATGAAGGACATTCTAGTGATTGAATCCAGTCATTGACTGTTTTTCTGCTTACTTTATATCTGTTTGAAGTAAACTTCATTATCCAAACGAAACGATTAAAGTATGAGTGAAGATAATTTTCAAACTCTCTTAGATGGCATCGATACAGGCAAAAGTACAGTACTTGATGTCTGTAAAAAGTATAATGAACAAGAAACCTTGCCAGTTATAACAGATGAACAATTTACTGAACATTCGTTTTTTACAAAACATTTACCAACTGAATTAAGCAAGATTCTTGCATCCTGGGTGTCCGAAGGAAAGTTAACCGATGATGAAAAAGAAATCTTTCAAGTTTGTGCACAACTTTTATTTAAATTAACAAAATCAGTACCAAAAGCTAGACAATGGCTTAGTCAACAAGCTGAATTAATTGAGGCAGCAAGTAAATGTCTCAATGAAATCGCATCCCATGGTTATTACATAGCTGTTGACAATGTCGAAGATCCAAATTTAGAATCGTTCGATTGTCTTATTCAAGCATTTAAAAATGCATCATGCTATCAAGCGCAATTAATGGATTTACTTGTTAAAATAGTGACATCAGGTTTTTATACTGATGCTCTTCAAGGTGTCAATGAAACGAGTAAATCATCTCCAACAATAACAGAACGTTTTCTTCTTGTTACATGTCCTGATTATATACTTCAACCTGAAAATGTCAAAGATTATTGTTTACAAATTGTCAATAAAACGCTCTATAGTTATGATGATGTTTTCAATGTTTTACTTTCTCAAATAGCCAATTGGACTCCGCCACTTATCTTAGCGTTAACTTATCCTATGCAATTTATTTTAACGGTCATTCGAAAATTAACATTCGAACAACGAAAATATATTTTTCCTGTTCCGCTGGAAATACTTCTCAATAAATCAACACATGATCCGAATATAGGTGAAGCTGGTCCATTATTGATTTCGACAGCACTATCGTTATTAATCGAAATTACACGGTCCGACAAGGATCTAGCCAATGAATTGAAAAATAAATCAGCAAAGAAATCGGATTTACTCAAAGTTTTAAATGCGTTGGCAAAAGATACGGAAAATGAAAAAATACATTTGAAAGCCTTGGCATTAAAATCATTATTGGTACCCGAAGATGATTTTTTCAAAGAACATAAACCAGAAGATGTAATCAAATTATTCTTGGGCATTTTTGATCAAGCACTTCATCAAGAAAAAGAGAGAGAGGTCGATGATGCTCTACGTAGTATCAAAGGTACAAACAATTATTTTTGTTCTCTTGAATTCAAGAAAAGTCAAACAATATACTTCTTTTCTATTTAAGATTTTATGCAAAATGATGATATTAAACAAGAAATGGTCAAACAAAATGGCCTAACACCATTGTTGCAATGTGCACAAGACGCTGAAGATGATCCGTTAGTGTTAGAAATTGTTTATGCAATGACATTTAATGCAGAAGCGAAGGCAAAAATGAACGAAAATAACGATTTTGTTGAGTCTTTGGAATTATTGAAAAGTTCGGAAAATAAAAAATTGGCTAAAATAGCACATGGAATCGTTTGGAAATTAGGTGCAGAAGAAAAGTTTCAAAGTCGAGGCACAACATCGAGTAAAAAGCCCGCCAAAAAATCTGCTGAAAATCCTGATGACCAATCTGACGAAAAGTCTGAGGAAAAGCCTGACGAAAAATCTGACGAAAAATCTGACGAAAAGCCAGATGATGATGAAAGATATGATATGATGATATCGTACTGCTGGGCACAGAAAGAACTTTGTCATAAAATCAATGATCGATTAGAAAAAGATGGATTTAATGTTTGGTTAGATCGTGATGAGATGCATGGATCAATCATTGAAAGTATGGCTAATGCAATCGAAAAGTCACGATTCGTACTTATTTGTATGTCGAGTAATTACAAAAATAGTATTAATTGCAAAGCTGAAGCTGAATATGCGTACAATAGAAAAAGCAAAATTATTCCGCTTATTGTCGAGCCAAAATATGTTGCTGATGGATGGTTAGGATTCTTATCCGGTTCGAAAATCTATGTCGAATTTGCTGATAAAGAAGACGAAGAATTTGAAACTGCATATCAATTATTAATGAACGAATTAGAACGAAATGGTTTACATGAATCAGAGGATGGCGAATCAAAGACAGCAGCGCCTGCAACAACTAGCGAAACAAAATCTGAAGACGAAACCAAAGAGGATGCCAAGAAGGAAGATGAAAAAGAGACGAAAGAGGATTCGAAGAAAGAGACTAAAGACGATTCGAAGAAAGACCCTGAAGAAAGATCCGAAAAAGATGAAGAGCCACCTCCTGTTCTGACAAAAGGATATTTGACTGCTGGAATAGTACCTGCCTGGACCAATCTGAATGTCAATGAGTTCTTAAATAATAATGAACTCGATGAGATGAAACCAATTTGTGAGCAAATGGATGGAGAAACACTTGCTCAATTCTATGAAACATGTTTAACAATGCCAGACAGAATGTATCAATTAATTAATAATCCAAAAGAAAAACAACCTGTTTCGTTGAATACATTTTTCAAATTGACTAGCAAGTTAAAACAATTCACACCACCACCGCAACCACGAGTTTTTTACTTTCAATATTACCCACCTGCACCAAAATCATCAAAAGAAACCAATAAACAAAATTAACTCTTTTTTTAGTTTCTGAATCTCAATAAAATAAGAATAGCATTTTATTTTGACAGTTATTTTTTTGTCACTGATTTATGAAAAATAACTCATCTCATCGGTTCTCTTCCGATCGATCGTTAGATATGCACGGTTTGAATTATGTGTCTACTTTCATAGAATAAAAAATAGTTTAGTGTTTTTTTCTTCTTGTTTTCATTCTGTTCGAATGAAGAATTTCGAACGAATATTAATCCGATAGCAAAAACAGTTAATCTTTTCGACGTTTTCTCATCAAATTGGTAACTTTATACTGTAAAAAACTACTCTCCTTTCATTTCGTAGAAGTTTGTAATCAATTCTAGAAAAAAAATGAAATATTTCGACGATATATAAGGATTCAATTTATGAAAATAGCGATCAAATCTTATAAATGTCATTTCTCGTTTTTTTAATTTAAACTTGACAGTGCTGTTTACTAAATAGCAAGACACTTGAAGATTACTCTTAAAGTATTGACTTTATCGCTAGACGAGGATTAAAAGTACACCTGAAAAAGGTAATAATAAATCGAATCTCTCTTTTTCAATGTCCAATAGTTACGTGTCGACGACATCTATCCATGGAATACATCTTTCAATTCCATCGTAATGATTGGAATGACCAGTCAAGCACTATGAGTTTACCTTTATCCCCTTGACGTGTCTGATAATTTCTCTGAGCTAACGAGTCATTATGCCTGTCGTATTCATATTGAAATTCTTCTTTTTTGTTGGACAATGTTTGCATTGTTTTTTTATAGCATGTCTGTAAATTTACAAGTCAACAGCTGTTCACAATTCATTTATTCTTTTCATCTTGTTCAATCAAAATTAACCTGAAGATTTCGATGGCATCAGTTGTATTTATAAGAGAAACAATGAATGATTGACATTACTCTTTTTTTTTTACAACATTACATCATATTTGAGAAATAGAGGTGTCACATATACGCACACATACATATAGTTTGTTATTGTTACTAAATCTTTTCCTAGGGCTTTAGTTCGTCCGTTTGTGCAGATCTTTTTACGTGTGTATATGCATATATGTACGTGTGTGATGTTTTTGTTTGGTTCTAATGTGCGCTTGTAATTGATCGACACGAGAAGAGAGTAACGTTGTACAATCTAACATCTTAGCGTGCATACTAAGCTAGAAGAGAGAATGAAAAGAGAAAGAGAAAAAAGAGAGAAAGAGAAAGAGAGAGAGAACTAAAAAGTAGTTAAATTCCCTTCATCTGCTCTTTCTCTTTCTTCTTCTATGTCTCGTACCAATATTGAATGAACGTGTAAGAGTGCAGAGCTATAGAATAGGTAAAAAAATAACGATAAAGCGATGGTAGTGGATTCAAGCTTTCTTTTTATTGCTATTATTACTGTCCGCTACTACCATCATGTCTACTAACATGAGTGAGTTCAAATAAATTGCGCTTCAGATCAAATGGCAGACAGATATATATATATATGATGTCTATAGGTGGTCAAAATACTTGTTTGTCTTTCACGTTTTTTTTCTTTTCATTTTCTAGATTCACGTGCATGACGTTTAGAAAAGAATGAGTGAGTCTGACAGTAGTGCTGGATTAGATCTCGATCCAGCTTTTGCAACAATTCCAAAGAATAAATCATGTCTATGTATTTGGCGTGTCGAGGTTTGTTCTTTATTGAAATAAAAATACAAAAAAAGGCTTCCTACGAAAATATTCTTTATTTGTAATCAGAATTTTAAATTAGTTGCTGTACCACGTGAATCACATGGAACATTTTTCAAAGGTGATGCTTACGTTATCTATCATGCTGAAGAAATAAAGAAATCGACAAATTCATCATCAACATCGTCGTCAGCTGTTGTTCAACATATTCACTTTTGGATTGGCTCAGAAGCCACACAAGATGAAGCCGGTGTTGCTGCTTATAAAACAGTTGAATTAGGTAGGACTATAGTTTTATTAATTAAAAATAACGACAGACAAAAGAGAAAGAGAGAGAGAGAGAAAGGAAAAACACCTACGAGTTGTTGTTTTTCGATCTTCGCTTTCCTCCTCAATGAAATATTAACATCTGTCTTAGCTCTCGTATGTTATTTTTCATTTCTATCACTGTTAGATGTTGATTTACTGTTGAGCAAATACAAATCGAGGAGAACAAAAAAATAAAAAATTCTGATATCAAAATCAAATATCATACATTTACTTTTGTGAAGAACACTTTGATCTATCGAAGTGTTATTCTTCTTTCTCTTTTCAAAATAAATACGAGATAACTAATTTTGATTTCTAAATACATTCAGTCTGCTGATTTATTGACAAAAAAATACTACTTTTGTGTCCCGAAGAAATTTTCTTTTATCAAATCAAACAATACATTGTAGACTCTTATCAAACACATATAATTAACTCGTCGTATATTAGTTTCTTTTTCTTACTCGATGAATACTTCGAAAGAATACAAAACTTTCAAAAAAAAATCTCGTACAAATTAATTCTATTCCCTGCAGTTCTATTCTAATGATTCATTGAAAATTCTGTCAAGTATATATGACTACTTAGTCGTGTACTTTTTATTATTATTATTCTTTCAAAGAAAAATCACGTTATTCTCAGATAAAAAAAGCCTGTAATCAAATGTTAAACAGGAAAATATATGAACGCGACTTTTATCAAGTTGAAAACTATGTCAATAAAAAACAACGTCAGATCGACTAAAATTGATTATTTTTCTTTTGATGAAACAATAAAATCATCTGTCGAATTTAGATGATTATCTTTCGGGCAATGCCGTTCAACATCGAGAAGTACAAGGCAATGAAAGTGAACGTTTTCTATCTTATTTTAAATCACGTGGCGGTGTCACATATCGGCAAGGTGGTATTGCATCTGGCTTTCATCGACATCAATCAACAAGTGAACCACGTCTATTTCGTTTGAAAGGTCGTCATACTGTTCGACTCTTTGAAATGACTTCGATCGATTGGTCGAATATATCTCGTGGTGATGTTTATTTATTAGATTTAAATGAAGTTATTTTTGTATGGAATGGTGCAAAATCGAATAAATACGAACGTTTACAAGCTATGCAACGTGCCAAACAGTTACGTGATGAACGTGGAAAAGCGAATATTGTTATTATTGAAGATGGTGAAGAAACAAAAATGAGTAAAGATGAATTGAAATTATTCGAAAGTAAATTACCATTGAGAGATAAAAATAACAAATTAAATACGAATGAAACTATCGATGAAAACGATGATGACAAACGATTAGACGGAACAAATATTAAATTGTATCGATGTTCAGACGAAAGTGGCACATTGAAAGTTACAGAGAAAAAAGCGGGTCCTTTGTTTAAAACCGATCTTGAAAGTGAAGTTAGTTGTTAAAGAATCAATTTCATATTTATACGTATATATATATTCATGTGTTTTTATGTAGGATGCTTATATCATCGATAACGGTGTTTACGGTATATGGGTGTGGGTTGGTCGACGATCGAATCCTAAGGAAAGACGTGAAGCTATGCGTAATGCTCTTGTAAGTCAGATGAAAAAGAAACGAGAAGACTTTGATGTTCAATCGAGCGTTGCTGATCGCTCAATCAGTTTGACATTTCTTCAAGCAAAATAAATTGAACTTAGACGAAATTGTTGTCTAACATTAACATGATAAATGATCGTTTTCTTGTTCTCTAGGGTTTTCTGCAGAAAAAAGGCTATCCAAAAACAACAAAAGTCTGTCGAGTCATCGACGGAGCTGAACCTATGGAATTCATCGCTCTATTCCAAATTTGGACAGATCCAAATGCTCAAAAAGGTCTTGGAAAAGTTTATACTAAAGGACAAATTGGTACGAAGATGATTTGACTTTTTGAAGAAAGAAAAAGAAAACATTTTATTTTATGTTGTCTAGCGAAAATAACGTCAACACAATTCGATGCTACAACAATGCATTCTCAGCCTCAACTAGCCGCTGCAACACAAATGCCAGACGATGGCTCAGGCAAAAAAGAAATCTATCGTATCGATCAATTCAAAATGGTTCCCTATCCAGAATCAATGCACGGCATATTCTTTGCTGGTGATTCATTCGTTATTCAATATACATACAGTGATCAACAACGTTCTTATGTTCTCATTTATTTTTGGCTTGGACATCATTCAAGTCAAGATGAACAAGCAGCTGCCGCTCTTGGTGCTGTTGAATTAGACAAGAAAATCAATGGTATTGGAACAATTATTCGAGTTGTTCAGGACAAAGAACCGTTACATTTTATGGCCATGTTTCACGGACATATGATTGTGTTTAAAGTAGATCGATTCAGGAACCGAAATTGAGAATTCAATGTTTTGTTTTTATAATTTCGATTAGCATGGTAAACGAAGTGGTTTTCGAAATTTACAATATCAAGATGAAAATAGCAATGAAAATGAAGATACATATCTGCTTCAAGTTCGTGGCGTATCGAAATATGATACGAAAGCTGTGCAAGTAAAATCTTCTACTTATCGAAATCGATTGTATTGAAAATCAAATCTCCTTTTCTGTTATTCGAAGGTTGATCTACGTGCTTCAACATTGAATTCGAATGATTGTTTTGTTCTATTTACGCCGGAATCGGTTTACATTTGGTGTGGCAAAGGTTCAACAGGTGACGAACGTGAAATGTCGAAAGTTGTTGCAAGTTCAAAAACAAAGTAAAAATTCAAAAATCTGCAAATAAAATCAAACATTAATCATGTTCTCTTCGTTCGAATTTAGAGAACCAATTATGGTCTTTGAAGGTCAAGAAAAGGATGAATTTTGGAAACATTTTCCATATGGAAAAGAACCTTATGCATCGGATAAACGTCTTGCTGATCAAACATTAACACAATCCAATGAACATCCTGTTCGACTTTATGAAATTTCAAATGCAACAGGTCGTACAATCGCAACTGAAATACCTAATTTTACACAAGTAAGAACTTTCGATTCGTATCTAGAAAAGAATGAACTATTTCTCTATTTTTCCATCGAATCTATTCAAGGTCGATCTCGATGAAGATGACGTGATGTTACTCGATGCATGGACAAGTATATTTCTTTGGATTGGCAAAAGTAAATTGACATCGTTCTGCTTTCAAGAACAACACTCTTCAAATGAATTGTTTGTTTTTAGATGCAAATAAAACAGAAATGAAAGATGCCGAACGTATTGCTTATGATTATTTACGTACGGATCCGAGTCATCGTGATCCCGACACACCCATCATCAAAACCAAACAAATGCATGAACCCATACATTTCATTGGGTTTTTCGGTCCTTGGGATCGAGATTATTGGGCAGTAAACGAATTGTTTATAAAGAAAATAACATAATGTTTGTTGTTGTTGTTTTACTTTAGTCAAAATCATCGTATGAAAATACAAAATCTCAAATACAATCAAACAATCGTCCGGAAATCTACGCCGAGCTTATTCGAGATAAACCAGTGAGAAAGTTTTTTTTTTCTTGAGGAAGTACAGAAAAAAGAAATTCAATTGTCTATCTTTAGAAACAAATTATTTCAAGTCGAATAACAGTAAATAAATATTCATATGAAGTTCTGCTTAAGCCAGCTGATCAATTACCCGAAGACGTCAATCCTGAACTACGAGAGGTATTTAGCAAAATGTTTTTGTCCTACTTCTTTCATTGTTGACATGTTCTGAATGTTCTCGAGAAAAACGAAGAAATATCTAACTGAAGTAAGCAAACAAAAACAACTCTTAATCAGTTCTTAATATTTTCTCATTGAATTCATCCAAATCAGTGTAATTGTAATTCTAACGGATAATTTTTACAGATGACAGATGTCAAAATAATAATTTCAGAACAACAATTTTCTTAAAATTCCTATTTATTGATAATTAATATTTAAAAATGAGAAAGTAATAAAGTTTCACAAACTTTCTTTTTTTCTTTTCAAGGTCAAATAGAGAGAAGGCAAACTTTTATTAATATACATATATGAAATAAAAGAAAGCTACACTTTGATACGTCTGTGTAGCTGTTTTATACATAAACAAAAACAAACTGTTTTATTGACTTGTATCTGTCATACTCTTTACCTTGATAATATAACGACGTAATAGAATCGACAAGCATTACTTTTCTTTCTTTCATCTTATTAACTCGACTAAATCCATTAAAAAAACGCAAAATTTTCTTTTGTATCAAAGGGCAAAAAAAATATTGTTCCTTTATTTTTACTTTCTTTATTTACAGATTCATCTAAGTGATGAAGAATTTTTGCAACGATTCAAAATGACCTACGCCGAGTATGCATCAAAACCTGCTTGGAGACAAAAAGAACTCAAAAAAATGGCCAAATTATTTTGATTATTAACTTGATTTTGTTTTTCACTGCTTCGTTTTCTTTTCTCTCTTTTTTGTGTTCGTTTTTATGTGTCATATAAAAATAAAATATATATCTATACCTACATACGTATTTATTTGTTCAAAAAATGAATCATTGACTGTATTGAAACGATTTTCTTGTCTTGTTAAACAAAAGAAAACATAAAGACGTCGTAATTATATAATTAGCTTGAGAAAAAGAAACGACCTCTTGAAAAACTATGTGAAGGTCACAAGTACTACTAACCTTTTTTTCGTTTAAGCGCTGCTTTTGCGTTCTGCAAGTTTTTGAAAAAAATAAAACTTGACATCTATTATTCTCGCTTTTTCTTTCTGCTGCTTCTGCATCTCATCAATAAATGTCGCTCTTCGGTCGAATTGACGTCAGCAAATATTTTTTAGTGGGCTTCTCTCTTACTTTTTCTTTGTATTTATAAAAGAAAGAGAAAAAGAAAACTTCATGGCTTGATGATGATGGATGACAGCTTCTATTCGCATGCGTTATCTTTATTCGTTTCAAATATTTCGATAAAATAGATATTCGTCGGAGGACGACAACGACGACTGTTCCCCTCGTTTTGTTTTGTTTTCTTATCATAAAAGATGGTCGTCTTGCATTTATCTTCGCATTCCGATAGTTTTTTTATTATTATTATTTCTTTTAAAAATGCATGAGTAAATCAAATACATGCACGCATCCAAGCACGAGTGCGACGCATGCTCTGCGAAATTGAAATCAATGTACTCATATTACTTTCTCGTTTTATTTTCTATTCTTTTTTTGATAGAAGAAAAAAAAAAGTCAAAAGTTCTGTTTCTCGCGAATAAATGCTTGGAGAAAATTCAGTTATTTCTCAGTTATTATTATTAATCGAAAAGTTATTTAACATTGATTATTCGTTTTCATTTTAATTTAAATTTTAGATTAAGCGTTGTTTCGTTCTTTGTGATTGCCGTCGATAAAATGTTTACATCGTTCGATAGTTTCGATGAAATCTCTATGGACGAACATTCGATTTCTTCGATGCCGACAAAGAAAAATAAGTCCGGCCTTAGCGTTTGTGCAATATGTGGAGCTAAACCGACAGGAATTAATTTCGATGTTCTAACAGTAAAATCAACAAACTCAATTCATTTTTCAATTAGGTTTTTTTTGTTTTTGTTTATTATTTAGTGTTCATCATGTAAAGCATTCTTCCGACGAAATGGTGTTAAACCATTGGTAGGTTCTCTTTACTAAAATCAAATCGAAAAAGAAAAGAAAAAAAAAACGTTTTTGTTGTTTTACGTTTTTTCTTTTCTGTTTTCATATCTGATAAGGAAATCTTACGCGTCAATGTTTATTTTTAGCATCAATTCGTATGTCGTTTGTCAGGCAACTGTAGTGTTGATGAACGTTCCCGTCGGCAATGTACAGCATGTCGATTACAAAAATGTTTTGCTATGGGAATGGTGAAAGAACGTATTCGAACAGATGAACAAAATCAACGTCATCGAGTTCTAGTCGAAGAAAATCGACGATTAAAACTGAAGAAATTTCAACGACAACAAGAACAGAATCGTTTAGTATGTTCAAAGAAACAAAATTGTAATTCGAAAAATAAACAAACAATTTTTGTCTTTCAGAAATTTCTCGAAGAACGTCGTCATCATCCAACTTTACATTCATCATCCGTATCCTCTGTCTCATCATCATCATCATCATCATCGTCATCATCGTCATCGATTTGCTCACTATCGTTCAATCGGCTAAACAACATCGATTTCATTTTGGATTTATTCGTTGAAAATATTCAAGATATTCTTCCATTGAATTGCCATTTAACATTTGATCATGACCTAACACAAGTTCTCAATGATTTCTGTACGCCAATAACATGTTTAATAACATTTCTCAAGCAATTACAACAATTTCAACGATTACCTATTGATGATCGATTATTATTATTGAAAAATAATATGAAAATACTCTTGCCAATCATAATACGTTTATTCAATACGATATTCAACGTACAAATCTCGATGAAACAATCGGGCTTATACAATATTAATGAAAAAATATCGTATGCATGCTCGTTAATTGCCTATAATATTCCTGATGATAATAAATTGTTAACATTATTTTTTGTTGTTATTCTTTTTTGTCCATGTTTATTAACAACTGATGTTCTCTGTGATGCTGGCCAAATGAATTCTCATTCGGGACAATTGATTCAAAATGCATACGATGAATATACTCAATTATTGTGGTTATATTTACTTGAAAAATCTCTCGATAATGAACAGCAAGCTACATTGAATTATATGAAAATAATAACGACGTTACTTCAAATACAAAATCTAATGAGTGAAGTCTATTCTATAGTTCAATGTTCTGTTCAGATCGATCGTTTACATATGATGATGCAATCGATATTACATTTATCATAACCGAAGAGAAGAAAATCCTTACTGACAAAAACAGAATCTATCGATTTTGTCAATTGTTGTTTTTTTTAGATTTGTTTTTCTTTCGTTCTTTAGTGATTGATGATGATTTTCGAAAAAAAAATATCGTCTATTCCCTATTTGATGATGTAAATGTATATAATATATATGTATACAAGCAAGCAACTTGTTATGTTAGTTAAATAAAATTCTCTTATTCATAAAAGAAATTGCTTTTATTTCAGTTTTTCAAAAAACAAAATAATCGCATTGATTAATAAGTGCATTGTGGTGGTAGTGCGTTTTGATTGAAACGAAGTCCTTTTGCGCATGATTTTTGCTCGATTTTGAATGCTAGAAAATAGATTTCATAGATCGAAGAATTTGTTTTTCGTATTCACTTACATCCACCAGGTAGAAGTGTGCATGTAAAATATTTGCCTTGGTCGAACATAGTTTGATCAGGAAAAGAACCTGCTCTTTCACATTTAAAATAATCTAGCGAAGAAAAAAAATTCAGAAATTCGACTTCATGAAATCAATGAGTGTGGATATTTACTATTTTCACATCTAGCACCGTTATAACCAGGTTGACATTTACAATAAGCATGTCGAGTTGTACCAACAACATTTTCTACACAAGCACCATTGTTCGCACAGAAATTTGGCAAACAGGGACAAAGAGTGCCTGTAAATTAAAGAAAAAAATATATTTGAAAATGACTTCAAGAAGTAAATGTTACCATTCAATTCACAATATTCTCCCCAAGTTCCATATCGGCAGAGACAGACAGCTTCGTATGGTCCATTTGGATTTCGAATAGCACAAACGCCATTATTCTTACAAGTAATTCTTTCACACAGAGCATTCGCTTAAAAGCAAACAGATTGAGAAAAGAAACGAAAACGAACATAATTACTGTCTTGAGTGCCACAAATTGGTCCCGAAAAACCACTTGGACATTGGCAAACACCATTCACGTATGCACCTCCATTTTGACAAACGGCTCCTGGACCAGCAGTTGATGCTGCTGTTGTTGTTGTTGTTGCTGGAGTTGTTACTGTTCCGGCTCGATCTTGAAAAAACAATAGCAAAAAAGTAAATAATATGAACAAATTCAAATAAGAACTAATCATATAAAATACCAACCGCAATTATAATCC
>Ga0209922_101845_pt1 | contig 19472 bp, 21 predicted proteins | sample ThiBiot_500_biof_FD_183946 | JGI IMG/M metagenome (GOLD analysis project Ga0209922, IMG submission 183946) | Wastewater bioreactor microbial communities from Cape Town, South Africa - Thiocy_expt_500_biof (SPAdes) | ecosystem: Engineered > Bioreactor > Thiocyanate-remediating > Anaerobic-Aerobic ...
ATTTGTGTATACATGAAAGTGTGATCTAATTGATTCAGCGATTTTTCCGTAGTGATACTGATTGAGATGGCATCTGGCTTAAATCGTTCGACATATGTCGTTAAAAGTGGATTTATGGAAATTGTATCGGGAAAAACACCTTTCACTTTAGAGTACTGTTGTGACCACTGATTGCCGTTGTTTTGAGTCTTGTTGATGATATAAACACGACTCACTTGAGTAATAGTTTGTAATACGTGAAGAACATTTTTAGCAAATTGTTGAGAAATAATCGTAATGATCGTAAAATCTGTATTGTCAGTAATGAAATCTATGCATTCATCAGCATCATTAAAGGTTTCGACAAGATCTGTAATTTTTGTTAAATCAGTGATAGTATCTTGATAATGTTTTATATTGACGTTTGTAAGGTCTTCGTCCAACCAAACAAGCACTAGTTCACCCATCGTACACTCTATTAAAAAAACAAAAATATAACTAAACTTCAAGGTAAATATAAGAGTATAGATATCAGGTTGTCCCAAAAGTTTTGTGTAACTATCATTATGCTGAACGCAGTCGAAAATCCGAATTCATCATTGTGTTCAGCACATTGTTTGCACTGAAAAAGTGAAAAAAAAGTGTTGCCAGCTCGCGTGTAACTATGGTGATTTCTTGTAAATAACTATGTATGGTCGGAACATATCCTAAAAAAGTGTGCTTAGCATAATGGTAGTTGCACAAAACTTTTGGAACAACCTAATAATGCAGTTGTTTCTTCAGTATGAAAAATAATTGCAAAGCGATTCTGCTTTCTTTCAATTTGAAACGATGTTTACATTGGATTGAAAAAAGGTTGTCACTGTATGAAGTGGTGATGAAAAACAAACAATCTTTTTCTTTAGAGGCTTTTTTGCCCTTCTCTTTTATGGCAAATGAAGTTATTTTTTCCCACTAAGGGATAAGGATAAACAAAATTGTCGAAAGCAGATTTTAAGGGCATAACCAGTCAGAAATCGATAGTGTGCCAAATGAAAACGCTTCTGGTGTTTTCATACTTATCAGACTTGAAACTTGAATTCAACTTTCAAATTGGACACTACTGTATATCTTTTAGGATTGAAGTTATAATTGATTTCTTAAAATGAGAGACAAAATAGAAATTATCTGCCATTATTCTCTTTTTTTTATGAGTATGAATCAAAGAATTTTGTGTAATTTAACCAGCAACTTGAACAAACTGAAAAGCTTTACGAATTGTATAACCAATTTGTATTCATTGCATTGCAAGTCGTAAATGATTGTCATTGGTAGAACCTATTTACCAATATAACATCAGCAGAAAAAACTCCATGATTCATTCTTTCGAAAGAAAAAAGAGAAATCGAACGAACATGTTTTTTTTTTCTTACTTTTAGATTCATATATAAATGACGCATTTTGATGATGATATGGCATAATTTATTACTCTGATAATCAAAAAAAAACGAAATACAAAATGCGTCTCTTAAAAAAAATGCTCGATCGTGGTTCAAGTGGTGAACTGAAACTTGAACCTGAAGAACAAGAAGATATGTGGCATGCGTACAATCTAATCGCTGTCGGTGATCATCTTCGTGCGTCAACTGTCCGAAAAGTTGTTCAAACAACTGACACGGGCTCATCATCGACCAGTAAACGTCGAATGATATTAACAATTGAAGTTATCGACATCGGCTACGATAGTGCAGCATGTACACTTCGAGTTAAAGGCCGTACAATTGAAGAAAATGAGTTTGTTAAAAAAGGTTCCTATCACACATTAGATTTAGAATTACATAATGCGTTTACTTTACGAAAACATGAATGGGATTCGATTGCCTTAGAACGTGTCGAAATGGCTTGTAATCCAGCTCATCAAGCTGATGTTGCCGCTGTGATTATGCACGAAGGTTTAGCTAATGTGTGCCTTATAACTGAACATTTGACAATCAATCGTCAAAAAATCGAACATACAATTCCACGCAAACGAAAAGATCTCTGCAATCAACATGACAAAGGCATGGAGAAGTTTTTCGATGCCATCATTGCTGCTATTAATAAACATATCAATTTCTCAATTGTCAAAGCTATTATTATTGCAAGTCCCGGTTTTACTAAAGATAAATTCTATGCGTATATGTTAAGCAAAGCCAATCGTGATGAAGGCGCACAAATACTCGAAAATAAAAATAAATTCATTCTCTTACATTCGAGCAACGGTTTTAAACATGCGTTAACTGAAATCCTACAAGATCCGTTAGTGACCAGTCGTCTATCGGACACGAAAGCGAGCGGGGAAATTAAATTATTAGATCAATTCATGCAGTTATTAAACGACGAACCGGATAAAGCTTATTACGGTTTAGAAGTCGTCGAAAAAGCGAATCAAGCACAAGCTATAGAATGTCTTCTGATAACCGATGCACTCTTCCGAAATATTGATTTCAATAAACGACGTCGTTACGTTCAACTTGTTGATTCAGTTAAAGATAATGGCGGAGAAGTACGATTATTTTCCAGGTAGGAAAAGAATTGATATTTCATATTTTCAACAACAAAAAAATGAATCTTTAGTATGCATGTATCCGGTGAACGATTGAGTCAATTGACTGGTATAGCTGCTATTCTGCGTTATCCAATGCCTGATCTTGATCTAGCTGATGACCCAACGAACAGTGATGTCAATAATCTCGATGAAAATCCCAATCTTATTGATAATCAAGCTGAAGCGTCCGCTTGGTGATAATGAATTCTAGAAAAACAGGATATTAGGCAAATCGTTATTTATTTATTTTTGTTGTTGCTGTTGTTGTTGTTGTGTGTAGAGATTTTCACACGATTGATTTCAAACAAGAAGATGACGAGTGATTGATAGTGACATCTATTCAAGAAAATAAAATCCTCTTATTATTATTTTGATTTCTATCCATATGAAAAGAATTCAGTCAATTATTATTAATTGATCGATTATTTCAGATAAATAAAAAAATCTGATTGACAATTTTATTTTGCTAAGCCACGTATCTCTACCAATAAATTTGACTGATTATGTTTACAACAAAAGAAACGAAGAAACCAAGATGAAATACGCAGCATACCAATTTCGCTTCAACGTCTGATGTCTATGTTCTTTTTTTTAGAGGTTTCATTTGCTTCTAGATAAGCATATCCTTTTTGACCTAAGTAGAACCAGTTGATAGGACGATGAATATCTTTCGTCTATTAGGTGATTTTTCCCATTTGGGTGCGATTATTATTTTATTACTTAAAATCTGGAAAACACGTTCATGTGCCGGTAAAGAGAAAACATGACGAAAATGTTATTTGACACTCATTTGTTTTCGTTTAGGTGTATCGGGCAAAAGTGTTTTACTTTATGCAATTGTATTTACATGTCGTTATCTTGATTTATTTACTCATTTCATAAGTTTATATAATTCGGTTATGAAAATAATCTATCTTGTTTCAACTTATTTTACACTTTATTTAATTTATAAAAAATTCAAAGCAACCTACGATAAAAATCACGATACGTTCAGAGTTGAATTTTTACTTTTGCCATCGGCTGTACTTGCACTCTTATGGAATCATGAATATTCTATTCTTGAAATACTTTGGACATTTTCGATTTATCTCGAATCAGTTGCTATTCTACCACAATTGTTTATGGTTAGTAAAACAGGCGAAGCTGAAACAATCACAAGTCACTATTTATTTGCATTGGGCATCTATCGATTTCTTTACATATTAAATTGGATCTACCGTTATTATACGGAAAGTTTCATTGATTGGATATCGGTCGTTGCTGGTGTTGTTCAAACGGTTCTCTATTGTGATTTTTTCTATCTTTACATAACCAAAGGTAAACACACATTGAGGTTTTTCTTTTCATTTGTCAAAATCATTGATTTGGTTTTTGATTTAGTTTTGAAGGGAAAGAAACTATCATTACCTGCATAGATCTCTCGGCTCGCCTTCAAATCTTCTGACATTATTCCTTCTTATTCTATTCTATTCTATTCTTTTCTTTTTGGTTGTCTGTTTCCTTACTTACTTACTTTTTCTTTCTTTTTCTGTTTAACAACAATATTGTTATTTACTAAGTTTATTCAAAGAAAAAACTTTAACCAGACACATTTTGTTATTTCCCTAGTGATCAAATCTTTAACAACTTGTTCGATTTTCTCTGTATGTGTCACTTTAGAAAATCAATAAAAAACCAACAACAACGCTTCTCTTTAATCTTTCGTTTTCGTTTTGCTTTTGGGTTTCAGATGTCGAAAAAATCTCGTCTAGGAAATTTCAATTCGCCAGCAAATCTAAATGCAGCTAATCATATTTCGTATTTATTTCAAGTGAGGAGAAAATGATGATCGATTTGATGAAATGTGCCTTTTGTTCGTAGACAGCACATACAGTTTTATTAACAACAGCTGATTTTAATCTTGTTCGACATCTTGTCAAACAGATACGTATACAAGCACAAAAGAAACAAATTCGATTGTAAGATTGAAAACAAATGAGTTCGAGAATCAGCGCGATTCATGTCCATTGTAGACATCCAGAAATGAAGAGACTGCTATGTTCATGTTGTAATATGATTTTATGGCCGCCATTGACAGCAACAGTTGCTTTTAAAAAGAAAATTGGAGTTACTGTCACGTGTTCGACATGTAGACGATCTCGATGTTATAAAAATCGAAATACATGGATGACAGAACATGGTGCTAACGTACCAAGTGATTGGCTTTTTAATCCTTCTCCTTCTCAGATAGTCGAAGAAAAAAAGATTGATTAATTGATTTTTTGTATATAAAATTTCAGATGGGTAAATTTGATTCTCATTTTCGTTTATTGAAATATAAACCACCGAAGAGTGGACCGAGGTATTAAGAAATAACAAAATAAAAACAATCTCTTATTTAACAATCGATATTGTAGAGTTATAATCGCTCCGAATTATCGTTTAAATCAATTTCAATTTCGTCAAGCTCTACCAGCTCGTCTGCGTGATTATGTTCGTGGCGGCGGCACAGCTGCATCAGGTACACTTATTATTTTCTATTGTCTAAATAATTTCTTCGTTTTTTTTTCTCTCTTCTCTACAGAATATAGTTGTGGACCATTAATGAATATTGTAAATTGAATTTGTGGATTTTATTTTGAAATAAAAAGAAATGTGTCGATTTAGATGTTGACTTGCTTGCAGAAGAATGAATACGATAATTTCGGATGTGAAAAAGAAGTTGCAGATTTTTATGCTTGTGTTAATGAATATCAAGTAAATTAGAATTAAATAGAAAATTGAATAGTTGAATACGTTTGTTTGTTTGCTTAGGAAAAAAGTGCGGTTGAAAAAGTGAATTTAAAAGGTACGGGCGATGATGATAAAGTCGTGAAACAATTTGCTCGAAATCGTCAACCCGCATGGCTATCCAATAAACTTCTCAAGAACTTTCCTACATCGTCATCTGTAGAATAAAGATTTGTTTCTTGTTTTTTTTTCTTTCATACATATTAGAATAAAATCTACACCGTTGTCTTTTGCATATCAAAATGAACAAATAGTTCTTTATGGTTTTGATTTTTTTCTTTTCGTTCTGAATACAAACGAAAGTATATATGCGTGTATATATTTAAACATGACAATCTCATGTAAAAGGTATATCGTTCTTTTTCTCTCTCTCGGTTGAAATTTTATCATTTTCATTTTTATAAAGATCTTTTTCTTTTTTTTTTTCATTTTTATTGCTCACAGGTACGTAAAAAAAGAAAATATGTTGACGAAAAGGTTTTATTATCAGTGTAGATCTAGACATAAGAATGTTTGTACAGCTTTGTATTGATGATACGTCTCACATATCGAAGAGTTTACATGTGTAAAATGCTCTCGTGTGCCTTCGTTTTTTTTATATAATGGTATTATCAAGGACTAGGCAGAAGAAGAAGAAGAAAAATGCTCGAGGCATACCAAAATGAAAAGAGAATCGTCGAGCGAGTTTCTCATCGCTGACTATCTTCGATTTATCATTTGGAAGAAAAGAATGTAGGAGGAAGTTCTCTCGATCGTCGCGCTTTTTTTCTCTCTTTCGCTCTCCACTCATCAACGTTCGTTTGTTATTCATTGAGCATTTGGGGAGTTCATCGATTTAAATATTCTGATGTGTCGTCGGCAACGAGTCAATACTTATTGATTATTATATTTCTCGTTGGGCAAAGAAAAAAATGTCAACCGCTATATATATGGTTTCTTGGTTAAATAACAAAAAAAACACATTGACTTATTTATCGTTTAGCATGTAAGAAGGTGTACGTGCATATAGAGTCCGTATTTTTTTCTTCTTCTTCTTCATGCATCACTTATCAGTTTATAAGAGAAGGAGACGAAATCACGAGCGTACAAGTCGTTTTTTTTTCTCTTCATTTTAACGAGACAGAAACAATTTATTTGAAGTATTACAGACATAAATTTCTATGATACCGCTGTGCGTTCAATCGTTCGTATATTATTGAGCATAGGAGAGTGATTTTTCGTTGTTCTGCATGTTCAAGCAGAGTGTCGTCTCCGTTCATGTAACGTTAATGTCAAGGACTGAATAAAAAAAATTGCTCGAAGCATACTAGTGTGAATGTCGAACCTTATTTAGCTGACTAGCCTATCTTCGATTTGTCATTCCTGCAAAGGAAAATATTCTTCCGTTTTCTTTTCTCGTCTCGTTCACAAACGATCATTAGTTGCTTTTTTTTCTTCATCCTGTTCGTATAGATAAAAATCTTACCTTTTTTTTTCTTTACTTTTCTTTGTATTTTTTTCGTTTCGTGTTGACATTTGATTTTGGTTTTGATTTAGAACAAATGAATTTTACCCATTAATTTGATAATGAACAAACATCGATAATTATCAATGATACGCCCGACTACGAAAGTCGGGCAACAGCCAACTTGTTGGCTTTTGTTCAACTTTCCAATCCGCAAATGTTTTAAACTACGATATTTATTGATTATATTTTTTCTTCTTATTTTTTCCACTTATCTTCGTCTTTTTTATCATGCTCCTTCGGACTCATTGTCAACTTTTTCGGAAAGAAAACCCATAGTTCTTAGTAATAATTTAGTTAATCAGCAGATCGACTTAGATCAATGTAATTTCGAACAAACAAATGCTATTCTTGATTATCAACCATTAGCAAAATATGCCGATGATGACACACGAATTCGACCAACAGTCGAACGATTAAAGAGACTTTTTCAAATTCTCCTTTCCTACGAAAACAAATATCAAGATATTTTCGACTATTTAAATATATTTCGTTTCAATCAACTCGATCAAACCTTACAAATCTATGCAAATAATAGTCAACAATTAAAAAATATTCTCTGTCATTTTCAACGGTTTATTACTGTTTCAAATGAAAAAAATATTGAAATTAAACCTGAACTAATTGTTTATTTAAAACAAGTTTCAGCTTATTTATCTGATGGTTTCAAAAGTGAACATGATAATTGGAAAACTAATCAAGTACAAAAACCAGTGATTATTCTTGCAGCTAATGCACATTTCTATGATACATTGCAATCATCAATGAAAACAGTTAATGAATTTCTACGAGATTATTCCGTAGCTATTTATGATCTTGGATTTACGGCAAATCAATTGCAATTAGTAATTTTGCAACGAGATTTTCCGCCAATTAAATATTTGTTTTTGTTTTTGAAATTTAGATTCAAGATAATTGTGCTCGATGTATGATCATTCCATTTCCATTTGCTCAAATCGAAAAGATTGCTCCACATGTGAGAAATTTAGGTTTTTTTACATGGAAACCAATTGTAGTTCAAGTATGTTTGACGTTTGTCGCAAAATAAAATTGAATTTTCGTTTTGCTTTAGGATGCAGTTCGTCGTTTTGGCTCGATTATTTACGGTGATACATCAATTCGTTACGAACGATCAACATTCGATCGTTTACTTATCGATAATTCCATTCGTGGTTTTGCTTGTCGAGAATTGCCTGGTCATTATTTGCCATGTTTCACTGTTGGTGGAACATTTTCTTGGTTCAATGAATCGTATTCGTCGTACAATGATATCTATATTGCTGAAGCTGGTTTTGTTGCCGTGACAGACAATTTTCTATCACGTCTTATTCTAAAAACTTGGATTACATGTGCACTCGATGCTAATTGTATTGCACCACAAGGAACAAAAACACAATGTCGACGTGTAGCTGGCACATCGACGACACATCGATATGATCAATCGGCAATGGTGCTCGTACTTTCTCATTATTTTTTTCAAAGTCCTCGTGAAAAAGATCGAAGTGATCCGGCACCGTACGATATGTACGCATCGATTCAAGCGAGAATCGCCGATGTTCGACGTTTCGAAGGTAGTAAGGGCTATTTTACTCCTCGGCCAACACAAAAGCCATAGTGAAACAAAACAACATTTGATAGCAATCATCAAGTGGTTATGTGATATTAGATGGATATTGAAATTTGTTTTTTTTTGTTATTTTTTATCTTTTAAAAGAATAATAAAGTGTTTCCTTTTCAAAAATTTTCATTTAATGATAAATAAGATCAACTAACGACCTTAACCATCGTCATGAGTATACAACATGAGTCATTGAAGGTCTTTTCAATTCAATAAATCGCGCGCAGCATGTATAAGCATATATATATATGTATCCAAATTTATTTCGATAATCATTCGAACAAAAAAAAATGTAAGTTTACCTTTTCTTAATTATCCATGTCAAGTTAATTTTGAATTTATTTAGGTCCAATTATTTTCTTGATGCTTTTTATTAGTAAGTGTGATGATACTTGTATGTATATCGTATGATTTTTGTTTCATTTAGTTTAACACGAGTTGGAACAGGAATTCGAAAACGTTTTCTTTCACTTGACGATCGAGATCAAACAGTTATCAGTTATTTTGAAAAAGGACGACCAGTGCCTGGACAAACATCTCTTGTTTTCTTCCATGGTTTTTCAGGACGAAAAGAAAGTTGGCTTAACATAGTCAAAGTTAGTATTCAATAACCTTATATTCATTAATAAGATTTTTTTTTCAGCGTATTCCTAAGTCATATCATTGTATCGTGATTGATTTACCACATCATGGTGAAACAACTGGACTATTTGTTGATATTTATAATGCTACTTATTTCATTGATATATTAAAAAATGTAAATCGAAAAACGAAACGAAAAGAAAAAGATTTTATTTCATCTTCGTCTGCTTTAGTTTCTCGATAAGTTGAATTTGACAACGTCACTTTGCTTTGTTGGAACATCAATGGGTTGTTCAGTAGTTTCTCTTTTTGTTACCAAATATCCTCAATATGCAGATGCAATCTGTCTATTAGCACCACCTCGTATGTCCATCCTTCAATCTTTCTCTTTTCTCTTATTTTGTTTTTTTATTCAAATAGCTTGCAAAGAGTATGAAAGTGAAATAATTGAAGAGGTGCGAAAAGGAGACACTGAGAAATTGTTACCATTATCATTTGACCAATATCTGAAGCATTTTCATGAATTTGTTATTAAAAATAAAGTTCCAAGATTAATTCTCAAGACAGTATTTGAAAGTGGCAAACCATTTCTAGATCAACACAAGAAACGTATGTTTAAGAAATTCGTCATCAAATACCATCAAGTGTTGATATTTTAGTGCTTGAATTCATGTTCAAAAATGAATATATGCATTTGGAAACATATTATCAATCATTAGGAGAAATTCAACGTCCAACATTGATCGTGTGGGGTCGAGAAGATCAAGTATGGCGAAGAAAATCTCTATATTTCAATTTATTTTGTTTGTTTCTTTTAGATATGCAAAGTCGAGAGTGTAGAATACTTTTCAAAAGTGATTCCTCATGCTGAAGTATCAGTTTTGGATGCTTGCGGTCATTTTATTCATCATGACAAAATTGAAGAAGCAGCAAAAGTGATAACAGAATTTGTTCGAAAATTATGAAAGTCTCATTAAATGATTTTTTACTAATCGTTTTTTTGTCGGAAATCTTTTGATTACATAAAATTTGACTGCAGGATAGATGATTAAAAATGTGAGAAATATCATCCGAAACAGTTTAATAGGAAAAGGAACAGAATAGTCCATGTACAGAGTAATGTACCAATATATTGACGAAAGGTCTGTGTTGGCATGAATAAATCTAGTGGATTGTAGATTTTAAAATAATGTATCGATTGAATATCAGTTCAATCATATTTTTCTAATCCATCGAATCGATTATTGATGACTTCAAACTTGAGTGAACAATTTTCAGCATAAGATCGTTCAGGTAATTGGTTTCCAAGAGAAGAACTTATATATCGAAGATCTCATCTTCTACCCTCTTTATCTTTAAATAATAGGCAAATTTAAAAAAATTGATAACATATCGATATGCATATAAACATTATAAAAACGAAAAATTATTTCGAATGTCAATTTTCTTTTTCATTTATTTCAAATAAAAAATATGAAATGCGGTCATAACATAAATGTCATCATAAGCAATCGTTTTACTATCACCCTCACTCTCAACGATTTTATTTGGCACAAGCTTTTAAAACAAGCGTACAAATGACATCACCTGGTTTCACAGCTATTCTCTCGAATAAATCTAATGCTTTCTCGTTAAGATTGTTTTCAATATAACCTGAAATAACGAAAAAGACAACAATATATCTTTATTTCTTTCGTCAATTTCTTTTGATTGATATTTACCTTTGAGAATAATACTGTAGTTGAACACATTCGACATTTTCATGCATTGAAACAATTTCTCGACTCGACTAATATCACCTAATGACATAAGTATATATAATATTGTTAACTCAGGGCGATCAATACGGCCATTTTACACAGTTTACACTCGTATTTTATCGTAAATGACACGTTTGGCATGCACAGTATTACGACCGTGCTAATTCGATCTGGAAATCAATACAAGGCATGATAGAACAGTTAAAATAGAATATATAAGTTAAGAATTATCTTGATCCTTCGCAAAAAAAAGACTTATGAAAAGATGTCAGTACAATATCGTTACATATGAATTGAAAATGAATTCTAATGAATTACTGCCTGAATTTTTATTTTGAAATCAAAGTAAATATAGTAGTGGTAGTAGTATTTGTAATACCGATTGAAGAAAAAAATAAGAAAAAGAAAGATAAAAGAGAGATGAAGTAGAACTTGTTTGGAGTAAACCTATTTTACAACGTGCATCAGTTGAATGTCGTGTGCAACCGTCGATGCCACCTGGACAATTAATATTGATTTGTGATTGAAGATAATGTTCGAGTTGTTGAAATTGATTTTGCACATCTTGTTGAGGACATTTGTCTAAACGTGATTTTATACAACGAAAATAGGATGTTGCTTGTTGACACCAAGCACGTTTATTAATTGTATTCCATGATGGATTAAACTTCACATTGACCATCAATGGTTGACATAAATCATTGATAACTTTAACTTGACATACGTCGTTGAGACCTGATGATGCTGATTGAACAGGTGCTGAACCAGGAACACCATTCTTTGATGATACACTTAATGCATGTGAACCACTACGAACAGAATCAGCTGCTTCAGGTTGTTTTGGTGTATCCCAAATGATATTAAATTTATAATCTTCAATTTTACTACTACAAAATCCAAGAAGTTCATCGACTCGCTTTCGTATTCCTAATATATTGAATGGAAAAACAAAGTTCGATAAAATGATATGTTACCTTTCATAATCGATTCCATAGCTGTTTCATATTTTTCTTTATTTTCACATCCTCGATATTTCTTATGAACACATTCGAAATAAACTCGCGATGCGATACAATATTTAACTGGATCTGTTTCTCGATCTTGTTTTTCAGGTTTTTGACCACATGCTCGTGAACCCATCACATCACATGCATATGTACTTGTTACCATTAACAGTAGAACGACAAAGACTTTGTACATCATCGCGTTTCATCGATAAATCAAATGACTATTAGGAAAAGAGAATTCATTAAGATTTTCAACGATTCGTTTTCACCTTGTCAAGTATAATCAAAGATTAGAAAAAGACACGTCTATGAATAACTAAGAAAAAAACGAGTAAAGAAGAAAAAAAAACGGCTCGCACACGCACGAGAAAATCCCTCTCTCTCCCTCTCTCAACGATTGTACAAACAATCGTTGGTTGCATCAGCAAATAACATACCAGTAAATTTATGTACGAGTAATCGTCCACATATCTCATTAACTAGCCAACGAAAGATTTATGAGAAAGAAGAACAAAATGGACAAATATTTATTTAATGACAATCGAGAAACAAAAACGAAAACATAACAATTACGTCGATGAATCAGTCCACCATGATTTTAATCCTAGACCAGGTTCAGATATCGACCCAATGATTGTATATGGTACTTTTTTGTCTTCATCATTTGTTGTTGTTGTTTGTCCAGCTGATCCGCTGTTATTCGGCATTTCTTTCGGTGCTGTATCTTCGAAGATTTCTTGTACAATTCGAAAACTAGGAACGAGAAAAACGATTGTGCTTTCGACAAAAAATTCTTTTCAATACCGAATTTCTTCTCCAATATCCATGACAAGATCGTGTGTTTCATCATCGGTTTCATATTGCCATGCCCATGTTTGTTCTGATTCAATGAAACGTGATGGATGTTGAAGTTTTGTTGCTGGAATGAGTATATCATCAAAAAATCCTAAATTGTCCAATCAATGAAATCCTATTTCACCCTTCTTGCAATTCAAAATACCTAATGTCACAGTAATTCCATCTTTGCTCGATGAACGAATTTTTCCTACAACGATTTCATCGATATTTGGTCGAAAGACGACATAACGAAATTTCACTTTGATATGAAAATTTGAATCCGATGGTAAGAGAATGCAATCTCCCATCGAGAGAATATCATAGAGACAAATGCATAGACCCAATTCTTGGAATATCGTATTGGCTAATTTTCGATCGATTTCTTCGGCAACAATTGTACTCAATTGCTCATTGAATAGATGAGGTGCAATCGAAACAGTATCGTCTAATGTTGCAACGATAAACATATTTCTAGAATAGAATGAGTTTCGTTTTTCGTTTTTTTGTTAAACACATTCGGATTCTTGTTTATTTGTTTGTTTAAGTAAATAAAAAACACACAATTTCTCTAGAACAAATGACCTATTTGGTCTCTTTTTGCGGACGAGATGTTGATTTCGAATTAGTAGTAGTAGTAGCAGCAGCAGCAGCAGCAGCAGTAGGAGAAGGAGGTTCAATCACCGGTGTTGTTGTTGTTGACTGAGTAAAGAAACCTGTTTTATCTTTTGATTGTTGAAGATTATTGTAAATTGATAGAGCTGATGCAACCATAGATGACATATCACCGGTATTATTTGGTAATAGAATTGTATTATTCGTTTTAGCAAGATTGCCAAACGCATGAACATATTGCTCAGCGATTTCTAACGAAGCAGCATTTCGTCCTTCCTAAGAAGAAAAAAAAACTATTTCGATGGGCAATAAAAAACAGAAGATTTTTTTACATCGGATTGAAGTCGTTCGGAAACAATTTGAAGTGCTTGAGCACGTGCGTTAGCTTTAGCTCGTATGGCTTCGGCTTCACCGGTTGCGTTATTGATTTGTTGGAGTTTGAAACCCTCACTAGCTAAGATTGTCGCTTGTTTTGTACCTTCGGCTTTATTGATTTGTGCTTCACGAATACCTTCACTCTCTAAGATAGTTGCACGTTTACGTCTCTGAAAAAATATCGAATTCAAATCAAGTCAATCAATTGAATCAAATCTTACTTCAGCTTCGACTTCCATTTGCATTGCTTCTTGAACTTTAGCTGGCAGACGAATATCTCGAATTTCGTATCTGAAATATTTCAAAATTTTATTCAATCGAAGTTTTCTAATCAACCAACCGTAGACAATCGATACCCCAAGCTTTCGATGCTTTGTTAATCGCCTCTGAAAGACACAATTTCGACTTCGAAACAAGAATTTCAATGAATAACTTACCAACAATACCAACATTCAACAATTCTCTCTCGCGAAACAATGTATCCAATGAGATTTTACCAATTTCTGAACGCATAGTTGTCTGTGCAAGTTGAGTGACAGCAAATTCCGCATCTTCAACGCCATAACTCGCCTAATACAACACTCAATTCATATTTCATTCACTGAAAATTCTCATACCAAATAAGGATCCAAAACTTTCAAATAAAGAACACCATCAATACTCAATGTTACGTTATCTAAAATACTCGAATTTCAAAAATTCCAAAACTCAACTTTGGCCTGTCAACCTTTGGAAATTGCAGTTTGACTGGGAATTTCAATGGCAATTTCTTTTAAACTTTGCACATAACGAATACTATCCACAATTGGCAGGAGAATATTCAAGCCCTTTGAAAACAAAGTTCGAATCATCAATCGATCGAATTTCAACACTTACAGGACTCAATGTTTTATAGAATTTACCCATTCGTTCGACCACCCAAGCTTCTTGTTGTGGTACGAAAAGAACGACTGTGTTCATCGGTAAACGCGAACGAAAACGGTATTGTTGTTCGCTTGTTCCCGTTGATATGACTCGTTGCAAGAGTCGACGCTAGATGAACACAAGACAAATGTCAATCGAAGATTTCCATTGTCAATACAACACACTTACAGAAACAATCGGACCCAATGTTCGATTTAATACAAATGCCATATGAAATATTATGATGATTCTACAAAAAGAGGGAATTGTCGTTTATGATTCGAAGAAAATGCAAAATTCGAATTTATTTATCACATTTTTATTTCAATCAATCTGACATCATTTAAGAAAAAGAGTATAAAAAAAATTATCTAGTAAAGATTCGATCGTTCTATGGCGAGAAAAGTTGTCGTTTGGTTTCAGCTAGAAAAAGAAAAAAAGAAGATGAATTTCGATTTCCGAGATTAGTTTTGTTTGAATTACTATTCAAATGGCTGTAATCACTGGGTAGATTTTCGTCATTGAGACTGACGTCATTCATGTGAAATGGATCACGACTGTGTCGATGTCGAGGAGCTGCTAAACGTGGAATGTCTTCAGGTTTCGATGCTGGAGGATCACTGGTAAAATACGATGATTCCAAAGCCTGTCGAAAAGCAAAAAGAAAAACAATTCGAAATCGATCTTGAAATTCGAACAAACTTGTTTAGCTGTTGCTCGATATTTTGGATTCATTTGAAGTAAACTTTTGAGAAGAATTAATTCTTGTTCATCAGCTTTAGGAAATTTCTTTTCGAATGTTTCATTCTGATTGAGTAAAGTTTCATCAGTAAATTGAAGAAAATGTTTGAATGTCTTCGCTTCAGGCCACGTTTGATCATTCGGCGTGCCCAAAAGTCGATAGATCATTAAAATCTGTTCGATTTCACTTTTACTCGGAAAGACAATATGTCGATTGATTAATTCGCCAATAACAACACCCAATGACCACATATCAGTCGCTGTTCCATACTGACGATCCCCGAGTAGAAACTCCGGCGAACGATACCATGCAGGTGGTAAACGATGAAGTTGTCGGCAAGTATCTTCGACATAAATCGATATGCCAAAATCAGCAATTTTGATGATACCGTGATTATCAATCATAATATTTCCTGGTTTAATATCCTTTTTGCAAAATTCCAATTCGAAATCAAACAAAAGACAATCAAAAATCTACTTGATGCATTATGCCCGATGCGTGAATGTAGTCAAGACCTGAGAGCATCATGTAAATCATGGATTTAATATGACTGTGATTGTATCGATTGTCTGTGCAATGAATCAATCGACCGAGATCGGCGAGCATTAATTCAAAGACAAGAACTGCAACTTTTGAATCCGGTGTATAGAATGAATCGAGTAACTACATGCACAAAGAAAGATTTTTCTCTCGAATTGTAATTCTACAAACAAATCATACTTTGATCACATTAGGATGATCTAATTTTCTCAACATTTGCATTTCGTTTTCAGCTGCTGGCTCAGCCCAGTCAGTATATTCTCCATGACGACCGACTTTGATCTACAAACAATTCAATCGTTCTCTTTCACGTCTTCGAAATTTATATATATATATGTATACTTTTTTTATAGCAACACTATTACCGGTTGGAAGATGCCGAGCTTTATAGATTCCAACTAACTAGAACAACATAAAAGTGATTTTTCGAAAACACGAAGACATTCGTTCGTACTGAATCTTCGAGAATAACTTCTTCGACGACGTAGTTTTCTGATGTAGTCATATCCATTTTGAATAATGAATGAACGAATAAATGATGATGAAACCAAAGACAGACAGGCGAGAGAGACAAACCAACCAAATAAGCGAACAATTCACTTATTTATTTCGATTAAACAGCGACATCTTTCTGTCAGTATTTCTATTCTTCTTCTCATTCTTTATTTCTTTTGTTTTTCGACCAATTGCTTTCGAATACAACTAAGTCAGTCAAATAGACCGAGAGAAATGATTGATTGATAGGTAGATAGTGAACGACCATCGGTCAAATTGTTTTTTTTCTCTTCCTTTTCTATTGAGATATTCTTTCTTCGTTTCACAAAACGAACATATATCAGCGTGTACTTTTATTTGTTCTTGTAAATTTAGTTATTCTCAATAATGCAGATATGAATACAAATAATATAAATACTCCATTATCAAACCGAGTATGTGAAATATTTCGTCATTTGTGTAATGTGCCCTTTTTTTATACTGTTTTTGCCTCTCCGTTAGTCCGATGGAAATGATCCTGGATCGATGTATCCATCAGCATCATCGTCAACAACAACAACACTAGCCAATCCTTACATGTCAAATCGAACATTTCTTCCATCGACGCCGGCTTCGATCAATTCCGAACTCGATTCATCATCAACGAACGTTTCAGCCATCCAACCCAACGATCCACGACGGAATGTCATTCAACAATTAGCACTGCTTCTTCACGCACACAAATGTCTTCAACGCGAACGACAGAATCAAAATTGCAACGGCGATAATCACAGTCTACCATCGACGACAATGTCATTGAATCCGTGCACATTGCCGCATTGTGCAACAATGCGAACCGTTCTGCAACATATGACCAAATGTACCGACTTGAAAACCTGTACATTCAATCATTGCGTTCAATCACGACATATTATTCTTCATTGGAAGAATTGTACGACGCCGAATTGTTCGATATGTGGCTCGCTGAAGAAACCATCGGCTCTACGACCGCAGAATTCGATACCCAAAGATTGGCAACAGCAACTTCAGCCCGAACAACGAAATCATTTGGTGAAAAAGATCGTCGCAGCTCTGCTGAATACTGTTCAACAGGATGGTCGAGCTTTGCCACCGGATCGACTATCAGCGGTAACGTCCTACGCTCAGCAAACTGAAGCCGAGACGTTTAACACTGCGACCAGTCATGAGGAATATTTTCATCGACTCGCTGAACGAATATTTAAAATCCAAAAAGATTACGAAGAAAAACAAATGCTGAAAAAACAACAAATTCTAACGACGAATTTAACTTCGATCGATAAGTCAGCCGGCGAACAAGGTCCACCGAATCGAATTGCGCCGACATCCGATTGTCTCACCACAGCACAACCAGCAGCAGTACAGATCAAAACGGAAAATTCATCGATGTCTTTCGACACACATCGAATATCGACCGACAGTCTCAATCGAATGAATCTTCTCAGTAACAATCCATCGACAGATATCAACGGAAATCAAATAAAAAACGAACAAATTTCACCACAAACAACACCGATTGTTGTTAAAAAAGAAGAACCAATGACAACGAATGAAACAACAACAACAACAACTGTGGAAACAGTTAAAACTGAAAAAATCGAAGTCGATCCCAATCGTCCACCGCCGATTGAATCCACGAGTAAAAAATTGCAGAAAATCCCGGCGGTTTTTCCTCCTGAAGATATTCAAGAGAAAATGACGCCGATTCTACGGCAAATGTACGATCACGAAGAAGGCATGTGGTTCCGTGAGCCAGTCACTGAAGCGATCGCTCCTGGATACTTCAGTATTATCAAATATCCAATGGATTTCTCGACGATCTTCAAAAAAATCGAAGAAAATCAATATCAAACACCGTTTCAAGTCTGCGAAGACGTTTGGTTAGTGTTCAACAACACATGGACATTTAATAAAAAAACTCAAAAAGTTTACAAAGCTGGTTTGAAAATCTCGGAAATGTTCATGGAACTAGTCGATCCAGTGATGAAAGACTACGGTTACTGTTGTGGCCGACAGTATGTTTTCCTTCCATCGGGCATGTTCTGCTACGGTGTCAACGGCATTTGCTGTACAATTGCTCGTGATGGCGATTATTATTTCTACAACAATCCTGATTCATCGAGAAACAATCTCTCGGGTGATAAGTACACATTTTGCAAGAAATGTTTCGAATCAGTGAAGTCCGAGTATATTCTCGTTGGTGATGATCCAGCGCAGACGTTAGTCGCATTGCCGAAAGTCGAATTTCAACCGGCGAAGAACGATCATCAAGAACAAGAGGCCATGGTCGATTGTATCGTTTGTTCGAGACGATTTCACAATATTTGCGTTCTCTATCACGAACATATTTGGCCCGAAGGTTACGTTTGTCGAACCTGCGTCGATCAATACAACATTAAACGCAAAGAAAATCGTTATTTAGCTCATAAATTAACCATGACTGATCTTGCCAATGCGTTGGAAAAACGTGTCAGTGAATTTTTGAAACGAGAATGTGAACCTGATACCGGCCGTGTGACGATACGAGTTCTAGCTGCAAGTGATCGAGTTTGTGAAGTGAAACCACGATTGAAGAAACACTATGGCTCACAAATACCCGACGGGTATCCCTATCGAACGAAAGCGATCTTTGCTTTTCAAGAAATCGATGGCGTTGACGTGATTCTCTTCGGTATGCACGTGCAAGAATACGATAGTCGATGTCCGGCACCGAATACCCGACGTGTGTATGTGTCCTATCTCGATTCTGTTCATTACTTTCGACCGAAACAAAAACGAACAGCACTCTACTTCGAAATTCTCATTGGTTATCTCGAATATGTCAAACAGCTCGGCTTTATCTACGCACATATTTGGGCGTGTCCACCGAGTGAAGGCGATGATTACATATTTCATTGTCATCCGCCTGAACAACGCGTGCCCAAACCGAAACGTTTGCAAGAATGGTACAAAACAATGTTGGATCTCGCTGTTCAACAACGTGTGGTCGTCGATTACAAGGATGTGATGAAAGATTGTACCGACAGTGGAATTAGCAAGGCAACGGATATTCCGTATTTTGAAGGCGATTTTTGGTCGAGTACGATTGAAGATTTGTTGAAAGAATTGGATACGGAAGAAGAAGATCGAAGAAAATATGAAGAATTAGAAGCGGTGAAAGCGTCG
>Ga0209922_101851_pt1 | contig 19434 bp, 22 predicted proteins | sample ThiBiot_500_biof_FD_183946 | JGI IMG/M metagenome (GOLD analysis project Ga0209922, IMG submission 183946) | Wastewater bioreactor microbial communities from Cape Town, South Africa - Thiocy_expt_500_biof (SPAdes) | ecosystem: Engineered > Bioreactor > Thiocyanate-remediating > Anaerobic-Aerobic ...
AATATCGAACATATCGCAAAGTAATCGTCTCGTTAGAAAATTCATCGTAATCGCTGTTTCATCTAAACATGCCGGCGTTTGCAAAACTTTCTGCAGATCGGTGAATTTTCTCGATTGTCGTGTTTCAGTTGTGTCATTCGATGTTTTCTTCGAATTGAATTTTTGTTTTAATTCTTCGAGATTGACTTGTGTTTCGACAATCGACGCACGAATGTTCGCTTCGTTGATCGAATGAGAAACAAGTTCAGTATCGTTGTCGGTTTGCGCTTGACGACGATTGAGCGATGAAAGACCAGAGGTAAAAAGATGATTCGAACGTCGGAGATCGTCTCTTCCTCGACGTAAAATCAACGAAAGTCTATTCGAATCAATTGAAATACGAGTCATGTTTAGTGACAAATACGAACTTGTGAAACCATTCTTCTTTCTGCGGACATGTTTCGAACCAAATCGAAATTGTCGTTGCCGTATTCGTAAAAAAATCGTTCGTATGAGTTTTCGATTTTTCTAATTGCTGTTTGTTACAAATTTGTTTATCGAGAATTTGCAGATCGTGAATAACAATCGGATATTCATTCATCCAATATTTCGAACGCGTCAATGTCGCTTCAGGCACAAGAATCATTCGAGATTCTTCAAAAATCAACGTGCTTTTCGTTTTGCTATGAAAGTTCGATTTACCTTTGACGAAATATTCTCGATAGCCGATGAATTTCACTTCTTTATCGGCTCGTTTCTCGTCGGTCCAAGGTTTACTTGCCAATTGAATGATTAGCCGATATCCATCCAAACGAATATCACACGGATAACGGACGAAATCATCATCGCGATCAGCATCATAACTTTGAAAGCTCATTGAAGCACCGGTTACCTTACAAAAACAAAGATTTTCCTTTGAATAAAATTCAATTTCGGCAAAAACAAAAATCGAACTTGTATATTCGTATTTTTGTCTTCTTTATCGACTTTTGTGAGCATAGCATCGAGTGCAGGGAAATCGATCCATTCTTCTAGAACAGTTGTTTCGAGTTGTTTATGAATAAACATTCGAATGAGTATGTAAACAAGAACGATTGCAAATAAACTGCCAACAATTAAACCTGAGACAAATGATGATATTGGTTTCCATATTGTGACTATCAAAGATATCACACCGACAATCGTCTATGCATACGAAGATAAGATAGTTTCGATTTAGTTTTAGTTAACTTACAGAAATCGAAAAGATTTTCTCGTTGTTAAACTGAACTTTTTCTTTTAGAATTTCTTTTGAATGTAATTGAAATTTTGGCCCGGAGAGCAACATCGCTGATCGTTTGATCGGCTCCTTAGGCACATAGGTCACAGTTGGCTTGGCCGTCATATCGACAGGATCGATTTTTGTTATAATACGTTCTGTCATATCACCGAGAGAATCTTTGGAGTCATTTGTCGGTGTTGATACATCTTCGATAATCAAATAATTTTCTTCCGAATTCGTTGGTGTGATAATCAACGATGGAATCGTGGAATTCGATGATAGGGATGCATTGGACCGACTTTGAATCGATCCTTTATTGAATAATAATTGATCGAAAGTATAACGAAATTGTGATGATGCAAGAGATGATAAAGATCCGCTGTTACCTGACAATTAAAAATACAGTTTTTTTTTTTGTTTTCTTTGAAGAGAAATATGATTCCGTAATCGGCATGTCTAGTAGATCAATTAATATCTTACGTTTTCCCACTCGAATGCCGAGAAAATCATGAATTTTGTTTTTTATATTAAATAAATGAATGATAATTAGATTTATCATGCATGAAAACAGAAAGGAACTCAACGCAGATACCTTGTGAAAAAAAGAAAAAGAAAAATGACACACAAGTAAATCTTATGAATTCAGCTCTCTTATTACTGCGAGATAATTTAGAATGTACGCTATGAACTTCGAATAACAACAGGAAAAAAAAACGAGAAGAAGAAACGTTTCTTCTGCAGTGATTATGAATTTCTCTTTATTAAAATTGAAAATCTCGTTCGACACACGCTGAAAATTAGAAGGAATACATACATACCAGATGTTTTCAAAGATTTCTTTCGATGGTTAATCATAGGTTGTGCATCATCATGTGATAAAAAACCAGAACTATTGACGTTGGCTAAACTACTTGTCGAAGACATTGAACTGTGCCGATCCGAAGAAAACGAACGACTTCGTTCTTTGACAGCTTCAGTTAGATCCTCTTTAATGGCTGAGAATTTGCTTGATAATTTATCGAACACGTTTTGTGTTGTTTTGTTATGATGAGGATGATGATGATGAGGGGAATCGTTACTACTCATTATTTCCGCTATATTAACTAGTTGTTATATGAAGAAAAGATCGAATATAAAAAAAGAAGAAGATGAGTTGTTTTCTGTGTATGTCGTGCTCGTGATGAGTTTTGTTGTCGTTCGAAGAAGAAACATCGACGAAGAAAGGAAAAAGAATTATACTTCAACATCAGAAAAAAACCATTTTAGTGCCAAAGAAACGAACAAGTAAACAGAATGAAAGAAAATTGCCATCATATGAATATAGACCGAGCGTTGGATCAAAAGAGAGACGAAGAAGAAGAAAAAAAAAAAGGAACGACTATGAGCGTTTGCCGAGGAAAGGAAAAAATATGCAACATGGTCAGCAAATAATCGTAGATAAGTTTCCGACAAACACACGCACACATGGTGCAATATGCTCACACCATACTCTCGACGTTGAAATCGATTCTCAACTGAGATCAATAACTTCGAAATCGAAGTCGAAGCATTCATCGAACTGGAAATTCTCTCGGCTAAGACGAGTTTTTTTTGCTTTATTTGCATCAAATCTCAAGATCATTTCTTTTGGCATTTACATTTCTCATCAAAGGACAAGTCTATAGATCATAGCATATCGAGACCAAATCGATTTTGTTTTCAATGATAAAAGTTGAAATTAATTCGTAGACAACTTCATTTTGCTTGAAGTGTCTTTCTCATATGAATAATAAATTCAATTAGTTGTTTACTTAACTTAAGAAGCAACTTGATTAGAAAAAAACATCGGAGGTCTACCTCTGAAATCCATCGTTTTTCATTTCTGATCACATTCGATCGATAGAAGTTCTGCAATAATTATTTATTTATTTATTAGAAAAGAAAAAGAAAAGGAAAAACAAACGAATACACGGCATCGAGAGAAGAAATTTTTGCAATTAACGACTTGGACATTTGAATCGAAATAATGAAACGGATAGTTGCTGTTGTTGATCATTTTTAAAAGGTGAAATCGATCGTGATCGTGGATTGACTCCTTGCAATTTAATTTCGATTTTCGGACGAGATCTTCGATGAGCTAACCGATCGCCATCGCCTTTCTCATATAATTCTCTCCATCGACAACGCAATAAACATAATAATTCACTGCGAAACACTTTGCCACTAACGCAATATAACAAAAAATTAATACAAAAATTCGTTAACATTAATAGTTCAGTTATTTCTTTGATAGATTTCAATGTTGTATTACGAAATTGATGTATATAATTGGCAATCCAAAGAGCACAATAGGGCGTATTCAATAATAAAAATGAACAAGAAACAAGTAATAATGTAACTGTAACACGATGTGTACGAGATTGAATATAACTTTTAACTGAACAAACGGAATACTTCGGTTGAGTCGGAATTATCAACGATCCGTGCGAATGGGATTGGGTAGAAGGTCGTTGGTGACGAATTTCGTCGTTCATTAGATTTCTATGAAACTAAATCAAAGAAAAATTGACAAGGATTATATTTTTAATATCCGTTGGAGGGAACTATTTTCGACAAGATTAAAACAAGGATATGAAATTATTTCCTGCAAAGATCTGTCAACACATGATATCGAATAGACTTGTCATCGATGTGTCGTCTGACGAATTTATATTTTAAGAACAAAGAAAAGTACCTGAATGGGACTTCCATCGGCGTGTGACAACGGTCCAGTCGATTGATATTGACTGAATGATGAATTTCGACGTTGTTGAATTTGATTTTTAGCCTGAGATGATGAAGAAGATTTCATTGATGAATTCGTATTTATACAAGTTAAAAGTTCGGTAATATACGATGAACTTCGTCGATGAAAAAACCGATGTCTAAACAAAACAATTCGTTTCTTTCCAATCGAATCGATTCGATTTACCTGTCTTTCGATAGTTTCAAAGCTTCGTCCTTTTCCATAAACGAACTTTTCCTCCAAAGTTTACAACAAATCAACATATTTACCATTCCAATGATACACATCGGTAATAAATAAACGAAAATCATTGTTATTATAGCAAATCTTATGTAGATCTGCTGATATTGAGGTAGAATATCACAAATAGTATCGTTTTGATTTGAATCAACAAGTTTTGTTATTTTATAATGAAATGGGACGTTCAAATTCGATAGAAGACTAATAACAAAAACGATTAAAACGACGAGACGAGCGATTTTTCGTCGACAAATAAATGCTCGTCGTAACGGATGAAAAACAACGAGAAGACGTTCGATTGTAAACGAAACAACGATCCATGACGAAAGAAATCGTGTCACATTCCGTGCATATTCAACCGATATGCAAACGAACGATGAACTACGATCGAGAAAATTAATTCGAGATCGATACAAATGATTGTGATTACGAAATGTATCTTGAAGAAAATTGATTATTAAAAAACAAAGATCAGATAATGCGAGACATAATAAATAGAAATGAGACGATTGACGACGATATCGTGGCGATAAAAATATTAAAATCGAAAGAATATTACCAATAATTCCAGTAAATGTAAGAATAATTTGTCCATAAACTGAAAGATATTGTTCAATAAGAACTAATGCCTCAACAGATGAATTCAAACGTGTCATCGAGATAAATCTTAAAAATAGAAAATGAGACTTAGATTTTCTTCTTTGAATTGTACGACAACTATTATTTATATCTGTCAGTCTTCTCAATATGTAAATGTCATTTCGAAGAAGAAAAAAAAGAAACATTTCCTTTTTGTCTCCTTTGTTGTCTATTAGACTCTAACCTACTAGTTCGTCTCGTTTTTCTCATGAAAAAAAGATTACAGATTAAATACATGGTCCAGTTACTCGTTCTATGTTTCTCTCTCTTTCTTATTTAATATCTCATACAGAGAAAAAAAACATTTCCGCCTTCAAACTATATATTTATGTATCTAAAATCAAGACACATTAAAAAATAGTTACGAATGAAAGCTATTCTTGCCTTGAAAAAAAATGATTTCCTGTTTGAATAATAGGCTAAATATATTCTCTTACTTACAATTACTAGTTGTTCTTATAAGAGTAAAAGGAAATTATCTGAGATTTCTAAATCGTCGATTTGGTTAATCACGTCGTTTGATATGTTTTCTCGAACAAAAAACAATAACAAATTGAATATTGTCGAATAATACAATTACGACAATCGTTATTTATTCCAATCGTTGTCAAAAGAAATCTCCTTTCCGTCAAAATATTTTGACCTTATCCGCATGTCACTGTCTGTCATCATCAGCAGTTTCATTAATTCTTTTGCTTTCTTCTTATGACATCAAGATTTATATATATATATTTATATTACATAAAACAAACAACGAATACATTTACAGTTGATCATCGGAATCTAATTATCTATTCAAATCTAAGACTGAATATTTACGTTTTTGTTCATATTTGATTTGTTTTTTACTGAAGAAATCCGAGATAATCTATTCATCGAGATCATATTCGTAGTTCGTACTAAGAAAACAGAATCTGTATGAGACAATAATTTCTTTGAAATCTATTATGATTAATGTAACTGAATATCTTCTTTCTCTAATATCAAAAACAAGAAAATCTTATCTCTTGTTAATGAAAGATTGACTCGCTTAAATTGTCGAGCAAAAAAAAAAAGAGGAAACAGACTTGTAGACAGAAAATTGATAATCAAACTTATCTTTCATGTACCAAAAAACAAAGTCCAAAATTACCTAACAGAAGTTTTCAATTAACAAAACTTTATTTATTCATAAAATTCTATTCTTATCAATTAATATTCTTCGATGACTTTCATCTTTTGATGTAATCATATGCGTTTGTATGTCGAATAAAAAAAACAGCAAAGAACTATGTCACTGAAAAATATGTTTTTATCACGCATCTCAAATGAAATTGGATTGCTAGTTAAGAATGCAACTTCGTCTTAAAAACATTTGTTAGATTTTGACATTGATAAATTGTCTCGAATAAATCTATTTCTAATTGAAAAAGAAGAAGAAGAAGAAGAAGAAGAAGGATTTTCTCGACGTTCAAAACGATATGATTGCAAATTCAAGGGTTTGCTTATTATTTCTTTCTGCATTTCAATAGGAGAAGATTATTATTACTTTTTTTTATTTCTATTCATCGTAACAACAACTGCATAAATACTCAAACGAATGAAATAAACTTATTTCTATTAAAATGACTTTGCCATTACTGTTGTCGATCGAGAAAAAAATCTTTTGAGCTATGAAACTTATCTATATTCATGAGTATTTACTTGATGGAAAGTCTTTCATTCAAATGATCATGATTATCGTTGACTTGCTTTGAATAAATAAACGGGAAAAGAAACAAAAGTTCATATTTAATGACATAAAAACATAGCACAAAAAAAAACCAGTGCAAATAGATTTGTATGATATCGTTGATTCATTGAAGATATGAATAGAAACGAGATGAGACTCGATCTAGTAATGCTCAGCTCGGCGTGTGTTTTCCCTCGGTCGTACAACTGAAGAAAAGGAAATCGAGAGATTAATTCAATGAGAAAATTTACATGAGAATAGCGTCAATATTTAATCTGCAGAGAATTCGATAGTGAGAATAAGATGCTTACAAAATGAGTTCGTGCATTTGTTCTCGATCAGTGCATATGTCCGAGTAGATAGAGAAGAAGAAAACGAGAACTTGCAAATCAATATAATTTATTAAGAAATACACACGAAGTACCATTGAGAATTACTTTTCACGAGAATCAATAAAACAAAGCTCTGAGAAGAAATGACTCGTGCTAAGTGAGTTATTTATTAGGAGAATCAATTTCAATCAATGATAAAATATTGATTCTAATAGAAATCGAGACAAAGAACTCGAGGGACATCAAATCAAAATCAATAAACAACTCAGAAAAGCTCATTTATCTGCATAGATTATCTACAAATTCAGCCATTCGATAGTTATTTTAGTTAATAAAAATGAAGAATAAGAAAAAAAAAGAACAAAGTCACGACGATCTACAACGTATTCGCATTCGTACGCACCGTTCTCTGATTTTAAAAAAGTAACGAGAATTTCCTTTGAATGATTTTCTGAGAGAGAAAAAAAATTGTGTATTTAGAATTTGTAATTACTTTTCAATGACGACGAAGAAAACTTAGATGCAAATATTCTTTGTAATGTATCTAGGAAACCACTAATGTCGATGTTTTTTGTCATGAATTTCGCTTTGATTAATTTCAATGAGAAGTAAAAATAGTTTTGTCATCTATTTATGTTGATTAATTAGCGAATAGAAATGTGAATCGGACTGAGTTCTTGTGTTTTTCTAATGAAAATCGTTGTTTTATAATTATCAGAGAGAAACGCATTTTGAATAACAACGTTTTATTTTAAACGGAACAAATAGTAACAAAAAAAGAGTTGACTATTTTCTTTTTCTTTTATCTCCACCTAATTTTTCAGCTCGTTTCTTGACGTGTTTCGGTATTTTTGTCTTTCTTTTCTCTCGTTTTTGTTCTTTAACCGCTTGTTTTCTCAAGCGTTTCGAGTTCGGTGATTCATCTCGTGGTCGAACATTATTAACGAGCTGCTTGTCTTGTGTCGGCGTGTCTTCATTCGCCGATGCATAATCACTTGAATCCGATGAATCGGATGAACTTGATTCGGTCGTTGATTCTTGATCTTGATCGTCGAGAATCGTTGGAACCAATCGAGCGCCCGTCATCGTTTCATTCATGCCTAAGATTGTCGAAACTTGTCGAAGATCTTTATTTGAATTTTCGGTTAGTTCATCTAACGTCTGCGGAAGAAAGATTCGTTCGAAAACTCGCTCATCGACTTCGTTCGTCGGCAGATTTTCTCGTTGTTCGAAAGCTTTTTGTAAATATTCTTCTTCATTGGCGTCAGTGATCGTCGGATCGGTGATAAAATTGAACAATTGTTGCATCGTTAACATTGATTTCAATGTGTAACGTTTCGAAAAGTAATCTGTCACATTTCGACAATCCATTCGAAGAAATTCGAGGGCATTCGGATGCGCGTGTTCGACCGATTGAGAAACATCGATGACGTACAATTGATTTTGTGAGTCAAGGAGAAGATTGAATTCGGATAGATCAGCGTGAATCAATTTGCATTTGACAAACATCGTTCTCATGTAATGAATCAATTGAAGATAGATCGCATGAGCTTGTGTTTCGTCGAGGAGAGGAGAATCTTTTAATTTCGATGCTGGCCAACCGTTTTCACCTGAGACAAAAAATAAGAAGGAATAAGAAGAAAAAAAACTCAATTTGAGAATTCTAACCGATGAATTCCATGACGAGAACGTGATTTTTCAAAGCAATTGGCTTCGGACATCGAATTCCGTTCGCATGTAAACGTGAAAGATTTCGGAATTCTTTTTCCGCCCATAATCGAACCATTTTTCTTGGATTATGTCGTGAATATCCGTGTCGAAAACGATATTCACCGGTGACATATCGATCTCGATCTTTGAACACGAGAATCGATGTTTTATAGACTTTAATCGCTCGATGTTGATCGTCCGATGTTCGAGCATGATAAACATTGGCTTCTTTGCCTGTTGATATACAACCATTGATTTCTTCAACGAGACCTTGTTGAAGAAATTTAAAGAGAATCAAACGAGTTCGAGGATCGAGAACTTGTTCAACTGTTGCACGATCATGTTTGTCCTTGGAACGGTATTTTCCATCGTCGACATGACCCATTCGAGGTGAATAAGGACTCAAATCGATTTTATCAACATATCTTCAAACAAAATTCGAAAGCTAAATCATCAATTCAATTGTCTTCTACTTCGATAAAATCTTATTCGTCGGTTGAAAATGTTTCATTGAATGTTGTACTGTTCCGTTATTTGTTTCTCCATCTTTATCATAAATAATCTCATCGGTATATTCGTCACTGTCACTGTCCATTTGCTGTTGTGATGAAGAAATTTCTGCATGTGACATTTTATATGTATCTGTAAAGGAGAAAAACAAAAATCTTGCGCAATGACAAACGTGAGTGAGACAGAGAGAAAAACAAGAATTTCGTAAAATTGACGAAAGATTTATTATTTTGGAAGAGAAATGTTTGTTCTACTCGTTTCTCAATGAATTTCTATAGAATATATTCATGCTCTGCTTATATACAGAAAATAAAAAACAAAAAATAACAACGGGTTGAGACGAAAATGAAATGTGTTCGTGTGGAAATCAAACTGTTCGTGTGTTTTGTTCATTTTAATTGGTTGTCGTCGTTGTCGGCGGAGGAACTCGCGATTTTGGCTTTGCTGTTAAACCATCGAATCGTTTGTACGTATAATTAATAAATAACCAATCGTGAACTTGAACATCGCTTTCTTTATTCGGCGAAGCTGAAAAACAAAAGGCAAATGTCGTTTGGAAATCGTTCAGTTTTTGAATAATTACGTAATTTGAGATCAACATCGGGAAAATCATCGAAATTCGATGTGTCATCAATGGATTTGACACGCGGTTGATATGCAGCCGGTCGGTCTCGAATGTGATCCCAATCGACACCTAAGAAAAATTGATGATTTCGAATTTCTTCTAATGAACCTAAACGACGATCAGCGGCTGTACAAAATCTAAAATTCGAAATTATACGATTTTGTTTTTGTAGGTTCGATGATTTTTACTTGAGAATAAGATCTTTGGCAACGTTTGAGATTGGAATTTCCGGTGGGAAAACTAAAGTTTCACGAAAGTTCATCACTTTTCGAAATGTTTCTTGCGGATTTTCAGCACAAAACGGCGGATAACCGATTAACATCTCATACATAATCACTCCTAATGACCACCAATCAGCTTTCTAAACAAAACAAAACTTCGATTTCTTGGCAATCGTATTCGTAAACAAACATTATTGTATCCACATTGTTTGAAAACTTCCGGTGCAATATAATCCGGTGTACCAACGGTTGAATAAGCCTTCAAAAGAACAAAATTCAACAAGATTTCTGAGAAAGAAAAAGCAATGACAAACCAAAGCTCGACGATTCTTTTTCCAGGTTTCAGCTCGTCGTTTCGAATCAACCGGTGTTGCAGCTAAACAAAGCATACGAATTTGCATTTTATCAACAAACAAATCGGTTTCTTCGCACTGAAATCTTGCGGTTTCATGCTTTGAATATCACGATAGAATTCTGTTCGATGAGCTTTCTTCAATCCTGTGCACAGTCCAAAATCCGAGAGTTTAATATGTCCCTTTTTTTATGTTTAAATTCGAAATGATTTCTTTGAAAGAAAAAAAAGGCAAATTCTACTTTGGCATCGAGCAAAAGATTATCAGGTTTGATATCTCGATGAATAAAGCCAAGTCGATGAATCGATTCAATCGCTTCGGCAGTTTCTGCGACATAGAATTGCGTCATATCTTCGCTAAAAATCTCCTTATGAATCAGCAAAGTCATTAAATCTCCTACAAAAAAAAACAACAAAATCTCGGTAAACAAACAAATCATTTCGTCGAACCTCCTGGTAAAAACTCCATGATCAAATACAAATTTCTCGGATCTTGAAACGAATAGAACATTTTCACAGTCCACGTATGATCAGCTTCGACGAGAACGTCACGTTCGGCACGGACATGTGCGACTTGTTCACGAAGTAACATGTCTTCCTTTCGAAGAATCTTCATCGCATAAATATGTCCCGTGTCTCGTTTTTGAACAAGACGAACCTTGACAAACGAATTTTTCATTTTATTTTTGGTTTTTTTTCGTGTTTTACTTCTCCGAAAGCTCCTCGACCGATGACTTTCAACGGTGTGAAGTCGTCGGCACTCATTTTAACTCGTTTCAAACGCAGATATTCAGTTTCTTTGGCTGCATGTAGATTTCGTTTTTCATTTTTCTAAATCAAAATTCATTTTCCTTCTCCCGTTCGATCGAAATTCAAATTCTACTTCTTGATCAGTTAAACCTTCCGCTTTCATCATGTCTTCCAATCGTCGGTATCTATTCAAACAGAAATCCACGTCAAACACGCCAATCAATCGATTCCACTTACCTTTCTTCGCGTTCTTCGTATTGATTAATCAAATTCGCGTAGAAACTTTCGATCGACATCTTCGCTTTGTGGACTTTTTCTTGTGTAATCGGTGTCGTCGCCATCTAAAACGAGAAGACCATGAATTTAATATCATCGATAGATAATTAACCAATTGAATTTATTTAGCTTGTTATCCGAAAAACAACATTCAGTTTGTACATTTCGACAACGGACAAAGAACATCGAATAGAGAGTTATAAAAAAAAAGCACGCAGAAAGATAAAGTTTGTCATGAAATAAGCATTTGAGTATATGTGATATTTTCTATCTGGCTAATAGAAGGGCAAAAGAACAAGATTTGTTAGAGATTTATCAAGCAAATGTACAGATAAAAAAAACAACAACAACAACAACACACACAACCAATTTCGAATTGATCGATTATTAAAATATCTGGATAAGATAATCATTTTCTTCGATTTCTCGCGAATCATTCGGAGGTTTTGGAACACGTGTGTCCTGAGTTTAGTTTTGGCTATGATATTGTGGGCCTGCTGATGTTGTATAATCATCAAAGAACAAATGCAAATGTTCAAATGTTGGCCGATTATCCGGCGATGCATCCCAACAACGTAACATATAATCATAGATTTTATCTGGACAATTTTCATGTCGAGGCATTCGATAGCCGCGTTGAATCTGATCGAGAACCTCTCGATTGGCCATGCCGGGATAGGGAACTTGACCGTGTGTCACCAATTCGTAGAGGAGAATGCCGTACGACCAAACATCGGATTTGATTGTGAATTTGCCGTAGATAGCCGCTTCGGGCGCCGTCCATTTGATGGGAAATTTAGCACCAGCTTTAGCTACATATTGATCTTCGTTTATAATCCGAGCGAGACCGAAATCTGCGATTTTAACAACACCGTTTTCTCCAACAAGAACATTACGTGCTGCTAAATCTCGATGAATCTGCAGAAAAAACCAACATTTTCATTTTATCCAAACAAAACAAATCGACTTACATAATGTTCATGTTCGAGATACGCCATTCCAAAAGCGATCTAAATCACAAACATTTTGACTCAAAAATCGCTCGTTTCTGCCTTTACTTGTGCAGCCATGTCAACCAAAGCCGGTAGTTTGAGTTCTCTGCCCGGTCCGTCTCGCAAATAATCTAACAAACTTCCATTGCACATTAATTCCGTAACGATATAAATCGGTTGATCTTCCGGTTCCGTACAAACCGCGAACAATTGAACTAATTTATCATGACGAAGTTTCTTCATGATATTCGCTTCGTCGACGAACGCTTGCGTAGACATCGTGCCGGGTTTCATTGTTTTTATTGCCACATCGATTTTGTTGTTCCATTTGCCGGCCCAAACTTCGCCTGAAATTCGAAAGTTTTTCGAAAAACGAACGTCTTTTCGATCCTACCGAACATTCCTTGACCGAGTTTTTTGATAAATTGAAGTGAATTTCTCGGTACTTCCCAGACGTCTTTCGAAATCGTTGAAGTTGTTGGCTTCGGTCGAGAACACGGATGTGTTAATTGACAACAAAGACCATCGGCATTTTCTGAAACAAAGAAATTAGTTCGAATTTTGCCGATCGAATTGCTGTTTTACTTGTATAATGCGCAATTAACTCTTCTAAGGTTTTAAAAGATCGACGTGCCGCAATGAAATAACCGATATTTTGATCGGGATAACGAATTTTGTAGTGTTTTACATGAGGACCACGTTGATCGTCAATATCACGAACGGATAATGAATAAGGACCTAGATATGAACATATCGGTTTATTTCAAGGAGATTTGCACAATTGAATAGAAGAATTACCAGGAGCATTTTCTGAATTTCGAACGAGAAATGTTCCACGTGGATTCGAGGGAACTAATAGAAGACGTTCGGCTTCTTTTCGAAGGACATTTTTATGGAACCATCTTTGCAGAAAACAAACAAACAGTTATTTGATTTCATAGAACAATCGATAGTTACTCATTAACATCGAGACCACCGTGTGGTGCAACGTAAAGAGCTGGAATGTAGCCTTTTAATCCACTACTGCAATGTTTGGCAAGCCACCAATCATTTTGACTAGAAAACAAACATTTCTTGACGAACAATAAAACAAAATCAACTCGAAAGAAACCTGTCATCAAGAATAAGAAGTAAATCACCAACTCGAAAGGTTAAATCTTCATCGGTTCGTGCATCGTAATCGTAAATCGCGACGAAGATTTTGTCGTTGCCGTTCGTTCGATTATGTTCGTTGACTCGATTGGCGCGATTCTCTGCTAAGATCGGTCCGTCTCTCGATCGATTTGTCAGTTGAATGTGAATATTATTGAGTTCTGCAGGTGATTGTACTTGATCTTTTTTCGAAAACCAACAGCCCATTGTTATTTCAAGATTGAAAATCACCGCATCATCTAGAAACTAAATCAACAATTGTCGACACTCGTTTTATTTCAATGATTAACCCACGCAAAATACTCAAAAAAAAGAGGAAAGAGAACAAAAGATCATCTGTCTGTTTGACGAAGAACATATATCGATCGATTGACCATTCAGCAGTTTCATTAAATCTATCTTCATATACAAATCAACCAATCAGAGAACAAATTATCTAGAGGACGCTCTCGTCAAAGAGTAATAGAAATTCTTAACCGTCGTATTGTCTTATGTGAACACAAATATCTTTTGAAAAAAGTTTTATTATTTTATTTTACAATTTTGTTCAATAATATTACAGATAAAAACCGATCCAATTGACACTGTATTGACGCGTGAGTGTAAAATTCATCAGTGTTGCAGAAGTCATTGGCGAACATTCATATTCAGCATAAATTTGAAATGAATTATAAGTTGGTAAATAAATTGCATTGTAACCTTTCAAACAATAGTGACTCCCTGCTCCGTTCACACTGACAAAATAAATTGGAGTTTGTGAAAAACCACATTCGCTTGTGTTCAATTTCATTGTAATTGTAGTTGTTGTGTTTATTTCCCAGAGTAAATACGACGAAATGCCTCCGCAATGATTGCCGTATTTTTCAGATTTCGAAGTTGTTGACGGAAAAGATTTCGATGCAAGAAGATAAGTAAACAAGCCCGGAAGAATGACAGCAGCTAATAGAAAAATCATCAAAATCACATAGAAAATCCTCGCTGTGTTCTTCCAGTATCGATTACTAAATTTCATAAATCGACTTTTTGCGTGACACAAACTCGTCGAATGCATAAAATGAAATGACGTGTATTCTTTTCAATTGTTATTTTTTTATTATTACCGAAAAGAAAAACTCGGAGTGAAAGAGAAAAAGCATATATATGTTTTCTTTTGATTATCATCGAATAAAATCGAAGGAAAATTTATTTATAAAATCCCATCCAATTGATATCCCATGCATTTGAATATGCAGCATTGAGAAAATCTGTTCCATTCCAGTAATTACAAGTTGATTTTGCATAGATTTTAAACGAACTTTTCGTCGATTCATAAATGCCACCATATCCAGTCAAACAAAAATGTGATCCCGTACCAGCAACACTAATAAAATAAAGAGGAGTCGTACTAAACTGACATATACTAGTATCCACTGTCATTTTTAATGTCGTTGTATCATTCAATTGCCAATTGTCTTTTGATGAAACACTCGCACAATGATTTGTAAATGTTGAAGGTGTGGTTACTGTTGTTGGAGCTACGTATTTCGGTGCATAGATGTAAACAAAAATCGATGGAAGAATGACGATACTGAGCATTAGAATGCCGCATACACTCAACAAGATTTGAACTGCTTCTTTCCATGATTGATTATCACTGAATGATGAGAATTTTAGAAAAAAAAAAACTTTTTTTGTTGTTGAAAACATACACAAATTGTTGCTTTTCTTTTGGTTTTAGCCGAGCATATCTTTCCGTCGAGGTTTGTGCTGTTCGGTGACCTTCGATAGAACTCACAGTTTCTGATTGATACTGATATTTTTCACCGTGTGACGTGACGTCAGTTTGTTCACATTTGGAAACCTAGATTAACAATTATTTCTATTGAAGATGAACATGAAAAGACATTGTAATAGGATATACTTTCGATTTCTTATGACGACGATGACGACGACGAATCGTTCGTGGAATCATCGATGTCATTCGTATATTTTCGAAATCATTTGTTGAAGAGAGCGTACTGTTTTGCGGCATACTTTGTGACTGATTTGCAATAAAAGAAAGAAAGAAACAGACACGAAGACGAAATGAATTTATTTGGTTTCTTATTCGATTTTCTTTTTATTCTAATTTTCAATATTTCAAAATTAATTTAAAGAAAAAATTAGAAGAATATTAATAAGAAACTCCGACCCAACTAACATTCCATTGATAAATTGAAGAATCGTTAAGCATGCCCAGTCCAGACATACCATTACTTGATCGAATATAGATTGTGTATGCGTTCTTAGAAGCTGCGTAAATAGCATTATAACTAGTTAGATATATTTGTAAATTCGTTGCAAGAATACTACTAAAATACAGTGGAGTATTATTAAAATGACAACTACTGGTATTAATTGTCATCCAAATTGATATAGGGCTATAATATGTCCAGTTAGTATATGATGATACACCTGCACAATGCGTTGTGTAGTTCATTGTTTTGTTCGTATTTGTTGAATTGTTTACAGATTGAATAGCTAATTATTTAATAGATAATCAAAAGAAAATAAATTTGAAATGTAGCTTACATAAACTTGGTAACATGCGATAGAGAATAATATTTGGTAGGATCATTGCAATAACTGCAAGTAATCCCAAAGAAAAGATTGCTGCCAATTTTAGGGTGTTTCTATTTGTCGAGTTTCTGTAATGCGAAAGTAAATCAGAAGTTTGTTCGAAATCCGATAGAGTTAGCGTAGAAAGTGTGTTTTCCTCATGAATTTCTTGATGATGCGTTCTTTTTTTTCCTGATGATCTCTATAGAAAATAGCAGATAGAATATTACATATGTATATCAGACCTACCGTCGTGGTAGCAGAAATAATTCCATTTGGATGACGAAAATGCGATAAAGTTCGGTGTTTTTTCACCATTCTGTTATGTATCTACAAAAAAAAGTACATATAATTATATATGCGTTCCCAAGAAACTGTTTCTGATTAAAGAAATCTTAGAAATGTCTTTTCTACGCTTTACTATTTGAATTCAAATAAGGAACAGTCAGTTCAAATAATTGTCTATCGATAAAATCCGATCCAAGCTAAATTCCATTGACCTGCTGTTGCAGAAGATATTAGAGTAGTTGCAAGCTCTAAAACACACGTTGATTTTGCATAGACTTGAAATGATTCGTTTGTTGCATAATAGATTGCATTATGTCCAATTAAACACCAATGACCCGAGATAGCACTGCTTGTTACTGCTGCAAAATAAAGTGGTGTATTATTAAAATTACATTGCGTAGTATTCACGATCATTGTCATAACATATGTTGTGTTAACTGTCCATTGAGAATACGATGAAACACCACGACAATGAGCCCTGTACGTCACTGATTCTGAAAGTTCACTCTGATTCGTACTCGTAAACCTATTCATTCGTGTTGCGAGTTTATAGGTAAATATTGTTGGAATAATCAAAGCACCTAAAAGTGTCGTACAGAATATACTGCATAGAATTAGTGATAAATATCTGCATGTTGCATTCGGTTGCTTTGAATTTTTTCGATGTTTTACTAGAATTATTTCAGATTGGTCAACGGCAGACATGTTCGCTCTTTCTTCTGAAATATTCCACTGAAAGAAAAAAGTCATTACATATGCACCTTCAAGATTTGTTTTTTCATTAAAGAAGTCTTACAAATATTGAGCATTTCTGTGGAGAAAGAAAGAAAATCTCAAATGATTTCTACTACGAATTTATTTTAACAGATACTGTTTATCAAGAGAGTATTACTTCTTAATAAAATCCAGTCCAACTTATGTTCCATGCATGGTTTCCTGCGCTACTCAGTAATGACGTCGCACTTACACCAACTAATGATTTCAGATATATCTGAAATGATTGTTTTGTTGGAAAATATATTGCAGCATGTCCACTCGTCGTCCAAAGAGAAGATCGACCATGCTGTGAGACGAAATAAAGTGGTGTACTAGCAAAATTACATTGGGTAGTGTTGATGATCATGGTAATTACAGATGTACTATTTATTTGCCATTTTGTGTGTGGTGAAATATCACCACAGTAATTTTTGTATCCTAATGATTCTGAAATTTGGTTTTCAACAGCAGCTAAATACGATAAGATTGAATATCATGAATTAATATCATTTGATTATTTGTTTACTTACTGGCATTGCTTTTCATCATCAATAGATAGAGAAGTATTGATGGAACAAACAAAGTAGTTAGAAATTGAACAACAAGAATGTTGAGTAAAATCAATGATAAGCACCGGCATCTTGAATTCATTCGATTCGAAGATCTGGAATATTTATGATTCATATTGTTGATCTGAAATCATATATATGCTCTATTGACATTCGTAAAAATCAACAAAGCTCTATAAAATCATATTATTATTAGTTAGATGAAGTCTTTTTTGTGAGATACTGTATTGTTATTGATACACTCCAACCCAACTAATATTCCATTGTTCTATTTGTGAATAGTTTAGCAATTGCTCAAGACTTAAACCCTGATAACTATACATATAGATATTGAATCCATTTCGAGTAGGCACATAAATATTATTATAGCCGGTAAAGTCAGTATGGAATTTTTTCCCCTGGATACTGACATAATATCGTGGCGTTGTGCTAAAGCTACAATTAGTTGTCGATACAATTGTGTAGATACCTTGAGGGGCAGGCAAATAGCCCAACCAATTAGTATATGAACTCACACCTCCACAGAAATTGGTATGTATGGTTGGTTGAGTGATATTTGTTTGATTTGTCATAGGTATTTGAACTGCAAGACAAAAAAACATTTAATTAGGAAATGTTTCTTCTTGAATAGCATACAAATGGTGGGCAGCATTAAATAGAATAACACGTTTGGTATAATCAATGCAGCAATAACAGGCAGACCAAGTAAGGAAATACACGTGACCGACCATTTATTTGATAGGAAAGAATTTCTAAAAGAAATATTCTTTGTAATTTTGAATCAATTGTTTTTCATAATTACTCTCTCTTCTGAGGTGTAGATTTCTGTTGTATTAAATTTGAATTAAATAAATGATGGCTTGTTATTGTTGTTTCAGTTTGGTGTGATCGAAAGTCGTTTGATTTTCGATGTTTTCGTCGTTTTCTTTGTACTCGGCGAACATGAATTTTATTTGAGAACCTGCGTAATGTGAAACTATACGCTGCACTGGACATGATTGAATATATTTTTTGCTTTATTTCTTTTTTGATTCATCAACTATAAGAATCAAATTTTTATGTCTTCTTTGTTCTTTTCGTCAATAGAATCTGTATTATAATGCTTAGTGTTTGTTTGTTTGTTTGTTTGTGTAAGGTCAATAATGAAGGATTATTGAGTTTTCTAGAAGAATTTGAAAATTGAAAGTTAGGTTGATGAATATTTACTTTGTAGAAGATTCAAGCATTTTTTTCTATTGACCCAGCCAAACGCGAGTGAACACAAAAAATATTTCAAAATTTTTACGAGTTGATGTTCACGGTGTCTACTCTTCCTAGAATTTGTTAAAAAATAACGAGCAACAATGTTATACAGATAGAAAGACGCACCCAACGATATATTCGAAGGTAAGCTATGGTCAAAACCTGATGATTTATATAGAATAAAGGCCAGATACATGTGAAATACTGTGAAATTTCACAAAAAGTAAAATACAAGAGCATAGAATACATTCAAAAAGGAATCTGAATTATGCAGTATGCGCAGATTCTCGCTAGTCGGAAATTATTTACACTACGAATTTATTTTAACAGATAGCTTTTATGAAGAGAGTATTGGTTTTTAATAAAATCCAGTCCAATCGATATTCCATGAATACGTGCCTGCGTAGCTCTGCAATGTCGTCGCAGTTATACCAGCTACTGATTTTGAATATATCTGAAATGATTGTTTTGTTGGAAAATATATTGCA
>Ga0209922_101856_pt1 | contig 19371 bp, 21 predicted proteins | sample ThiBiot_500_biof_FD_183946 | JGI IMG/M metagenome (GOLD analysis project Ga0209922, IMG submission 183946) | Wastewater bioreactor microbial communities from Cape Town, South Africa - Thiocy_expt_500_biof (SPAdes) | ecosystem: Engineered > Bioreactor > Thiocyanate-remediating > Anaerobic-Aerobic ...
TTAATTGATTATTTGTCAATTTATTGCACAACGGCCTTAGCACCAGGTTGAGGTAAACTACCTTGAACTGGTGTTTTCTTTCCAATAAGAGACTAGAAGAAAACAAATAAGATAAGATTAGATTTCGAATATCAATGACAAGTAAACAAACTTTATGAATGTGTGGAATAACACCACCACCAGCAATTGTTGCTTTAATTAACGTGTCTAATTCTTCATCACCACGAATAGCCAATTGTAAATGACGTGGATTGATACGTTTTACTTTGAGATCTTTCGATGCATTGCCAGCAAGTTCGAGAACTTCAGCAGTTAAATATTCAAGAATAGCAGCTGTATAAACGGCTGCTGTTGCACCGACACGACCGTGCGATGTTGTTCGTGATTTTAAATGACGATGAATACGACCAACAGGAAATTGAAGGCCAGCACGGGCACTTCGTGAAACGGCTTTAGCTTTAGCTTTGCCGTGATCTTTACCAGCTTTACCACCAGCCATTGTAATTCTCGATTATGTCGATGAAGAAGAAGAAATAAAATCTACAAAAACGAAAAATTTAGTTTCGATTTTTTTTCTTCTTTTTTTCAGTATTTAAAAAAAATCAATTTCGGTCTCAGCGTTCACTGCATTGTGAATAAGATCATTATCGAGATTCAATCACAATAAGCATCATCATCAACCGAACGATCCATTTCGAACATAATCGAGAAAAGAAAACGTGCAGTTTACAATTTAAAAAGAGAAGAAACTGATTGTGAACATGCCACGACTAACAAACACTCTCTATCAGTCAAACAAAGAACGTGAATCACGTGAAGACAATGACGGCGCAATATATATATATCTTTCTTCTCTTTTAAGCAGCCAAACGGTCGGACTGAGACCGAGGCATGCATTTTCTTTCTCTTTTTTTTCTTTTATGCAGAACGATGAAAAAAGACAAACGAACAATCGGTCGTCGACGAACGAACACACTATTACCGCGCACATTCGCTTTCCTCCAGCGGTCAAATTCGAGAAAGAGAAGAAAGACGGCCATAAGATGACGACATCAATGAAATAAAATCGTGTAATAAACGATTACGAACTTTTTGGTTGTTAATTCTAAACATATATTTCTCATTAGTTTTATCTCTATCATCAAACTACGATAAATCTATCTCAGATGTAAACGTTTAGTTTCAATATCAAGCAATTTTTCATATTACTATCATTGATGAGTTTGTTGAATAGAAATTAATCATCGAAAATTCTCTATAGATTTCATGGGGGAGGGAAAAAAGTCCTCTCCTATCGAACTCGAGGATATAAAAGTCTAGGCTAATATCAATACTGTTGAATATTAAGGATACATATATGTAAATCTGAGCTGATCAAATATTTATGAATTCGAGTTTTTTCAAATTCTAACGGTGAGTTAGTAAAACAGAAAGAACGAAAGAAATCGTTATTTTATAACTATTCGAATGTCTCACCTTTCATCTATCTAAATCTAAAGTTCAAGGCCGTGATTTTAATCAGTTTAAGATAAGACACTATTGGAATTTATTATTTTGAAACAGAAACTGAATACATAATAAAAGTGTAAAAGCGTGTGTACAAAATTCTCGGAAACGCATGAGATCAGTGCAATGTATTGCTAAATATTAAGAAAAGCAGATTGATAATGAAGAGAGAAATGTTTTTAAAAAGAAAACCAAAAGTTCGATGTTTTTATTTCTTTTTGCCTCCTTTTTTGTGCGATTCGATATTGGCACGTTTACGTTGTTCAAAGAGGTTTATTTCCTGTTCGAGTACACGCCATTTCTCATCGCATTTATCCTTTTGTTCTTTGTAGAGCTTTTTGATATTTGTTAATTGTTCGTTGATCTTGAAGAAAATCAAAAAATAAAAATTTCGAAATATATTCAATCGATTATTACTTGTTTTTCAGCTTCTTTTAATTCCAATTCTTTGTCTTTAACTTTTTCGACAAATAAATCTTTAAGTTCTTGTTCACGTTTTTCCATTTCATTTCGAAGTTCATTTCGTTTTAATTCCAATGTATCACTGATCGATATTTGTTTACCATCGATATTATCCATGAGACCAAGTTCAGTCAAACGATTTCGTCGAAACGTTTCATAATGTTTCGAATGTGTCGTTTCAATTAAATCCAACATATTCTTTTCGATTAAACTATCTCGTAGTTTCTTAAAATCACAATGAGTTTCATTTTCAACTAAAAAAGACACATGCGAGTTAATATATTTTGTTAACCTTGATGATGACAAAAAAAAGAGGAGCGGGGGAGATCTCCATCTGGTTAAGCATATTTATTCGAAATACGAACCTTGAACAATACCCCATGGATATTGTCTAGCACGAACATATTGTGTACCGATTTTAACTGTTTCATTACTTCCGACAACGGCTAATGGAAGAAGATTCTAAATGAAGAAGAAAGGAATAACAAGATCGAATTGCGAATATATTTTTTTACATTTGCTTTGGAATTTTCTTCGGCTAATGTTTCGTCATCAGTTGGAAATCGATAGATTTTGACGCCAGCTGCATTCAATTCATTGAGAATGTTTTGTTTAAAACGTTGTAATTCACTTTTAGATATTGTATCCGATTTGGCTATGATTGGAATGATATTGACTTTAGTATCCAAATATTTCATCGTAACTAAATCCAATGCTTTCAATGAATGACCTGTTGGACTTATGAAATACAAGCAAACATGTACGCGTGTATCGTGATATTGGCTAAGGTTTCGTTTGATTTTTAATTCTTCATCTAAATAGGCTTGATATTGTTCATCAACGAAATCGCCGATGACTTTAAACGATTCATCTTTATTAATTTGATCGCCAAAACCAGCCGTTTCAACGACCGTTAATTTCAAACGAATTTCACGTTCGAATAATTCATAAGTATTTTTACGTAGGAACACTCGTGTATGTTCGTGTGTTGACGGTGTTGAATCTAATCGTGTATTGAAAAGACTATCGAGTAGTGAGGATTTACCACAGGCCGTCTCTCCGACACATAGAATATTGAAAACGAAACCATCGGTTATAGCTTTCGACATGATTTGATTGGGAAGATTGTTGATGCCGCAATCTTCTTTCAATTCGAATGTTCGAATCGATGGACCCTGAGATTTGAGCGAGGCCGTATCAGCTGTACGAGAAACGTCTTTCATTGCGTGAGAAAAACGAACGGATCTAAATGATGAACAGGGATGAGTAAAGAATGATCGATTGATGATAGATCGATCAATTGGCATTTAACAAGAGAAGAGAACATAAATGACCAATCGAAAAGTAAAGGAACAATTTGTCTTTTCGCGTTATCTTGCTCAAGATCATCACTATTCGGCTTCATACGACATCTACGTAGGTTAATGAGAGTATATAGTGAAATGAAATAATTTACAAAATAAATCTGTACAGATAACCGTTGTTTATTTATCTTTTTAAGGTCTTGCTTTTGTTCGTTCGATAATTTATCTTCATTTCCTTGAATTGATGGTCAAAAGATTTTCTTTTACTATCAAATATCTCTCGTGTATATGTACGTATGTAATCTTTCTTCATTTTCTTACAATTGTACAACAACGAACAGAGAAATAAGTTCTTAATCCTTGTCCGATGTCTGCTAGTGATAATTAGAAAAAGAATTATTTATAAAGACAAAAAAAATTATCTCTTCGATAAAATCAATTAATAATTCAGAAGAAGAAAAAACGAGTAGATATTGTTATTCTTAACAATAAATGATCAATGGTTGCGATTTATAGTCCGGAGATTGACACTAAAAAAGGAAACGATATATTTGTCTGGCAAAAATAATAACTCTCTTTCTCTCGACATCCGGGGAGTTCTTTTTTCAAAAAAAAACCGAGATTATTTTGTTTTTTCTCAACGTGTTATGAATGATGACGAATAATTCAATAATAAATATAGATAAACTTATTTTTTAGTAAACACAAGGGAATCACAAGTTAGGTCTTTCTTTTCATAGGAACAAATTAGTCGGAGAAAAACAGAAGAGTCAGATAGTATCGTTGATCATAGAAACCTTTCATCAAGAGTACTTAGCAATGACGAGATTAGGCGAACTAAAGTAATTGATGAATCATTCTACTTGTCTTCGATATGTACTAGCTAAATACCAAACTGATTTATCTTTTGCAAAGGTTATTACCAATGGATAGTTACGTATGATAATCATTAACAATCTTTTCCGTTCGATTTTAATCAAAGAATTAATTCGATCGTCCGTTGTGTCACAATGAGAAAACTGCGTACGTAAGTTTGATGTTTGAAAAAAAAAAGAAAAAACTCATTAACACACATCCGTTTCTGTACAGTGTCAGTTTCTTACTGAGTGCGATTGTTTGCGTGAGGTAGAAATGATGAAAATTTCCGGATTGTTTGTTAACTATCATCACGTAATCAAATCGACAATGATTTATCTGTCGATGATCTACGACAAGTCGGATTACAGGTGTTTGTGACGGGCTGTCCACAAGAAATTCATCCTACCGGAAATGACCATTGTCACAAATCGAGATAAGAGTCGAGACATATCAACAATAGAAAATTGATTGCTATAAAACACTTGAAACGAAAAAAAAAAGGAGAAAGATTCAGTCTGTATCGAGTCAATTTTATAATGATTACGTATTTAGTAATGATCAAACATCAATAAGTTACATCTAATCTGATTCAATATAAAATAATCAAGAAAATCACTTGGCTAGAAATAAAAACCGATAAATTACACATGTGTTTATCTTATTTCCCTTTGGAATGTTTCTCATATGTACGATTATATTGTGAGAAAACGAGAAAGAAAGTAAGACAGACATGTATATTGGGTAAACTTATCATTAGATGTCATACACTTGTTCATCTAACATAACATGATTGTGTGGTATACTGAAATACAAAGACAAGTATAATCCAAGAATAATTAACGTTTTTCGATCAGAGTATACAGGATCGTTTAAGGTTTCATCATTAGAATTAATTTGTCAGTGACAACGAGACAATACTAAATCTGTTCGACAAGGTCTTCTCGCACACACATACATATAGAGAAGAGAAGTTCTTCAATAGACATTTATTTTCTCGATCAATAAAAATCGAAAGGAATATTGAATGGAAATGTTCGTTTGTTTTCAGAACGACATTCATCTTGATTGTCGTATGTTATTTTAATTTAATAATCAAAAAGAAAACCCGAATGCCCGACGTTTTTCTTCTTCATCATCAGCAGCATCGTCGTCGCTCTTTTTCTTCTTCTCCTTCGTCTCTCTTTTCAAGGCGTATAACAACAGCAATCGAGAAGGAAAACTATGAAGCGAGGCAAATAATAGATGATGAATGCAAGTAAAAGGAGAAAAAGAGAGAGAGAGAAAAGAAAACGCAAAGATTCTCTTATAGAAAATGAAAGTGAACAACATATACGATGATCTAAAAATAACTATACTTTAGGTTCTCTATTAATTTTCGATTATGACAATTGGATCTTTTGAATAAATTTTGTTTTAACAATGATTTATTCACATCTAACAAAAAAGAAACCGAAGCAAATGAGATGGTCAATTTTCTTTTCTTCCTTCCTTCGTTCTCATGTTCTCTACTCCTTCACTGGACTCTTCTCTTCTCTTTCTCTTTCTCGCTCTCGTTCCTTGTTCATCACTTTCGCTTTTTTTTACTCGCACACGCACAAAACATCTCCAACACACTACTAACATTGGTCTTAGCACATCATCGCATCACACGGTTAGTTCCGAATAACAAAAAAAAAGTCTTTTCTATATAGTTAAGAGTATCATTCTTTTCTATCGAAGTTGATTGCATCACACACACATATATATACACACACATACATACATACGTACATATACATAGACGATAATGATGACGGCAATTTGCTGTTCTCGTCGTTCTTTTCATTGAAATTTCTTCTCATTTTCTTTCTCGCATTCTTTCAGATTTTGACATTGAACACTTTCTTTATTGAAATACATACATTGAGAACACATGTTCCACTTACTGATTATTCTGATCTATGCGTATCATCACCTGTTGTTTCATACAACATCAGCATCACCATCATTATTTACACTTGATAATGTTCGATATTCATTATCAGATCGCGTTCTTACCATACCGAAATTAGGTTCACTTCGTGGCATTCATATTGATTATGAAAATGAATATTCGAAAAGCTTGAATCTCGTTAATGTCGAAGCATTTCTTGGCATTCAATATGGTTTATATCAAGGCAGATTCGAACCATCGAAAGAACGTTTTGAAACTTATACGACAACGAAAGTTAACAAACAAATTCATTTTGGTCCAGCATGTGCACAACAATTATGGACAAATCAAAGTGAATTAATACGTATTCGTTCGAAACAATTTGCCAAAGATTATTATCCGAAATTATTGAAATTTATTCAGAAACAAAGTGAAGATCAGTGTCTCTATATGAACATCTATCAACCGCAAATCAAAGATTTGAAAGGTAAAGACAAACCGACGATTATTCGTGTTGGGTTTGATTGATGATTATCATTAATTTACTTTTTTGTATGTATACAATTCGTGTCATTTCTGAGATAAGCAGTCGAACTGAAGATGAATGGTATTCGAAGGTTTTGTTGTTGTTCTAGACAATGATCATTGTCTATAAAGCTACCGTATACACACGCGCGCGTATATTATAAACGTTATTGATGAGAAGTGAAATTAATGCTCAATGATCGATGGTCTCTCGACCTCCTGTTGACCAGTAAAACGTACTATTGTCCAGACGTGCGCTAAGAGAGATGACATCGTTGATATACTTTTGATCTTTTTTTTTTGTTGTTGTTCATCTTATGCATATATGCAAAGATACAGTTCCATTAAGAAGGAACATCTCAATCTTGAATATATTTATTGAAGATGGTGTTGACGTGAAAGAGAAAGATCACACTAATCCCGTAAGACATTGTAACTGAACAAAAGAATACAAAAGAATGACATTCAATCTCTGTTTTTGACAAGCATTGATAGAGAAAAAGAATTGACCACTCAAGAGAATTTCTCGTTATCTATTTAGAATTACTTCCAGTACTCGTTTTCGTACATGGCGATGGTTATGACATGGGCACGGGTTCGGCTTTTGACGGAGCTATATTTGCCAGTTATGCAAAAGCAATTGTTGTGACGATAAACTATCGTCTTGGCCCTTTTGGTAAGTGACATCGACGAAAGAAGTAGAGAGAAAGAGAGAGAAAGAGTAAAAGAACAAAACTCCCTGTCGCCGTTCTCGTATATATATTGATTTGCAGATCGTCATCTCTCTCTTTTCATTTTCTACTTGAATGAACAGCAACTCACCATAGCGATAGTTGTTGTGGGCTTGATCAAGGTTCTATTATTTCCTGTATATTCCACGCAATTGGTGATTGCCAGTCGTTAGAGTATTTCCGCTGTGCGCTCTTCTCATAAACTAGACAAGTTTCTTATCAACGGGTGGCAATTACTGTTGATTAACTCACATTTGTCCCTCACCAAACATACTCTTGTGTATTTCAGTCTATTACAAACAATCATTCAATCGCATGAATGAATCTGTCTCTTTCGGTCGATTCCTTTTTCTGTCATTCTAATCTGTATTTAATGAAAATCAAAATGTAAATCATGATGAAATTTATATGCATAAGCATTTGTTCATGTGCCACCGATCGATGACATAAATTTCATCATCAAATCATCATCATTTTGGCCTTTTGTCGTCTTTCATAGAGGAGAAACAAACTCGAACTAACCTAAATATATAAAAAAAAACACAGAAAGCCATAGGGTGATTTATTTATTTTAATAATCGTTGAGAACGACGCAAGTTTAATTGGATATAGGGTGTGAGAATGTATGAATGATGTAATTTTCTCTGTATGCTTCATCACAATGTTCACTGTGTTCGGATGCCATTTATGTTTATATACATACACACACACACACAAAGTCACAAGAGATTAATGAAGAGGGATAGTCGAGTGTAAGCTTAAGGCGAAAATATTCATTAATCAAACGTCTTCAATCGATTTGTCGTTTTTCTTTCTTTCTTTACTCGACATGTATGTGTATATGCTGAGAAGCCAAGATAAGGTAGTTGTTGTATACACAATGTATTGCTTAATAATGTCATATGTGAAAAGAAGAAAAAAAGAAGAAGACAATTGATAGAATAACACCTGATTGTATATCGAAGTTTTCAAAAAAAAAAAGTGTGTCGCATATATACACTCGAACTCAAACAAAAGAATCGACAGTCAATCAGTTAGTCGGGTTGATTGTTTGAAAAGAAAAGAATTACCCAAGGTGTCCGTTCACGTCTTTTTTTTCTCTTTGTCTAGAACAACATTCAATTACGGGTGTATGTTGTGACGTCATATAAATTCAATTAGATATATTTTTTTATTATTACGGCTGTCGAACAATATCTATATAATATAGCGTGACCGAACACTCAAGATAAGAAAACCTTGACGAAAAAAGAGGATTTTTAGTTTACTCTTCGAATTAAAACATGCAATCAAGTTAATAATCATCATGCATCTATCAATCTTAGGCGAGACGTTGATTATTATTAGTTTTTTTTTATTTTTATATGATAAAATAAGCAAAAGTACTTATGATTGTTCCTATGTCATTGGCATACTATTTGATAAGCATGTGTTTGTGTATACACATACGCACATAGACGTTAGAAATGTTTAGACGCCCGTAATCAATAGTCTGATCTTGATCTGTTAAATGCTCGCAGGAGCTGTTGTTCAATAGGAGAAAGAGAAAAGAACAATATGGCTTTTCGCGAAAAGAAAACCGAGAGAGAAGAAAATCAACTTGTTTGATCTTCATCCGACTTGTTTCTCAATATTAAACTTAAAAAAAAAGATCTCATGAGAATTATGCAAGATTTCTTTCTTTTGTATTATACATACATATTGTGTGACAAATGATTATTATATGTATAGGGATCTGAAGTTTAAATTACAGTACAAGGTTATTGTTCTGTTCTAGGTTTTCTCTATCTATCACGTGAGAATAAAGGTGATTATGCATTACAAGATATCTATACGGCATTGCATTGGTTAAAAAATTATGTGACAAATTTTAATGGTGATCCCGATCGGATTACGATGTATGGTACGGGATCAGGCGCTGTTCTAGCTAGTCTTGTTGTCATGCTTGAGACTGTCAATGGTTCGTAGTAAAACAAAATTTGAACTGTTCGAATAAATAAAATTGAAAATTTTAGGTGGAACAAGTTCGATTAAACGACGAAAACCTTTAGTTCATCGTTTGATTTTAAACGATCAGACATTTCTCTCGCCACATATGACTTCAATCATCAATGAAAATTCGCCATATTCTTCAAATCTTTTTTCTGATTTAACATGTTCAACATCGTCATGTTTACGCAATCAAACTTTAGTCAAAACAAATGATTTACTTCAATTAAATACTTATTCACTCGAATCTGGTTATATCAATTATTTGAATCCAATCGAAAGTCCTTTTCCATTTTTTCATCTTCTCTCGGATACTAAAGATCCTTTACGAACAAAATTCTATCATCAAACAAATGAACTTCTTCCTGAAAATCTACGAATTCTTCTCACAATATCATCATCAATAAATCATTCACTAATCAATTCAATTCATTCGTCTTATTCAAATCGAAATAATATAATTAATTATGCTTATACAAAATGGAATTTGAAGAATCATGATTATCATTTCGATGAATCATTGTATAATTATCATCGATATATTCTTGCACCTTTACTTCAATATGCTAAATACACGTCAAACAATCGACAAATTGTTCTCGTAGAAAAATATTTCAATCGATATCAATCCGAATTACCGTTTACAATGGGCTATGTTTTAGCACCATCGATGAGTGTTTTCAATGAAACATATGTGAATGCTAATGAGAATGAAAAAATCGAGAGTATGAAAATGATGAATTTATTCGCGAATTTAATTCACAATGGGTAAAATCCAATAACAAAAAACGATAGATTCAATCTGTATATTTTATTTCAGGGATGTTAATATTAAATCACCGTACTGTCATCATCTTCATTGTCAATTTACGGATCGATGGCAATCGATATTTCCTGATTTTAATATTCTCTCATTAAAACGTAAAGAAAAATTATTTATTTGAAATTAATAATATATCCGTTTGTTGTTTTCAGATGGTAATTTAACTCAAACTCGAGGTTCTCATTCTCAAGTTCATTATCTTTTCAATACTCTTCTTTTCAATTCAACTGAACAATCATACGATTCAAATCTTATCAATACATGGAAAACACTCTATGAAGTTGCTCAAAAATCGAATCAGTCAACCTATAGTTCATCATTATTTCTCTCGAAACAATTGACTCCATTATTTACCGTTAATTTTCCCAATCAAAAATATGTTTTTCTATTTTCAATGTGTGCTTGTCTACTCTTAATGATGAATTTTTGTCTTTGTATTATATTCTCTCGACGTGGACACGGCTGTCGAAAACGTGAATATAATTGTCTAAGTAACCACAAGCAATTAAATATGCTGAATCAATCTAATGTTCATCAACATCATGGTGGTTCATCGCCGACCAGTACGAATAGTAATGGAACAATAACTCTCGATTCAACACAACAATTAATTGTTAATGTCAATTCTCATGAACAAGAACGTCAATCATCACCATTGTCATCTCTATTGTGTACAACGACAAATAGCAGTATTAATAGTACACCACCTGTAGATATTCTACATCCGATAAATATCACGAAGAAAAATGGCATTTTAAAATGTCCGACCATGAAGAAATCCAATGTACTTGTACCCTCATCTTTACCTGAAGCTATTGTATAATCATTTTCGTTTGTTTGTTTGTTTGTTTGTTCTCTTTTTCTTTTTTTCTATTTCTTAATTGAAAATAAATTCGGTTGGAACAGTGAAAGTATAATAAAAAAAGAAAATATCAGTCTGCATTATTCAACCATTGAATAAATCCATTGGCTAATTTTCGAATAGAACAATTCCGATACCAAAAATGAAATGTATCTTCATCGATAATATCTTCATTGTAGAGATTAAATAGGATTTCTTCGATGATTTTTGCCTGTGTTATCTTTTGATCAGTGATAATCATTTCAAAGCCAGATAAAAGATCTAATTGAGCTTGACGATTATTTTGACATAACTAAAATAATTTCAAAATTGAAATTTATTATGTTTTGAACTCGAAAAAAGTGATCTACTTGTTGAAATAGATTTTTATAATCACGAATTTCTTGACGAACATTTTCAGTGAAGACATTCTTTACGATCAAGGTTAAACTTTTGTCTGTTAAAATATTCATAATTTGTTGAATCGTATCTTGATCATTCAATTTGGATTTGTCTTGCAAAAGAGTGGGCAATGAATGATTTAGTGATAAATTCTCTTCTTCGAGTAAATCTTTGGCGATAAACTTGATTGTTTTTTCTGCTTGCATTTTACTCGGAGTCACAGCACCACAAGCAAGACATTTTTTAAAAACTTCATTCGTTTTTTGTTTTCGCAAAATCTAAATGAATTTTTTTTGCTCCGTTTGAATTCATGGGAAATATTTTGGTAAAAATCTAATTACTAGTTTTGTTTCGGGATTATCGCATTCAGAACAAATTACAAAATGATCAATGAATGTATACAAATGATTTTGTAGTACGTCACGATCACGAATACCACCGAAAGCAAATAGATTCTTTTGCTCGTCTACGATTACCGATGTACTGAATTTGTAGGCGAAGAACTTGAGAATATCTAATAACAATGATTTGTTAATAGGTTTTAATCGATTGGTATTTATGATTACATACGTATCGGTGAACGATCTAATTTCTTTGCAATTACATCTAAATTAGTTAAAATTGTTGTTGAACCTTGAGTTTTGATTTGAATTCGTGGCATAGTATAACGATTATAATCATCGTTCATTCGTCGATTGATATTGATGGTCGCCATGACTGGAAAAATTACATTCAAAATTTATTCGATTTTTCATTTGAATGAATCGAAAGATTTTTATTTCGTTTAAATATTCTTTAACTGACTCAAACAGATGATGAAATATTACGAAAGATATTTGACAGAACAGAAAAAAAAACATTGCATACATTCAACACGTGGTACCTGTTTTGATTACAAAAAAAATACTGCTCACTACCTATGAGCTGATACAAGATTCATTCTTAGATATGCTGAGAAACATGAATTGAAAACAATCAAAACAATTTTTGAATATTTTATCAACAAAAAGTCGAGTCTTTTCAAACGAATTGAATTGCCTTAATAAACGGTGGCATTGCTTAGAATTTTACTATCATGTTTGACTGGATGAAAGATTTGTATGCCTTTTGACAACGATTGACTGATAAAATATTCTTTGAGAGCAAAAAGACCAAGTACAATATTCGATTGATCATATATTGCCATTTTTAAATCATAAATATGTGCACATGTTGAAATTAAAAACTCTTGATACTGATATCCATCATCGAATGGTACTGAAGTATCTTCTTTCCATTCGTTGAGACTATCAATCAAACAGCGTTTATGTGCACGAACTAATCGATGTGATACACGACAGAGCATATTTATCGAAGCAATCCATTTATTCTTTGGAAGTACTTTTGGAGCTGGTTTCGGCCAATGTACCCAACTAATTCAATCAAATAATCATTTTTTAAAAATATTTATTGTCAAGAGAAAAATCTTACTTCGGTTCTACATGTGGGTAAATGATATGTTTCGAAAGTAGATCATTAGTATCGTCTGAATATTTTTCAAATAAATTTCGAATATGATAAATACTATCCCAAGTCACATCATCTTCCATGATCCAAACATAATCCATTAATGGTTGTTCGTAAAGCCAAACAAAAGCTCGATCCCATGCACGATTTCGTGTTAGTTTATACTGAGCAAGTGCTTTATCACTAACATATATCACTCGATCAGAAAGATTCGTATAATCAGTTAAACTTTCATCGCTCATAAGATAAGCATTAACACCAACATGAACTAAAGCATCGAGATGTTTTAATAGTTTAGTTGTTGGTCGTCTAGCTAAAATAATAACATTATGCCGCTGAGAATTTCTTTTAGAAGTTACAAAAACTGAGTTCAAAAATATTTGATATCCATAACAAAAAATAGAAACGAAGATAACACATAAAATGAAAACGACACATAAACGACGAGAATTCATATTGCAATCACTGTGATAATTCTGAAATAAAAACATATGATAATGCGTCGATAGAATTTTATTAGTTTGGCGAACGGAATGAAAGTAATTCGATCGTAAGATTATTACCGAATGCGGACTGAAAGACGATATTTTTTTCTTCTACCGCGAATGTGTTCTCGAGACCCTGAAGGAATATTTATTTTGTGTCTGATATCAACAATTGCATACAGAACATGAAAAAAACTTCTATATGTATGTTATACTTTTTTTCTCTCTTATACAAAACTGTGCTCGTTGGAGCATGAAAAAAGAATTCAAAAAAATAATTTACTTATTTATATGATGAATACAATAAAAATTTTAAATGTAACTATAATTGTTTCATTTACCACGTGACTGCGAGAATGATTTCGCGCTAATTTCTTATACTTCTGGACGAGCATTGAGAATTAATAGTGACAATATGAATCTAACCGTTTTTTTATCTTCTTACTTGAGAATTCTGATTGCAGTTTTTGACGTTGATTGTCGTCGATTGTTATCAATAGCTATTATCTTTATTATGAATGACCATTCGACAACAAATCAATAATAACAACAAGAATGCTTTTTTACAGTTCTTTTAACGCATTGGGTTGACGTACGGACCAACATATATTTATTCGAGCTTCTTTTTTAATAGTCAAAAAGTTGAAGCACATGTGAAAACGAGTTAGTATGCCGTCTGTTTGCCATCTCAATTTAGTTTAAATATTTACTCATTGTAATAGAAATTTCAACGTAATAAAAGAAAAAAAAATTTCCGACAGATCAAGTCATCGCTAAATATGTGTACTTTTAATATTCATTTTTAATAAACAGTTGCATTACTTAGAATTTTACCATAATGTTTGACTAGATGAAAGATTTCTTTGCGAGGGTGTTGAGGAAAAAGCGTGGGAAGAAGTTTGTTGTCAGAAAATTGGAATGCAACGCTTATAAGTCGTCTCACAATTAGATGCACTATTCAGAGACCGACGCTACTATTGCGCAGGACGTACCTTTTACCCTTCTCAATGTTTAAAAAACATTAAATTTTGATCAAAAGACGACGAAATTTCTCACAGATTATTCACTTAACTTCAAGAGAGATCAATTCTTTTTTATGATAGTTGTACGTCCTTCAATTTCCTTTATGCCACTTTGATTTTTATAAATGCTTACAGCAAATAATATTACTTAGATATGCCTACAGTAATATGCGTTACCTGTATAAATAAATCAATCGTTTAGTATTGATTATAGTATTTAATTTTCTAGGTCAATATTATATTCATAGATTTCTATTGAAAGAGTCGCACTTTGTGAGAATATCAATATTTGGTTAAGATGACAATCTGATATATACAATAGTCATTATGTTATCAGAGTAATCGAATTTTGAATTGACAAAGTTCGATATTTCAAATACTATAAGGGCAAAATTCACGAGAAAATAATAAAAGAACATTGATTTTTTATGGTTTCAACATAATTTATTCAAATTTTGTATAATGTCTCCTATTACGATGATTTTTTTTTCCTATTGCTTGTAAATAAAATATAAACTCATTGCTCATGGCCATTAAATCAACAATGGCTGATATTGTTAAAAATTTGTTAATAACATTAGTTGTTTTTTTTTCTTTCTCAACAATCAAAGTACTCTTATGTGTCGACGTCGTCGTCGTTCTTTTGTGTTAAAAGAAAAGAGAGAAAAAAAAATTTCTTTTTTCAAATGTTCCTTTGCAAAAAAAATAATGTACTTAGACGTTAACTATCGAGCAAATGTTTGACGAGGCGAAACAAAAAAAAATAATGGAAATATTGAAAAAAAAAAGAGATGAATTTATTTGTTTTCGATCAAATGAAAAATTGAAGACGAGAAAAAGAAAAAAACAAAATCAAATCAAGTGAAGAGAGAAGAATAATATTTGTTTGTTGATATTAAATATTCGAAAAGAAAACTTCAAATTCATTCACAAATGGATTTCAATAGTTGGACATTATCATCGTTTGGCAATCAATTAGCAAAGAAAAGTGATGTTCTTTCACAGCCTCAACTCTCAGCTAAATTACCCAAGATTGTCCTACGAAATTCCATGGGTTTTCCATTGAAAACAATGACATCATTTCAAAATGCTCTCTATCGAGCTAAAACAAAACTCTGGGAACCCAATCGAAGACTAACTGAAATGGAATGGAGGTACACGCAGAAAGTTTATCTTTTCGTTGAACGATTTCATTTGTCATAGATTGCCACATGCACCCGTTCCATCAAGACCGGATTATACACGTTCGTTAGAATATGATGATTTTCGTTCGATGAAAAAGCCTCCTAAACCACTCGAGGCACATAAAATTGAACATTGGGATATGTCGTTTTGGGTAAGAATGTTGTCTTGATTAGGAAATTCGAAGAAAATTGATCTTGATTTCCTTTCAATAGGATTATCTTTTACCTGATCGACGTATCGATCGAGCAACGTAGATAATTGTTTCTTTATTCATAAGTAAACATTTTTCTTTTTCCTACAGAGTTAATCTTCGAACTATGACGAAATATTGTCGAAGTACGGACGTAGTTCCAAATCCAGAATTTATGGATAATTTTGATAATTTAAAAAGTATCAAACAACTCTATCTTTCGGTTGTGACAACTTCATCTCCAATGGACAAAATCTTTGATGATCTCGGACCGATGGATAATCGAAAGTATGTGTTGTTTTTCGATTGTCGATTCGTTGACTCGTTTGTTCGTTAAAGAAAAATGATCATGACACAAGTTTTAAATCATTTACTACGTGGTGATTTCACTTCACTCGATGATTTACCCGAAAATATTCGAAATAATGCGATATTAGATCTTGTTAAACTAGCAAAAGATGGAAAACTATCCGGTAAATGAAATCTATTTTCATTTGAACTTCAATAATTCGTTGTACGTGTAGATGAAATGCAAAAGAAACTTTTTACTGAATTAGCACAAAATCTCGACGCATTGCCACCAAATATACGTGCACAAGGTAAATCAAAACAAAGTCACTTGAACTTTGTACCTAGTAATACACATCGACATTTCTATGGGTTTGCAATTGAAATTTGTTGTTATTATTTTTTATCATAAAATACTTTGAGTTTGAAAGAAAAATCAATTATTTTCTAGTGACGGCACAATTGATCAATTCAATTGAAAATGTTGCACCTGAAGTTCGAGAACAGATTCTTCAACAGATTCTCGGTACAATCGATGCCCTTCCTGAAGCCGAACGAGAGAAGGTTCTCGCCGATCTCGTGAAGAAAATCTCGTCGATGCCTGAAGAAAGTCGAAATGCTTTGCTCGGTAAAATCATGGAAAACATGGATAACTTAGCTCCTGAAGCTAAAATACAATTATTACAAGATCTTCTACGTGATGCCGATACGATTCCACCGGCAATGAGAGATAATATTCTTCAGAATCTATTGGATAGTTTAGATACACTTCCACCGAGTGAACGACAACGTGTTCTAGCAGAATTAACACAGAATTTAGATAATCTACCGCCGAATATTCGACAACAATTACTCGAAAAATTACTAGAAAAATCCGAAGAATTACCCCCGGAATTACGTGATCATGGTAGACTATCGGTTTTTGTTTTGATTGTGCTCTTCATTTTTGCTTTTTAGTCTTTGCTGAGATTTTAAAAAATGTGACCGGTATGCCCGAAGAATTAAAACGAAAAATCGTTGTTGAATTATTGAAAAATGTCGATAATATGGATCCAACATTGAAACAAAATGTCATGAAAGAAATTCTCAATAATCTCGATCTAATCGATGGTACAATGCACGGGCAAGTTCTACAGAATTTTCTTCAATCACTCGATGAAGTACCGCCTGAATTACGTGATGATATTCTTAAAAAAATCATCGAAAAATCATCGACATTAGACGATCCCGAAATGAAACGACAGATTCTCGAAAAAATTCTCGAAAATCCATCGAATTTAACAGCTGGTGCTTTTCAAGAACTAATTAAAAATGTATCTGTCCTACCGCCTGATCTCCAACAAAAACTCTACGAAGAAATTCTACAGAAAAAAGACGAACTTCCACCATCGGTTCTCGAAGAAATCATTCGTAATAATGCGCATGTACCTGCAGCAGTTCTTACTGAAATACTTAAATCTGTTGAGAAATTAGCACCATCATCTCTTGCTGAATTAGCTAAACATGTTAACAATCTACCTGATGAACTTCGACAACATTTATTAACTGATATTATGAATTCAATGGATAATCTTGATGATCAACAAAAAGCTGCATTGATTGGAGAACTTTTGAAAAATCAAACTAATCTCAATCCACAACAAATCGATACATTAATGAAGAATTTCGATGATTTAGATCCGAATTTAAAACAACAAGTACTCAAAGGTTTAGTTGACAATATGGATACTCTTCCAGCAAGTGTCAAAGAAAAACTCGTAGGATTTGATTTTAATTAAAATCGTTTCTCTTTTTTTCATTTGTTTTTTTTTTGATTTTCAAAGATCGAAAATTTACTTAGCAAAGATTCGGATCTCGATCAAGAAACTCGAGTCAAACTTTTAACAAAACTTCTCGAAAATCCACAAAATCTAAGCGAAGAAGAAAAAGATAAACTTTATCATCAATTAATGAACGAACTCGATAGCGTCAAAGATCCTGAAATGAAAAAGAAACTTATCAATGAACTTTTAACGAATGTCAAAGATCTGCCGCCAGACACAATGCGACAATTACTCTCGAATATGAACGATCTACCACCGAGTGAACAAAAAGAATTAATCAAACAAATTCTCGAAAAATTCGATGAACTACCGCCAGAATTAAAAGCTAAATTAGTCGATGATTTGCTCAATTCAGCAGCAGGAATGCCGGCCGAAGTACAAAAACAGATGATCGCGGATTTATTGAATGAAATGAAAGATCTCTCTGCTGAAGAACGTGCTGTCTTAATGGAAAAAGTTCTTGAAAATCCGAATTTAGATCCAATAGTTCGAGCTAAACTCATCGAAGAAATGCTGAAAAATGTCGACGGTCTATCAGCTGAAGAAAAACAAAAATTATTCGACAAAATGCTAGAAAATAGTGATCAACTCGGTAGAATGCTGTTTCTTTTTCGATTGAATCGAATCTCGAAATTATCTTTTCTATAGACGCAAAAACGAAAGCAAAATTAATGGAACAAATGTTGAAAAATCTCGATGATCTTCCGCCTGAAGAACGAAAGAAAGCCGTTGAAAAAATGCTCGAAAATAGCGACGATCTTAATCCGAATATACGAACGAAATTAATGGATGAAATGGTTAAGAATCTCAACCAAATGCCAGCTAGAGAACGACAGAAATTCTTAGCTGGTTTGTCAGCAAATCGTTCTGTTTTCTAGTAAAAATCTTTTCTTTTTTTTTTTTAACTTTTGCAAGATTTGGTTAATGATCCATCGAAAAAAGATCTACTCAAAGAATTACTCAACAATAATCAAATTAGTTCCGATATGAAGAAGAAAATCATCGATGAAATGACCAAAGGATCGATCGATCCATCGACATTGCTCGATGTTCTTCAAAATTCACGTGAAATTCCACCTGAACTCATTGAAAAAGTTCTTCAGAGTGTCGAAAATATGTCGGCCAAAGATTTGAATGAACTGGCGAAGAAATTAGACACATTACCACCGGACATGAAAAAACGTGTCATGAGAGAAATGATGAAAAATATTCAAGATCTCGATCCGAAAACACAAGCGAACATTATTCAAGAAATGCTCAGAAATTCAGCCGACGTCGATCCAAAAGTGATGAGTGAACTGATCGTAAGATTGACGAATTTCTTTCGAGACTAAAAACAACAAGGAATTTTGCAATTGTTTAGAAAAATATCACCAATCTCAATCCAGCAGCAATTAAAGAATTACTCAAAAAAGCTGATAAACTTCCGTCTGATGTTCTCAAAGAATTACTCAAACATGTCGATCAAATACCACCGTCGGTTCTCGAAGATTTAATTAAAAATGCTGAACAACTTTCG
>Ga0209922_101862_pt1 | contig 19327 bp, 21 predicted proteins | sample ThiBiot_500_biof_FD_183946 | JGI IMG/M metagenome (GOLD analysis project Ga0209922, IMG submission 183946) | Wastewater bioreactor microbial communities from Cape Town, South Africa - Thiocy_expt_500_biof (SPAdes) | ecosystem: Engineered > Bioreactor > Thiocyanate-remediating > Anaerobic-Aerobic ...
TCGGAAAAAAAAAACAGAAGAAAAACAAGAAAATGTGCGTTTAATTTTTCTGTTGTTATTTTGTAGAATAAGAAAAGAAAAAAAACATGTAGTCCTCAACGAGATCGACGAAAATATATCAATTTTTTTCTTATATAAATTAGAAAAAAACACATACTACCGATGAACTTCTTTCTCTTCTTTTTTTCGCTTCGTTTATGTTGACTAAGCCTTATTACTGTCATTTCGTCCAATGAATAGCAAGTTTCGATAGTTGTTGATAGTTATAACGAGATGGCGCTTGATGACAGTGCCACTTGTTTGTCTAACTAACCTTGTGATACAAAATCAATGAATGTCGTCAATAGTTAACTAGTTTAGTATAAAAATTTTAACTTTATCACGGATTTTCTAATATTATAAAACAATATTTGTTCAACAATCGGTAAACATAAAGAAAAACGATCTCGTCATGCCGTTTGACGTCAGAGATGTTGCAATTTCTTTTTTTTTTGTTCATTAAAATTTAAAGTAAACTTCTTCTTTTTCTTTGTGTTTCAATAAAATAAGTCAGTCAAATGATATATATATATATATACCATTTCTAGATCGAGGATATTCCTCTTCTTCTTCTCCTTTGTTTCTTTCTCGTTCTCATGTTGTAACATTGTAACTATTGCTATTTTAGTAACTGAATGTTTCATGTTCTTCAGCCAATTTTTTTTTCATTCTTAAATAAATGGCCTCAACAAGACAGAAAAGAAAAGAAAAAAAACTTTCAATACATCTTCTTTCTTTTTCCTCTCTCTCTTTTTTTTGTTTAGTTACCCATAGACTTTTGTGTGAGATACTCTTGACATCCACTCCTTGCACATTTCCGTTCGTAGTGATGTAAAAAATGAAAACCATGTGTATTCTGTCAAATTTTCGATAAATCAAGGTAAGATAAAGAAAGAATAAAAAAGTCATGAAACCTAAATAATGCTTCCAATTCATTCTGTGGTTGCTATTTGCCAAGCAAGAATATACAGAGAGAGAGAGAGAGAAAAGAAATTGGCAAATGTAGAGACAACTTTGCTCCAGTTTTTTTTCAACCATTTGATATTTGCTTTGTGTAATTATAAAACGTCTTCTTGTTCTTTTCTTTTTCTCTCTTTTTCGCTTCTGTATTATTTCGACCATCAATTGTTAATCAGATTAATAAAAAAATAACAATGATGTCAACAATAATGAATAAACAAACAAAAAACAATTGTAAGTTTATTCACAATTTTCTTTTCGAGATTACTTTCGACTATTCTTCTTTCAAAAAGAAAAATATTTGAAAAGACTCTTTTTTTTAGATAATCCAATGGTAAATATGTCAACTAGTAATAATACGACGCCACGTTCAACAACAGCAGCAGCAGCAGCAGCAGCAAACACATCTCAGCATCATTACATTCCAACAACAACAGCAACTATTCCTGTTATTCGTTCGACAATCGATGATTTTCGTGAAATCATTCGTGAACAATCATTTATTCTACCGAATAATTCCTCGTCATCAACAACAACAACATCAACAACAACGACAATGTCTGATCAAGTACCAATTAAAAAATATCCACCATTACCTGACATTTCCGTGCCATCATCGATGAATTCATCCTCGAATCGTTTCTTTCGTACCGAAGCTACTCTACAAAATTCACAAATCAATCCACCCAAAAAACAAATTTTCAATCATTTTGCTCCGACACAACGGCAACATTTGCCTGCACTTAATAAACGTCCCATCCTACCGACAATGTCAAATGTTATGGATCTCGATGAAGATCTTCCACAATGTAGTACAACTATTGCACATCGTGCAGCAACATATACATCACCTGGTGATCGTGTTGTGTCGCCGATAAAACGTCCATCGGCACCCTCACCACCAGCAAGTGCACAAATCAAACGATTTGGTCAACATGCATTTGTCTACGGCGATGAAGAACAAGATGAAGAAGACGAAGAAGATGAAGAAAATTGTTCGATGTACGACGATGAAGATAGTCGGTTATTTAACGATCAATTCTCTCGTTACCATCATCAACAACAACAACAACAGCCAATGAGTATGGTCTATCGTCGAATTGATCATTATAATACAATGACAAATCGGTATACAAATCACCATGAAAGACAAAATACATTGATTCTCGATGATGAACCTACGCATCCACTCGATTCAATTGATCTCGAATCATAAAACGGCCAAGCAAACGAATAAACAATTTCTTTTCTTTTCTTTTTTTTTGAAAATAAATATATTCTATGTTAGAGTAAAAAAACAACACATCATTAAATTTCAGTATTGTTTTAATCGATTTCTCTCAGTTAGATCGCATGATTCCCTACTGCGTGTTTGTTGGTCGATATATATATATACACGAACGTTTTTTTCTAGTAAATCAACTCAATTGACAATGGTAAAACTTCGAATGTACCTGCTTCTATTTTGTAGGTTATTGATTGATTTTTCTTTTGCACGACCTCGAATCGAATCGTTTTTGTTGTTATATTTATTCGTTAGGTCTAATTTCATATGTGAATAGTTTATTTTGTTATGTATGTAGTGGATGTAATGATCCATTTCAAGTCGGTTCATTAATTGGGCAATATTATCCTGACAATTCCGGATATTATTGTCGAGTAACATTGTTGTTGAAGTCGAACAAAAATTTGAAGTTGTATTTTTTTTTCTTTCGTGAAAAAATTAGAAAACATCATCGTCGAATGTTGTGACGCGTGATGCATCGACAAGTTGTACTCAGAGTGGTTCATCAGGTAATGGTCAATGGTGTTGTCAAACAGATGTTTGTAATCATGGAATTTATATGCATTCATCTGCAAATATGTTTTTGATTTTATTTATTCATATTTTTATTTCCTTGAGAAAATAAAAGGTCAAGTATACGTATATTATTGTGTGAAAAATTTGTCTTTAGTTTTTTCATATTCATTCAATCGCCATTTTCCATATTTAACATAATCGAATTTTTTCATTGCTTCAGTATTTAATAAAGCTTCAATAAATGCCCATAATGACCAATAGAGATGCAAGATTGGACGTAAACGATCGCCTAGATTGCACAATTCATCGATCGAAAGTGTTCGTTCGAATTTATCATTGAGAAATATTGCATGTCGAAGATAAACTTCGAGCCATTTTCGTTGTTGTTCACGCGATGGATAAGCGCTGTCAAAATCAGGTTGTTCAGTTTCAAAACCTGCATATTCAAGAAAATAATTAAATACATCGTATAACCAAAAGTTTCTCGAACAATGTTCGAAATCGATCAACGAAAGTTTATTTTCATTTTCATCGACTAGGAAATTCAATGTTTGAGTGTCATTATGACAATTGACAATTGTCAATTTTGGCCATGGAGAGTTTTCATTTGTTAAAACTTGTTCGATTCGATCAATATCTTCGTTAATTTTCGACCAAGGAATATCATTTAAAAATGGACATGCCGAAAGTTTTATACGTTTATACAGTTCGTTGTTGACCCCACTTAATAAGTTAATATAATGACGAAGTTTTTCTACTAATTGACTTCGTTGATTCGCAATAACCAATGGAACTGAATGAAATTCTGCTAATGTACGAGCGATTAATAGGCTAAAACACAAAATAAAAAGTCTATTTTCGTTTGTAATCGAAATCTACGCTTTTTCTGTATCGCCATGTTGAATCGGCGTACCGGGCACATATTTGTAAACAAATCCATTTTTGAATGTAACGACAATAGCTGGTGCCATATGAAATTTAGCGAGTTGAATCATAAGATCGATTTCGGCTTTACGATCGACGATGAGATCAGAATTTTTCCCGTAGATTTTAACGATAATACCATGATCATCGGATGAACGTAGGGCAAATAAATGATTTGAAAGACCATCGGTTAATTGTTGAATTTTTAAAATCGATTTGTATTTCAATGAATTAATGACGAATGTTTGAATATCATTTTCATCGCAGTTTAATTCAACGTTTTCATAGGGAATCGATGACAACATGATCGATTTCTTTTGTGTTTTCTTTCTTTTTATATTTACATGTCGAGTTCGAGAAGAATCACGTGTTTTTTTTCTCATATGGAGAACGAATAAAATATAAGAGGTTATCCAGTACTCTTTCTTGAAAATTAAAAAACAAACGTTCAGTTCATAATAAACCAATGGCATTGAGTAAAGTTTACTTTTCATTTAAAAATAACTATTTTTTGTTGGTTTCGTTGGGTGATATATAAAAACTCAAATGATTGCAGAGAAGAAATTCATTTTTTTTGTGAAATAATGGCTAATTTATCTACAATTACTTTCATTTGCTTACTTCTCTTCGGTAATTGATATGGAGACGATTGATGAGAGACATTTCTCTATTTTAGTTTCAATTCAACGAATTGATGCTCTTCGATGTTATTCCTGTATATCTTGTTCTCAACCATTTAGTGCTTCGAGTGCAGCGATAGTGACGAATACTACGGCGGGTTTATATTGTCGAGTAATTTAGCTATTTTTTTAAAATTATTACATTGTTTTTTGTTTAGAAAATCACCGCATTATCTGTTGATAGTCGAGATATAACCGATACATGCACGCCAACCAATGTCTTTGGCAATGGTCAATGGTGTTGTCAAACTGATTTATGTAATCATACGAACAAACTTTTCTCATCGATTTTCTTCGTTTTCATTTTCACTGCTATAATTTTTATACAAAAGTAGACATTTTAATTTGAGTTGCTTTTTTTTCTCATTAATCAGGCAAATAATATGTATAATCAACTTTTTCTTCTAAATACATTATTATCATCATCGACTTAATGATTTACCATTTAATAATTGGAATGAAACGAGTCTAGTTTGCGTTCCACGCACAGATCGAATCAGTATTTAAAACTTGTTTTTGGTTGTTTAACTATTTATAACATTCGTTCAACACGTACATTGAGCACATTGGGAATACCGTATTTGGTATCAATGTCATTATATAATTTCATTTTTTTCTTCACGTTCTTTCCATACAAATCTATCGAGAACAGTTTCTGAAAATTTTTAAATGTCGAAAACATCAAATATATTCACAGTAGATGAAAGAGAGAAGAATTTATAAATAATTAAATTGATTTATATACCTTGAAGAAAATGACAGATGACAGTTTTTCAACAGGTGAACGTCTGATATATTTTGTTCTACAGAAGCATAATGAGCACGTTCTATAGCAACATGTTTTTAATAAGCGGTTATCTTCAACCGATACAATTTGTTCTTGGAATTTTGGCGAATATGTTCAGCATATGGATATTCTGTTCTCGACCGTTTCGAACATCAGCATGTGCACAATATTTTCTTGCTTATACAATTTTTAATATGATGTATGCATCTTCAGCAAGTTCAGCACAATTTCTACGTCTATTTCATATCGAATGGTCGAATGGTCCAATTCGTTGTTATGTATTAAATTTTATCTTACTCTATCCAACAGTAGCATCACGAGTTATGCTCGTATTTGCAACTTTTGATCGTTGCTGTTCAAGTTCAGCATCACTTCGACTTCGATCGATTAGTACAGTAAAAATAGCAAGAATTGTCATTATTACAGTAACAATTCTCGTGTTTATCGATTTGAGTCCAGTATTTGTAATTTATTATTGGAATGAAACGAATCAAATATGTGCTACATATACCGATCGAATTAGTAATACATTCTTTTTCATACAAGTCATACTCTATTATATTCTCGGACCAGTACTCATACTTCTTTTCGGTGGTTTAACTGTTTACAATATTCGTAAATACAAAGTTCATGTTCAGAATAATCGTCGAACTGAAGGTCAATTAGCTCGAATGTTATTGACACAAATAGCAATTCATATAATTCTAACTGTTCCATTTGGTGTTGTTTATTTTATGCAAGCACTTGATCCATCAATACGTACATTGAATATGTTAGCTATTCGTTATCTACTTGCGATTTTCTATCAATGCGATTTTTTCATTGCATTTTTTCTCTATGTTCTCACTGGGAAAGTTTATCGAAGACAGTTTTTCAAAATTTTTACGCATCGAAATCGACAAGTTAGCCCACGATAGATTGCTTGACGTAATTTTTTTCTTTCTCTCTTTTTTCTTCCTTTTTTTCCTCTCCTTGGTAATGTTCGTTGTTTATGGTTGAATGATTATATCATTATTAGCAAAATCACAATTCAACCTTAGAGTCCATTTTTCAAATATGAGTCTTGCTCAGACGGTCGTGTTTGTTTGCTTTATTGTAGTTCGTAAGTTAAATCAAGGGAAACAAATAATTGTTGTTTTCTTTTTCATGTCTAGTTTCATATCAATATGCGAATGGATTAACATGCTTTGAATGTTCTGATTGCGGTGATCCTTTCGATACCAATATTGCTAATAGAACAATTACTATCACGCAAACCAATGGAACAGATATATTTTGTAGAGTAAGTTTAATTTCTCTTTTGTTTTTCTTTTTTTTTTCTTATTTACTAAACTCTTTCATAGAAAGTTAAAGGAGCGAATATTATCGATCGAAATATAACCGATAAATGTGAACAAATAACACCGTCGGGCAGTGGAAATGGTATCTGGTGTTGTAATACCGATTATTGCAATCATACAAATGAATTTTATTCAAAGAATACATTCGTTTGGATTTGGATCATAGGCATTGTCGGAAAATGTATTTGGTCATAAGCAAAAGCAAAAGCAATATAATTATTTAGATATCAAATTCAGCAAAATTTTTCTGTTTACTAATTGTCTTTTTAATGTCTTTGAATTGTTTTTGTATTTCACGAACTAGTTTTCCTTGTGCACGTCCTTCGTCTCGATCAGCCTTCTGTGCTGTTTGAAGACCTTCGAAAAATTCTTCACAATTAGTTTTTAATAAATCTTGATTTGCTGAATCTTTAAAAAAACGAAGAAAATTCGGTGATTGTTTTTGTAGAATCGGTGCATATGTTGTATTTGCTTCGAGTTTGCCGATTAATTCAATTGTTTGTTTGAGATACTCTTGAGCAGCATCCATATTTGAACATATTTTATCGGCTTTTCGATCGAAATGTTTAAAATTGAAATCAGGACGAGGACGAGGTCGACCTTTACCACCACCACCGCCACCACCAATGGTCAGATCAATGATCAGACAAATCTTTGAAACAGAAGAACAAAACGCACTCTGAGATTAAGACTATATGAGAAAAAAAATTTACCGTAAAAACAACGAGTAGTTTGCGCATATTTGACTGTTACTGCATCTGTTTTTAGTCGTGTGCATATATACGTATATGGTTGTTTTTTTAATAAAAGAAAATCAATATTGTTCAAATCTGTCAGAGAACAAAATAGAACATTCTATCTAGGTGAATATTTATTTTCATTGACAAGCATGCAGATGGTAGTTATTTAGACAATGTTTTTTTTTCCATTTTATTATTTTTATCAAAGGAAAAACAAGATGAATGATGATTTCTTTATTTATTGGTCATCGACATCAGTAGGTCCTTGACTTCCAGTTGCGTTGCGTGCGACTTGATTAAATTGTTGTTGAATTTTACGAGCTAAGAGTTGTGTAGCAAAAACAGCATTTCTATCAGCACGTTGTGCAACCTTGAGATTACTGACAAAACCCGTACAATTACTTAATAATAATGCTTGATTAGTACTATCTTTCACATAGGAAACAAAATTGGGATATTGTTGTTGAAGAATAGCATTGGTTGTTGTATTGGCTTGAAGAGTTGTAATTAACGAAAGAGTTTGAATGAGATATGATTGAGCTGTTGCTGTTCCATTACTGGAACATATGCTTGTCACTGTCGGTCGACCAAAGCCAAAAACTGACCAAAATCCACCGCCATGAGTATGAGCAAGTGCTAAACCAGCAACGCAGTAGAACTAGAAGAGATTGAATTATTATGTTATTTCTCTCTCACTCTCTCAAAGAATGATCTTACTAGGGTGCAATAAAAGATTTTTTGCATGATTGTTATTTATTGATCAAAATGTTTTACGAAACGTCCTTTTATATTCAAATTCGAAAGACAACAGCTGGTCGTATGATTATTCACACAAAAAAAAAGAACATTTTCGATGTACTATTTCTTAATTACACTATCAAAGCCAACGAGTACTAGATTCGCCTTTTTGATTTTGAATATTTAATATTCGAATGTTGAACAAGTTGAGAATGAAATGAACACTACCATATGTATCCTTAACTCGAATGGAAAGTATTTGACAATGACGAAATAATGACGAACGAGAAAGAATCAAACATTCGTCATTGGTGAAATGATGTTGACAATCATAGAGATCAATATGTTGTACGGATGTATTTGTATGGTTTTGTAGACGAAGTTTTAAAGATGGATCTTCTTGACAAATTTTTAATCTATCTAAATTTGATATTTGCTTGAGTAAGTTTTCAACTTGAAATGAATACATTTCTGAGTACGATGAAATGGTTAATGATTTAATTCGATCAAGATTCGGAAATATCGTCGAAAATCCATCACAAATTGGTAATTTAATATGAAGAGAATGAATATTCGATAGACGAATATCCAATGGTACGGTTTGATCAAAGAATGTTTTTGAAACAAATGTCATTGTATTATAAAATCGTTCATGTGTATCATATGGATAAGTTGATTGATACCAATCAGGAATCGTTGCTTCGATAAAATCAGATCGATTTGTTAGACTTTTAAGATAGATCTTTCTATTCAATGTATAGCATCGAACAAACCATTGATGCTCAAAAATCCAAAATGAATTTTGAAATGTTTTAATTAATTCAGTGGCCATGACTTGAGTATGAATGAAGTCTTCGTTTGTTGAGATTCTCATATCGATTGAAAACGTACGTAATTCTGGTAGATGTTTTCGAATGATTTGTTTCCATTGACAACCATTGATCATCATTGACCAAAGTTGAACATCTAACGAACGTAAATTGTTCATAATTGAAAAGAATCGATTTAAACTAGAGAAATCGATAGTTGAAGAAATGAAACAAAGTTTTAATTGAACGAGATTGGGAAATGTTGTTACAGGTTGAATAGATTGAGTTAAACAACCGATATAAGTCGAAAGATATTTGAGTCGAGGTGTACATTGAAATAGCTGTTCGATTTCATGAATTTGTAAGTCACTCGGAAAGATAGTTAATGATCGTATTGAAGTTGAAATAACTCTTGGAATAACAAAATTCTCTTCATTTGTATCGATATCGATATGACATTCGATTAATTTCGATAATTTCCAAATATTATCAATGAGATTCTGTAGATCAATATCTTCATCATCATCGTCTAACGAACATGAAAGAAATTTCAGTGTCGTTAAACAAGACAGATATTGACATTGTCGAGTAAGTTTTAATAAAAATTGATACGAATGATTTTCACAGATAGTCAATGATCGCAGGCAGGTTAATTGAGGTAATGTAGGAATATATGAGAAAAATAGGTGAGTTTGTTCACGTGTTTCGTCAGTATCGTTGAGTTCGATAGCGAGTGTTTGTTGACAAACAAGTGATGAATGTTGTTGACAAATAGATTCGAATGTTCGTTTTGATGCCGACGAAAAATCGAACCAATACTTTCGATGTTCGTATAGTAAAGTGTTGAAACGTAAATTAAGATCGTAGAACGCATGAAGAAGATCGACACCATTGATATAAGAAAATAAATCAAGAAGAATTTCGTTAGGTAACAACTCAAAGCTCATATTTCGAAATGTGTAAAAGCAACAGAACGTATGACAACGCCTTGTTTTTATTGGTTTGAAAAGTCGTGATATTTTTTTTAAGTGGAAGAAAAGGGAAAAAACCAACCGTTTCATTTTCATAGTGACTCATTTTCAAATTTTTATTTTCAGCATACAAAAAAAAGTAAACAAAAAAATATTTCTATTCGTCCATTGTCGTATCGGCTAGTTGATTTGTTGTTAACATCATTTGAATATTATTAATTAAGTCATCCAATGAAATTGAATATTCACGAAGAGTTTCTTTGGGAAGAAAGTAGAGTGTCGTTTGTAAAGCAAGTAAACATTCTTGAAGAATAAGTTGATTCATTGAATCTTGTTGAATTATTCGTTGAATAAATTTATAAATCAAACGACTTATATTTCGGCAAAGTACTTCATTTTCATCTTCGTTCATCGATGTCATCAGACGTTGTCGATTTAAATGAAGAATAAATATCGAACGAAGTAATTGTAAAAGAACTAAAATAGCAGATAATTGAGTATTATCGAAGATTTTCGTTTCGATATAATATTCAATTCCCGAAAGATTCGAAAGAATAGTCGAGATTTTGAGATTATTCTCAATGGCATGTATCAAACAAGCTGTTGCTTCTTCGCTCGCATGATACTTGAATATGTTCATGTAGAGATGAATTAAATATGGCCAAATCGTTGTCGATTGAAATTGTTCTTCGTTGAGTTGAATAAATTTCAAGAGAAAATTTAAAGCTAATTTCTGTGTTCGATTATTATCTTGAAAGATACCATTCGACCAATGATAGATCATTCTTGTTGAGAACATTTCAGGATAGATAAGAAGAATATCATTTAGTAATTTATAGATTGAAATTGTGTTCGATACTGAAATAAGTTCGAATTGATCCGATGAAATTCGATAGAGTAAATGTTCGATATAATGTCGAATGGGTTCTTTTTCGAATTCATTGTGATTGAAGAGTGTTCGAAAGAATCGAATCGAATTCGTATAATCGAATTTATCGTCTTGAGAGAGTATCGAATAGATACATTCGTCGAAGATCGACTTCGATTGCCACGTATTCGGCCAGATTTCGCTCAATTCAATTAATGATTGATAAGCTAAATGAGAGATCTGTTGTTCCGAATCCCTTTCAAACAAAAAACGTTCATATTTATTTTTAGTTTATCAAATCTTACGAAAGACGAGGCACGATGGCTTTCGTAAAAACCATTGAAACAAATTCGAGAATTTTCAATGCATCTTTTTGTCCGATAAAAGGCGAGATTTTGCCGGGCTTATTTCGTCGTCCATGTGCAACTGTTGTGATCAAACCACGAAGCATTGCTTCAACTAAATTCAAAAGAACTAAAGAAATCTTCTCGATTGTAAGATCTTACGAGCAAGTAAAACCGTAAATCGATATTCGATAATATTCGATTGAATTTCATCGATAAATAAATAGAAGATTTTCTTTAAGTTCGTTTCATTATTAACACGAAGAATGTCATCAAAACGAAGACATGAAAATGTTGAGAAAAAAGCTTCGAATCGTTTGTAATTCTTCTCAATTTCTTCATCTTGAGTATTAATATGCATGAGAACTTTTTTACCGGACCAATTCTAAAAATAGGAGAATTTTAAAACGAAACGACAAAGAGATGAATGTACAGTTTTAATTATTTGATCTTTTTCATCTCGAGTTAAATCAATAAATTGTTCGAAATCATATGTTTGAGCTTGACAACCAACACGTAAAAGTAGAAACGAGAAAACATACGAATTACCCGCTTCATCATTCATATTCTCATAAAGACCTAAGATATCTTCGATTAATTGTTGCGTCGTTGAAATCAACGATTCATTTAAGGTTTTCTTATAGTAAATATTTAAATATTGCTCAACAAATGAATTTCGATTAGTTGTAATAGTTGGTGCAGGCGATTGACTGATGGTAAATTCGCCGGATTGACTTGTTTCATCTGTCGATGATGACTCGTCGAGAAACGATGGTGGACGAACCATGATATGAACTGACGAGAATATCGTTTGACTAACATCGTTTTATATATCCATAACGACAAAGAAAGCGCTAACTATCGATGTTGATTTTATATTACTTGATTTCTTCGTCAAAAGAAAAGAGAAAAGAAATTCTTTTTCTTTTTCTTTTCCTTTCCCGTTCTCTTCTCTCTTTACAAATTGATTGACTTCATACGATATATATATGTGTATGTATTTATTTTATTTTGAAATCGAGTAATAGCAACCAATAACAAAAGCAACGCAAGCGTTCGCACATGTATGGCAGTAACAATTGTAAATAGAAACATTCCAATGTCGGTTCATCAACCGATTCTATACGATGCCCAATTATTTTCGGCACCCGATCTCGATGATACAACGGATATCGATGGAACAACAACGACGATTGTTGACAAACCATCATCGAAAGTTTCGGCTGTCAATCAACCGGCATCTTCAGAAATATCGACAAATCTTTCGTCGATACGTAAATTTCGAACACGAACATACAAATATATTCAATTAGAACAAGCATTACGTGCGGCTGATCTATTGAAAAGCGAAGAGCAACGAACGAAATTTAATTTCGATTATTTACAATCGTTACGTGAGAATAAATTCGATGAATTTATAGAAATTTACTATCAAAAATTACGTGATCATTTCGATAAAATTCGACAAGATCAAGAAATCGAAAAAGCACGTGCATTTACATTTTTTGATTTAGAAAAAAATTTCCTTGCACTTGATCCAACGCGAGATGTTAAAATTCTCTTTCTCGACGAAACACCATCGGCATCAACTGTCACCAAAGCATCGTAGGCGAACCGCCGTGTGATGAATACCTTCAAAAGTCTCCTTTGTTTTTCGTTTAGACGAGCGCGTTCAACGAATTCACGAGCCGTTTCAGCGAGTGTTGCAACGGATGCAGCCGTCGAAACATTCTACGCTCGTCGTGCCGAACATCTCATGAAAGATCCATCGAAAGCACGCGAAGAAATCACCGTATTCGCACGTCGAACAGCTGAACGTCTTCACGAACGTTTGCCATGTCTAACGACTGTTCCTCATCGAGTGAAAATCGTCGATGAACGCGATCTAACTAAACAAACCAACGAACAAATTCTCCGACAACTCAAACATAAACGTGCACTGGCAATGATTAATAAACGTCGAAATGTTATTTGGAAAATGATTTCACAAACGAAAAAAAATCAAATGAAAATCGAACAACAACGAAATCCAACACCAATTGGAATCGATAGTGCAGCATGTTGTAAAGAATTACTCGAACGTGCAAATCAAATTGATCCAAGTCCGAAACCGAATCCGATTCGTCAACGACCGCAAACTGCCAATGTGCAACGACGAATACCAACGGCATCGACGAAAATCTCATCAACACTCTCGGATATTTCAACAACGAAAACAAGTGTTTCGAGTGCTACTGTTCCGTTTCAAGATTCTCTTTCGATTGCTCAAATCGAAAAAACAAAAAGCATTCGTGTTCTCCGTCCAACACGACCGGTAACTGCGCCAACGAAAGTCAATTGGACAAATTATTGCTAATAAATTATCGTTTTCATTATTTTTCATAAACAAAAGAGCAGTAAAGAAAAAAAAATGACACTGTCAAATCCACCATTGCGGTTGTTTCGTGTATTTCCATTCGATTTCACGAATATTTTCTCGTCCAATATCTTTGGAAATCTTTTCGAGTACAACTAAACCACCGCCACCCACTTGATTACTTTCGATTTGTTGATCAATGAGATTGTAGAATTCCTTGAGAATGATATGATAATCAGCACGTTGATTCCAATCGTGTATGAAAACTTTCGAATGTTCATCGTGCAATTGTTTGAGAACGGCATAGGCAACTTGCGGTCGAGCACGACCATCGATAAAAACAAAATCGAATTTTTTCTCTCGAAAATATTCACCGAGAAAATCCACATAATCGCGATACATTTCATAGGTACTACGTTCACCTGTTGCCCATAAACGATAGGCTTGGATTGAATAAGCATTTCTCGGCACACAATAGATTTCGATTTGTGATTTCGAATCCGAATGATATTGTTCGAAGACATGTTCGATGTGAAATCCCGATGAATTTCGAGTCATGTAAAAGATTTTCACAGATCGATGTGATTGATTCAATGCCATTCGTTCAAGTTCACGGCAATAATCGAGACTATGTTCGATGCTAACGTAATAATCAACATACGAACTAAAATAAAATGTACTACTGCCAGCACCATATTCTACCATTGAGACTTTGGCACCACTGAACGAATGAAAATGTATAGGAAATTATCTTTTGTTTTTTGTTCGTTTACTTTTTCTTTGCTTTTGTTTGTTCAATGTGTTCTATCATTAATGTTTGTTCTCGTGGATCCATCCATGCTTGAGTCGGTGGTAAACGTGTAAATAAAAGGTAGACTTCCCAACAAATGCGTTTGATCAATTGACAAATGAACAACGGAATTTTCATAATAGGATAAAACATGTATTCGAATCGACTGAAATTCATTTTAAAAGTGATAAGACAAAAAATTTTCTTGTCGTCAATCGAAATCGAAATGCAACAAAAAAAACGAAAGAAAAATGTCAATGTCGAAAGGTGCAGAAGAGCAAGAAAAACGTGTTCTGATGAAGGGTGGATTTTTTCTCTCTCTCTCTCTCTCTGATTCTACACTAATGGTATATTACACGGTCTGCATATATATATATATATAAACGCCCTTGAAATTGATCGTAAAGGTGATTTGAGCAATCATTGAAGGGAAAAAAGACCGTCTTTGTATATGAATCTGAAGAATCGAATAAGATTGTCCCTCAATGCCAATGCCACATATATATATATGCTAACAGCTGGTGAATGAATACACAGACACAGAGCGGAAGAGAGAGAGAGGGAGAAAGAGAAAGGAATAAGAGGATATGTTGTTGCATTTGTTTTTTGATAATGTGATTTAGTTGTTGATTTGCATGTCAATAAAAGCAAAATGTTATTTTTTTTATTTTCAATACTAATCTCTTTCTATTGTTTTATCAGCGAACAAATAACATGTGATAAAGCATTATAAGTACATTTCTTGTTCTTATTCGCGATGATAGCGATTCTTTTTCTTTCATACTCAGAACGCGATAGAACACAGAACACATGGCAACCGGTGGTGAATATTTTTACGAAATAATAACAGATGAAAATGATGCACGAGAAGCAGCAAAATTAATAGCTGATATTTTTTCGAAAAGTAATATGATTACAGTTTTCGATCGTGTATCGAGTCAACTTTTTTATGATGCTGTTGCCTGGCCAATGATGAATAATTCGTTTCGAAAAAACAATTCGATTCTTGTTCGTTGTCGTTCGACCGGTGAAATTGTTGCTGCAACAACAGCAGAAGATTTATTTATTGAACATACGGATAAACTCAACAATAATGTAACGAATCCTATAGCAGTTAATGATTTACTAGATGAACTGGATGAATTATTTATTAATCGAGATTTAGGCGAAGAATTAAAAGTAAACATGATTTTACATATTGGTTTAAGTGCTGTGTCGATTGAACATTCAGGCAAAGGTATTGCCTATCAAATGGGACAATTTTTAGCTAATCGAGCGAAGGAGAAAGGTTTTCAGTATTTACTTGTTCAAACAACAAATCCAGCAACACGATATATTTATTTAAATAAAATGAATGGTAAAGAAGTAACAATTATTGATCCAACAACATGGCTATGGAAACAAAGTCCAAATGAAGAATTAACATATCCATATAAAAACTACGAAGGTGGAATAATACCGAATATTTTAATTAAATTATAATCGCTGTTAAAGCTCTTTTAAAAATAAAGTAAACAAATGATATTTTTGAAAAATATCGACTAATTTACAAAAAATAGTCAATAGAAACGTGTAGAACAGTGCTTTGATTATGTAAGAATTAAAATTATGAATGTCAAATGTGTTCACTGAACAGATTAAGAATAAAATGATGATAAATGCATTGAATAGATAATAGCAACGAAATCCATGCTGAAAATAGAATGTTTTTCTTTTTGATCGACGTTTTTTGGATTTGAATTCGTTTGTTGATTGATATTCAATAGATTGTAACGATGGAAAAAGACGATATAATCGATCTTGAAGGTCATTTCTATCGATATTATTTATCTTTATATGAAGTTTAAGAATCTGTTTGAACTGCAAATGTTTTATTTGATTGATCATATCCATTGTTATTTCGTTTTTTACAGACAATTCATCGAGTCGACACATGATGCAATCGAGATGAGTGTAAAAAATAAGATCCTTCAATGATAGTAATGATAAATGTTTGATTTGATTTAAATTCATTAAAGACGAAAGAGTTTCGAGGGACACATATCGATGTAGTTCGAGTGTTGTTATACGAGGAAAATAATATCTGTATTGAATTGGACGAGATTTGACGATGAGTTTACGAACATAATCGTATATAAGATACGTATTATGATAAGATGTAGTTGAACGAATACGTGAAAATTTCGAAAGATTTATTTCTTCAGGAGCAAAATACGGAATAGTGAATAGACAATGATTACGATAGGCTATGAACCATTGTTTGTCTTTTAACCAAAACGTTGTTCGAAATGAATCAAGCGAATGATGTGAGCGTAAATGCATATCAGTAAATTTAAAATTAAATGTAAGTAAAGATTTAGTTGATGTTTGCCATCGATTACCATCGAGAAATTCTTCACGACCGTTTGTTTTTAATACAAAATGTTTTAGATGAAGTAATTTACGTAGAAAACAGTGAATTTCAGTCATTGATGTGTGATTACGTTTGATTTCGAGTGTCAATCGAATTAATGAATTTGAAAAAGAAACATTTGGTAAATGTTTATTCAAGGAAATGCTCAATGATTTCACTTGTGTTATATGTCGAAGGATTTGTTTGAATTGTTTTATGGAACATTTTTCTAATTTTAAATGTCGAAGACGTGTTAATTGTTCGATTGAAAAATAGGAAAAGAAAATTGACGGAGATGTCAAAGAAATAATTTGCGAGGGTTGTAGATTTTGATGGATGAAATCTACAGCTACCGATGGTTTTTGTATGAATCGATACGATGAATATGATAATAAACAAGTAAAAATATAATTATTAACATTACTGAAACTTAGAAAAAGTTCATGTACACAAAAATAATCAAATAAATTATGTAAAATTTCAACAGGTAATCGGTTCAACATGATCGATGCAATATGCGTATGTTCATTTCGGTTCTTTTCTCTTTTCAAATATACTGAATATATGATGCGGTCACACTTGAATGTGTTTTCTTTCAACCGTGCAATAATTTTCATTCATCGGTAGGCTTTTTCCAATGTGAAAAAGCTCTACATGTGCATTAATTTTGAATTCTGTATCTATACGTAACTGTGCAAACATTAACTGTTGAAGGATGTTTGTTTTTCTTACTCTGCTTCGAAAAATTATTCGAAAAAAATTTTTACCCACTCCTCTCAACTATAAAATAAACCGACGAAAAACAAAAATTCCTTATTCTCTTCAGCCGACACAACTATACGACAAAAATTATATTCGTTTCTAAAATGGCTGACAATGAACATCAACATAACCAGCGAGTGGCAGATTTAGCAAATGAATCTGGCAAAATATTACTTCCGATCAAAGGTTACGAGAAAAAACCTCTTGTAACATTAGAAGAAGCTATTGAACCAATAGTATCTGTTGTGCCTGATGTTCAGCAAATGGCATATGTTGCTAAAATGCGATGCGCAGATCCCCCAGCGGATGGACTCTCAGTAGATGAATCAGCATCTATTATGCTTTATACTATGGAATGGTATCCTCAAGAAGCGTGCCTCTATTATGTATTAAATGACACTCTTCGATCAGAAAATCGACAAAAACTCATTCCATGGTTTCTATTTTTAAAACTGATTCTTACTGCATTTGAACGTCTTCCGGCAAGTAATCGTCCGGTTGTCTATCGTGGTGTTCGACAAGATATGACCAAACAATATTCCACAGGCAAGACAATGATTTGGTGGGGATTTAGCTCTTGTGTAGACAATATGGGGGTACTCAGTAATGAACAATTTCTAGGATTAAGTGGAATTCGAACACTTTTTACAATTGAAACAACAAGTGGAAAAAATGTTCAACGACATTCATACTTTGCGAGTGAAAATGAAATTTTATTGCCACCCGGAAGACAATTTGAAGTTGTTTCATGTTTAAAACAATCTGGTGATCTATATATGATACAACTTAGAGAAACCGAACCTAAATTTCCACATTTGGAACCTTTACCAGAAGGTAAGTTAAATACACATACTCCGTATTTTTCTGACTAGAAGTCAAGGATTCTCTTGAGGGTTGACAATCGAACATCTCTTCTAATAGATTTTTTATATTAACTTCAAACATGTAGATTACTAATCGATATGTCGACTGACAAACTAAAAGTATACTATAGAATTGAATATGATGAGGCCTATATCATATCACCGAGTTGTTTTTAAATTCCAATTCGTGCTTTCTCGAACTCGTGGTTAGTCAATCTTTACGAACAAACATTAGTTTATCTTGCAACGTAGACAACAAAACTTGCTTAATAATTTCTTCTACTAAGCGTAGACAGATCACGTATGAAAGCCACACATATTACAAAATAAAGTGCGATATTTCTTCGGAAAGTTCGTAGTTTTTATTCGTCTTGAGTAATGTTTATCCAAACGAAATACAGGTACATTGAAATTTATGTTTCAATACCAAAGGCCTGCAACACCTAGAAATCCAGTTTAAAATCTTTTATTATCGAGTACTTCGTCATTATTAATATTTTTCATTTAAGAACCAATATCTAAAAACAAAGAGTTAACTCAGTTGATCAATGAGAACCAAAGAGAAACGTCAGTTCAAATGAATGGCAAACAATTAACAGACGATGGCCTGAAAACAGTTGTCACAGATCTTTTGGAAAATAATAAGGTATGTCGAATTCACTTACATATTACCTCTGCTTCGGTAACATACTACGATATACCATACAGATCATACATCCTACAGTAACCATTATCTTCCTCATACCGCATATCCGTTTTTCTTCCCTGATATACTGTTCTTCGTTCCCATTTTTACAAATGCATATCGACTTTTCTCCATTCTCTTATCTTCCTAATCAATAACCTCAAATCAATCGAATTCAACGTATTTTCGCCCATCCTACAAGCTCCAAAACGTTAAGAATTGCCGAAACCATACTCAATCCCATCTCCAACACCCCTCCTCATACATGCCAACTCATATCAATATACAGTTACTTTCATTTCCAAACGCAATTATTATTTCACATAGACACTCACTAAACTCTATCTCTCGAACAATCAAATCACTGATCGAGGAGTGGAACATTTGAGTCGATGTCTCACAAATAACCAGGTAAACACCCTAGAATTCTTCGTTTTCATCTCTATTATTACTTCACATAGGCACTCACTGGACTCGG
>Ga0209922_101863_pt1 | contig 19314 bp, 14 predicted proteins | sample ThiBiot_500_biof_FD_183946 | JGI IMG/M metagenome (GOLD analysis project Ga0209922, IMG submission 183946) | Wastewater bioreactor microbial communities from Cape Town, South Africa - Thiocy_expt_500_biof (SPAdes) | ecosystem: Engineered > Bioreactor > Thiocyanate-remediating > Anaerobic-Aerobic ...
GATCCTCGACTGGGAGCCCCTCGACGGGCAGCCGAAGTTCACGGCCGCCGAACTCGACCAGATCGCCGTCGACGTGCGGGATGCCGCGTACAAGGTCATCCAGGGCAAGGGCGCGACGAACTACGCGATCGGCCTGTCGAGCGCCCGCATCGTCGAGGCGATCCTCAACGACGAGCACTCGGTGATGCCGGTCTCCACCGTCCTGAACGACTTCCACGGCATCAGCGGCGTCGCCCTGTCCCTCCCCTCCATCGTCTCGGGCGCGGGTGCCGAACCGATCCACCAGACGGCCTTCGACGACCGCGAGCTGGAGCTGTTCCGCCACTCCGCCGACGCACTGCGCGACGTCGCCGACTCGCTGCGCTGACCGCGACGACGCACGTGTGCGCGCCCTGAACGGGCGTGTCGGATGCCACGACTAGCCTGACTCCATGGCATCCAAACGCGCGGCGACGACCTTGGCGTACCGCTGCACGGAGTGCGGGTGGACGAGCGCGAAATGGATCGGCCGCTGCGGTGAGTGCCAGCAATGGGGCACCGTCGTCGAGGCTGCGACGTCGACCGGGATCTCCGGCCCCGCGACGACTCCCCTCGCTCCGACGCGTTCGGCGCGCCCGATCACCGCGATCGACACCCGCGAGACTCCTCGCCGCACGACGGGTGTCGGGGAGTTCGACCGGGTCCTCGGCGGCGGCATCGTCCCGGGCGCCGCGATCCTGCTGTCCGGCGAACCCGGCGTCGGCAAGTCGACGCTGCTGCTCGACGTCGCCGCCCACACGGCAGCGGCCGGCCGTCGCGTCCTCTACATCAGCGGCGAGGAGTCGCTCGGGCAGGTGCGCCTGCGCGCCGAACGCACCGGCGCGCTCCATGACGAGCTCTACCTCGCGAGCGAGACGGACCTCGCCACGATCCTCGGTCACGTCGACGAGACGGAGCCCGACCTCCTCATCGTCGACTCGGTGCAGACCGTCGCCTCGAGCCTCGTCGACGGGTCGGCCGGTCACCCGAGCCAGGTGCGCGAAGTGGCATCCACCCTCATCCGCGTCGCGAAGGAGCGGAACCTGCCGGTCATCCTCGTGGGGCACGTCACGAAGGACGGCCAGGTGGCGGGGCCGCGGATCCTCGAACACCTCGTCGACGTCGTCTGCCACTTCGAAGGCGACCGCCAGACGTCGCTGCGGTTCGTACGCGCACTGAAGAACCGCTTCGGCGCGACCGACGAGGTCGGATGCTTCGAACAGACCCAGCACGGCATCGCCGAGGTCCCCGACCCGAGCGCCCTCTTCCTCGGGCACGGCTCGCGCGAACCGGGCACGTGCGTGACGGTCGCCCTCGAGGGCCGCCGCGCGCTGCCCGTCGAGGTGCAGGCGCTGACCCTCCCCGGGTCGGGCCCGAACCCGCGCCGGGTCGTGAGCGGCGTCGACAGCGCGCGCGTCGCGATGATCCTCGCCGTGCTGGAGAAACGCGCCGCCATCCGCGTCTCCGACCAGGACGTCTACGTCTCGACGGTCGGTGGAGTACGGCTCGTCGAGCCCGCCGCCGACCTCGCGATCGCCCTCGCCGTCGCGAGCGCCGTCACGGGCCGCGCGAACCCCGCGAAGCTCGTCGCGATCGGCGAACTCAGCCTTGCCGGAGAGATCCGCGCCGTCACGCAGCACGAGCAGCGCCGGACCGAGGCGACACGCCTCGGGTACCGATCGATGGTCGACACGGCTTCCACGGATCTGCGCGGCGCCCTGCGCGACCTCGCGCGGCTGCACCCCCGCGAACCCGGCGACAAGCCCACCTTCTGACAGCTGTCCTCGGGCACGGCCCCGGGCGATCCGTCGCGGCGGCGGACTTATGCGTCGAGCGCCTCGATGATGTCGGCCGGGGATGCCTGCATCGGGTGCGGCCCCATGAGGTCGAAGAACACCGTGGTGATCTCGTCCTCATGCGCGCCGAGGAAGGCCCGCAGCCACCCGGGCGACTGCAGGCCGACGGCAGGCGGGAGCGTCGCGGGCTTGTTCGCCGCGTCGCTGAACAGCAGCAGCGCGACGTCCCCCGTCGCGGGATCGCGGTACGTCCACACCTCGCCGCTGTCGCGCGGGTCGTCTCGCTGGCCGGCGCGCATCAGGGGCACGACCGTCGGCCCGTGACGCAGCGCGAAGGCGAGCGCCGCGAGGTCCTGGGTCTGCAGGGCATCCGCGAGCTGCGGGTTGCGGAACTCCAGGGGCGCTTTCGCACGCTTCTTGCCGGCCATGGCATCCAGCCTAGAAGAGTGGTCGAGCCGCAAGCCCGCGGCCTCCGAAAAGAGGGGGGCCCTCTCGATCCCTACATTGGGGACTGGGGGGATCGAGAGGGCCAAAGCTCACTCCGCGTGACATCCAGGACCGGCGCCGATTGGGGTGCGTCGCCGGTATCCGCAGCTGGGGACTACGGGGGGCCGCTGGAGGAACTATGTCAAGGTTACGCGCGCAATCCGCCGCGATGTCCCCCAAAGTGGCGACAGGCGATGAGAATGCTCTCAGGAACTGATATACAGCGGACGACGCGTAGGTGAACCGTTGCCGCGGTCGTCAGCGCAGTCGGAACTGCTTGGTGTCGGCCCCTTGGATGCCGCCGATCGAGACCTGCAGGTTGTAGTAGCCGGCACGCGCCTGCGGTCGAGACGTCGAATCGCACGTGTCGACCGAGGACCGCGTGCGATCCCAGGTGAGGGGCGTGACGCTCGTCACCGTCTGCCCCGCGGTGAGCTGCACGACCTGGTCGCTCGGCTCGGTCTGGCAGTCCGTCGAGCGCCACCACGTGTCGGGGCCGCTCATGATGACGAACGCCTGCGTCGTCGTTCCGACGTTCATGAGGCAGGGCTTCGCCGACGTGTTCGACATCGTGATCGACAGCTGCGGCAATTCCCCCGCCCCGTAGGAGTCTTTGTCGGTGACGGCCTGCACCGTGATGTCAGCGGTCGTGCACGTCGCGATCGCCGGCTCGGTGGTGGAGGCCGAGGGGTCGGGCGCCGGCGCCACGGGCGTCTCGACCGGGGTCTGCGGGGGCGTCTCGGATGCTTCGGGTGTCGCTGAGGTGGGCGCCGGAGTCGTCGCTGTCGCGCCGGGCGTCGGCGATGCTCCGGCCTTCGCCGCGCCGCGCCACGGCTGCCACACCGCGAGGACGATCGCCGCCGCGACGACGAGGACGAGGAGCACGGCGACGATGCGCCGACGCCGGTAGACGGCGGCGGAGGGTCGGTGCGGGGTGCTCACGCCTCCAGGCTACGGGCGACGCCCGCTCAGAGCTGCTTGAGCATCCGGGTGTTGCCGAGCGTGTTGGGCTTGACGTGCGCGAGATCGAGGAACTCGGCGACGCCCTCGTCGGGGCTTCGCAGCAGCTGTGAGTAGACGTCCGGGTCGACGATCTGCTCGCCGATGGGGGTGAACCCGCGGCGCGTGAAGAAGGGCACCTCGAAGGTGAGGCAGAACAGCCGCGACAGTCCGAGCACCCGCGCCCGCTCCTCGAGCGCGCCGACGACCGCACCTCCGACGCCGTGGTGCAGCCAGGCATCCGCCACGATGAGCGTACGGATCTCGCCCAGGTCCTCCCACATGACGTGCAGCGCGCCGCAGCCGATGAGCTCGCCGTCGGCTTCGGCGACGACGAACTCCTGCACCGCCTCGTACACCGTGACGACGTCCTTGCCGAGGAGGATCCGTCGTTGCACCCACGGCTCGAGCAGCGCGAGGATGCCACGCACATCGGCCGTGCGGGCGGGGCGGACGGTGAAGGCGGTCACGGCACCACTGTATTGGGCGATGCGCGGCACGGCGTGTCGACGCCCCTACGCTGGACCCAGGCGCATCCGAGGCCGCGGATGCGCCGTCGTCTGCGAAAGGGGGCTGCCGTGAGTGTGCTGCGCGAGTATGCCGCCGCCGTGTCGCAGCCGACGCTGCCGCTCATCGGCACCTCCGAGCAGACACGCTACGACGAAGTGGTCGAGGCCGACGGGGGGTTCCGCCCGGGGTGGAAGTCGCTGGCATCCCACGCTCTCGCCCTCACTGCCGACGATCTGCATCGCGTCGACGGCGAGATCGTGCGCTTCCTCGCCGACGACGGCGTCTCGTACGTGCGAGCCGACAGCGGCCCGCAGCCGTGGCAGCTCGACCCCATGCCGCTCGTGCTGGATGCCTCCGGGTGGGCTCCGCTGGAAGTCGGACTCGCCCAGCGCGCCGAACTGCTCAACGCGATCCTCGTCGATGTGTACGGCGAACGGCGGCTGCTGCGCGAGGGGATCGTCCCGTCCGCGGTCATCCTCGGGCACAGCGGGTATCTGCGCCCCCTCGCGCGGGCGAGCGCCGTCGACCCGCACCCGCTGCTCCTGTCGGCGGTCGACCTCGGTCGCGACGCCGACGGCGAGTGGCACGCCCTCGCCGACCGCGTGCAGGCGCCGTCGGGGCTCGGGTACGCCGCGCAGAACCGCCGCGTCATCTCGCAAGTGCTGCCCGACCTCTTCCAGGAGAGCAGCCTCCACCACCTCGACCCCTATTACGCGGCCCTCCGGGCGGCGCTGCTCTCGGCCGTCGCCGACACGGTCGACGACCCGCGCGTCGTCATCCTCACCCCCGGAACCCTCAGCGAAACGGCCTTCGACCAGGCATTCCTCGCCAACGCCCTGGGCTTCCCCCTCGTGCAGGGGAGCGACCTCGTCGTGCGCGACGGGTTCGTGTGGATGAAGCCCGCCGGCTGGCCGCACAAGCGGCCCACAGACCGCATCGACGTCGTCATCCGCCGCGTCGACGCTGCCTGGTGCGACCCGCTCGAACTGCGCGGCGGCTCGCGCCTCGGCGTCGCGGGCCTCACCGAGGTCGTGCGCCGTGGCAACGTTCGACTCGTCAACGGCCTCGGTGCGGGAGTCCTCGAGAACCCGGCCCTGCTCCCCTATCTCGCGGATGCCTGCGAGGCGCTCCTCGGCGAGCAGCTCCGCCTGCCGTCCGCACCGACGTGGTGGTGCGGCGACGAGGCATCCCGCACGCTCGTGCTCGACCGCCTCGCCGCGGGCGATCCGACGCTCCGGATCCGCTCGATCGACGAGCCGCGGCGGGCGCTCGCCGACCTCTCCCCCGACGAGCTCGCGGCGCGGGTCGTCGCCGCGCCGCACCGGTTCGTCGGGCAGGAGCAGCTCGCCCTCTCACAGACGCCCGTGTGGAGCATGGACGGCGTGACGCGCCGCGGGATCGGCCATGCCGCAGCGCAGCCGCTGACCCTCCGGGCGTTCACCCTCCGGTACGGCTCCGCATACCGCCCGCTCGTCGGCGGCCTCGCGACCGTGCGCGAGCACCCGGATGCCCCGCCGCGCACGAAGGATGTCTGGGTACTGAAGAGCGCCGAGACCGACCCCGACCAGAACCTCGGCGAGATCACGTCCACCCCACGCGGGTCGTCGGCGCGCTCGATCCCGCCTCTCGCACCCCGCGCGCATGCCGACATGTTCTGGATCGGGCGGTACGCCGAGCGCACGGAGGACCTGCTGCGGCTCCTCCTCGCGGCGCAGCAGGAACTCGATCAGCCCGGCGCCTACACGGCGGGGGTCATCGCCGACACCCCGCGCGTGCTGCTGGACGCGCTCGGGAACCTCGCGGGCCTGCGCTCCCTCGACCCGGAGGCCGAGTTCCGTTCGCTCCTGCTCGACGCGAAGCGCACGGGCTCGGCGGCGCACTCAATCGCCCGACTGCGGGATGCCATGGAGGGCGTGCGCGATCAGCTCTCCGGCGACACGTGGCGCGTCTTCGCGAACATCGACCGCGCGACGCGCGCCCTCCGCAGCTCCGCGCACCCGCACCGCACGGCGGAGTCGGGTGGACGTATGCTCGCCGCGATGCTCTCCCTCTACGGCGTCACGGCGAACATGATCCGCGACACCGGGTGGCACATGATCGAGGCGGGGCGCCACCTCGAGCGCGGGCTGCAGCTGTGCGAACTGCTCGCCGTGGGGCTCGCCGAGCGGCACGATGCCCGCGCGACGAAGAGCGTGCTGGAGGCGGTGCTGCTGGCATCCGAGAGCGTCGTGACCTATCGCCGCCGGTACCGCGGGCTGGTGCGCGCCGCCGACGTGCTCGACCTGTTGCTACAGGATCGCAGCAACCCGCGCTCGCTGTCGTTCGCGCTCGGCGAGCTGCGCACGCACCTGGCCGCGATGCCCGCTTCGACCGGGTCGACGCGCGCCGAACGCCTGCTCGACCATCTCGAGACGGAGCTCGACGCGGTCGACGTCACGTCGCTCGGCGCCATCACGAAGGGTCGCCGCGACGGTCTGGTCGACTTCCTCGCACACGTCAAGGGTCAGCTCGAGCAGCTCTACGACGCCGTCCGCCACCTGCACTTCGAGAGCGGACCGCCCGCGGTGCCGCTGTCGGAGCTGTCGCTCATCGAGGTCATGGAGGCCCGCTCGTGATGCGCTACCGGGTGTGGCATCGCACGGCCTACACGTACAGCAAGCCCGTGCAGGACAGTGTGGGCCAGTTCCATCTGATGCCGCGCGAACTGCCGTGGCAGCGGGTCGAGGCATCCGACGTCGCCGTCGACCCCGCCCCGGGCGATCTCGCCGCCGACACCGACTACTTCGGCAACGCCTCGACGTACTTCCACCTGACCGACCCGCACGCGGAGCTCACGATCACCTCGTCGAGCGACGTGACGGTGGAGGTCCCCGACTACGACGCCGACGCCCTCGCCCAGCCGTGGGAGCTCGCCCGCCCGATCCTGCACCCGCACCTGCCCGGTGCGTGGAGCGCCACCGAGTACGCGCTCGAATCGGTGCGCGTGCAGCACGTGCCCGAGGCGGCCGAGTACGGTGCGGTCTCGCTCACGCCGGGCCGCCCGATAGGCGAGGCGGCGACCGACCTCATGGAGCGGATCTTCCGCGACTTCGACTACGACAAGACGGCCACGACGGTGACGAGCACGGTCGCCGACGCGATGCGCGCCCGGGCGGGCGTCTGTCAGGATTTCGCGCACGTCGCGCTCGCGTGCCTGCGCTCGCACGGCGTCGCGGCGCGGTACGTGTCGGGGTACCTCGCGACGCAGCCGCCGCCCGGCAAGGAGCGCGTGTTCGGTGCGGATGCCTCGCACGCCTGGCTCGCCGTATGGCTCCCCGGTACCGACCAGTGGCTCGCGATCGACCCGACCAACAACCAGTGGGCGAACGACCGGTACGTGACGGTCGCGTGGGGCCGCGACTACGGCGACGTCTCACCCGTGAAGGGCATCATCTTCACGAAGGCGAAGCGCTCCACCCTCCGCGTCTCCGTAGACGTCGCCCCCCTCTGACCCGACCCCGCCCCCCCGGTCGTTGAGCGAGCGGCCCCGCACCCCCACCCCCCGGTCGTTGAGCGAGCGGCCCCGCCGCGAGTCGAAACGCCCCCAGCACAGACGTTTCCACTCGCTCCGCTCGGTCAACGACCAGGAGTCAGACACCACCCCCGGTCGTTGAGCGAGCGGCCCCGCCGCGAGTCGAAACGCCCCCAGCACAGACGTTTCCACTCGCTCCGCTCGGTCAACGACCAGGAGTCAGACACCACCCCCGGTCGTTGAGCGAGCGGCGCAGCCGCGAGTCGAAACGTCCCCGCAGCACAGACGTTTCCACTCGCTCCGCTCGGTCAACGACCAGGAGTCAGACACCACCCCCGGTCGTTGAGCGAGCGGCGCAGCCGCGAGTCGAAACGTCCCCGCACCCCGCCGCAGCCCCCTCACCCCACGAACCCCCGAATGAGCGACTCCGACGCCGCGAGGTGCTCGAGCATCGCCGCCTCCGCGGCATCCGGCCGCCCCGCCAGGATCGCCTGCAGGATCTGTTCGTGGTGCGTCTCGGAATGCTCGATCGCGCGCGGCAGCAGCGGGAAGGCATCCAGCCATGCGTTCACGCGGGCGCGGTTCTCGGTGACGAGCGGGACGAGCGAGGGGATGCCCGAGGCTTCGGCGATCGCGAGGTGCAGCAGCGAGTCGAGCCGTCGGTACTCGGTGAGCGAGGCGTTCACGACCGCCGCGCGCCGGTGCCACAGTGCGTCGCGTTCGGCGGCGGTCATGGTGCGCGCCGCCGCCGCCCGGGCCGCCCCGGCTTCGAGCACGCGCCGCATGCCGAAGGTGTCGGCGGCGGCCGCCGTGTCGGGCGGGGTGAGCTCCTGCCGCGGCAGCGGGTCGGCGACGAAGGTGCCGCCGTACCGGCCGCGGCGCGCGACGAGGAACCCCGCATCGGAGAGCTCCTTGATCGCCGTGCGGACCGTGTCGCGGCTCACCCCGTAGAGCTCGGCGAGCGCCCGCTCGGGCGGCAGCGCCTCACCGGGCGCGACGACCCCCACGCGGATCGTCTGCACGATGCGCGCGAGCGTGTCCTCGAGCGCGTTCGAGCGTCGGACGGGCCGGTAGACGGTGGGGATCCCCGCCGTCTGGGGCTGCGCCCACCGCTCGTTCACGCTCACACGACCACTCTGTCAGAGCGGGGTCACAGGGGGGTGACGTACGCGTTCGTGATGCCGCCGTCGACGACGAACGCCGTCGCGGTGATGAACGACGCGTCGTCCGAGGCGAGGAAGGCGACCGCCGCCGCCATCTCCTCGGGCTCCGCGAAGCGCCCCATCGGCACGTGCACGAGACGGCGCTGGGCCCGCTCCGGGTCCTTCGCGAACAGCTCCTGCAGGAGCGGCGTGTTCACCGGCCCGGGGCACAGGGCGTTCACGCGGATGCCCTGCCGCGCGAACTGCACACCGAGCTCGCGTGTCATCGCGAGGACGCCGCCCTTCGAGGCGGTGTAGGAGATCTGCGACGTCGCCGAACCGAGGAGCGCCACGAACGACGCCGTGTTGATGATCGAGCCGCGCCCGGCGGGCACCATGTGGCGAAGCGCCGCCCGCGAGCACAGGTACACGCTCTTGAGGTTGACGTCCTGCACGCGGTCCCATGCGGGGAGCTCCGTCGTCTCGATCGAGTCGTCGTCGGCGGGCGAGATGCCGGCGTTGTTGAAGGCGATGTCGACGGCGCCGAACTCGGCGGCGACCCCGTCGAAAAGGGCGTCGACGGATGCCTCGTCGGCCACGTTCACGGGGCGGAAGACGCCGCCCACCTCCATGGCGGCGCGCGCTCCGGCATCCGGGTCGAGGTCGGCGATGACGACGGTCGCACCTTCGGCGGCGAACCGCCGGGCGGTCGCGAGGCCGATGCCGCTCGCACCTCCGGTGATGATCGCGATGCGGCCGGCGAGGCGCTGGGTCAAGTCCATGGTTCTCGGTCCCTTTCGTGGGTCAGGTGGTGGCGTAGAAGACGTTCTTGGTCTCGGTGAAGTGCTCCGCGGCATCCGGTCCGAGTTCGCGACCGAGGCCGGATGCCTTCATGCCGCCGAACGGGGTCCAGTACCGCACCGAGGAGTGCGAGTTGACCGACAGCACGCCGCTGCGCACACCCCGCGAGACGCGCACGGCGCGCCCGAGGTCGCGGGTCCACAGCGACCCGGCGAGACCGTAGACGGTGTCGTTGGCGAGCCGGATGGCGTCGTCCTCGTCGTCGAAGGGCAGCACCGCGACCACGGGGCCGAACACCTCCTCCTGCGCGATACGGTCCCCGGGGGCGGCGAGGACGACCGCCGGGGCGAACCAGAAGCCGCGCCCCGCGGCATCCCCTACGGGCGCGGCACCGCGGAAGGCGACGTCGGCCCCCTCGAGGAAGCCCGCGACCGTGTCGCGGTGCGCGGCCGAGATGAGCGGGCCCATCTCGGTGTCCTCGCGCCACGGATCACCCACCCGCCAGGCCGTGACGGCGGGCTCGAGCATCTCCAGGAACCGGTCGTACACCGAGCGCTGCACGAGCAGGCGCGAGCGGGCGCAGCAGTCCTGTCCGGCGTTGTCGAACACCGAGCCGGGGACGGCGGCGGCCGCCGCCTCCAGGTCGGCGTCGGCGAAGACGACGTTGGCGCTCTTGCCACCGAGTTCGAGCGTGACGGGCTTCAGAGCTCGGGCGCAGCCCGCAGCCACCTCGACACCGACCTCGGTCGACCCCGTGAAGACGACCTTGCGGACGTCGGGGTGGCTGACGAACCGCTGGCCGACGACCGAGCCCGACCCGACGATCACCTGGAACAGGCCCTCCGGCAACCCCGCCTCGAGCGCGAGTTCACCCAGGCGCACGGCGGTCAGCGGAGTGAGCTCGGCGGGCTTCAGCACGACGGCGTTGCCGGCGGCGAGCGCAGGCGCGAACGCCCACGAGGCGATCGTCATGGGGAAGTTCCAGGGCACGATGACACCGACGACGCCGTACGGCTCGTGGAAGGTGACGTCGAGCCCGCCCGGCACGGGGATCTGCGCGCCGAGCAGTCGCTCCGGTGCACCGGAGTAGTAGTTCAGCACCTGCGCGACATGGCCCGCCTCCCAGCGGGCCGACGAGATGGGATGCCCGGAGTTGCGCACCTCGAGCGCGGCGAGCTCCTCGACGTGGTCCTCCACGACGCGGGCGAACGCGCGCAGGGCATCCGCTCGCGCGAGGGGCGGAAGGGCCGCCCACGTGCGCTGTGCGGACACGGCCCGCGCGACCGCAGCATCCACCTCGTCGACGGAGGCCCGGCTGAGCGTCGCGATCGGCTCGGCGGTGGCGGGGTTGATGACGTCGAACGTGCTCACGCGGGCACCGTGTCTTTCTGTGCGGGAGAGGCCTTCTGCGCGGCGTAGGCGGATGCCGCGGCGACGACACCGGCGAACAGGCTCTTGTCCTCGGCGTTCTCCTCGGGGTGCCACTGCACGCCGACGAGATATCCGTCGCCCGTGCCCTCGAACGCCTGCACGAGACCGTCGTCGGTGCGTGCGGTGACGACGAGACCGTCACCGAGGCGGTCGATGCCCTGGTGGTGGTAGCTGTGCACGTCGAACGCGCCCGCGCCGACCTGCTCCGCGAGGCGGCTCCCCGCGTCGACCTCGACGGTGATCTCGGCGAAGACGCCGCCGCCGATCCGGTAGCGCTCGGTGCCGAGCGCTTCGGGCAGGTGCTGGTGCAGCGTGCCGCCGTGGGCGACGTTCGCGAGCTGCAGCCCGCGGCAGATCGCGAGCACGGGGATGCCGCGCTCCTCCGCACCGCGCAGGAGCGCCAGCTCCCACGCGTCGCGGTCGGGGCGGGCCGGATCGGTGAGCGGATGCCGGTCCGCGCCGTACAGTTCGGGCTGCACGTCGAGCCCGCCCGTGAGGATCAGTCCGTCGAGCGTGTCGAGCACCGCCGCGGCGGCATCGTCGGGGCCGTCCTGCGGCGGGAGCAGCACGGCGATGCCGCCCGAGGATGTCACGGACGTGAAGTACTGCTGCGGCAAGAATGCGGCGCGCACGTCCCACACCCCCTGCTTCGCCTGCTCGAGGTAGGTGGTGAGCCCGATCACGGGGCGGCGGGCGCCGCGCGCCGACGGGTCAGAGTCGTTCGAAGCCACGCACGCGCTCCCAGTCCGTCACGGCGGCGTCGTAGGCCTCGACCTCGATGCGCGCCTGGTTCAGATAGTGCTCGACCATCTCGTCGCCGAAAGCCGCACGGGCGATCGACGAGCCCGCGAACAGCTCGGCCGCCTCGCGGAGCGTCGTCGGCAGCGTGTCGACGCCCGCCTCGTAGGCGTTGCCCGTCAGGGCATCCGGCAGCGGCAGCTCGTTCTCGATGCCGTAGAGCCCGCCGGCGATGATCGCCGAGATCGCGAGGTACGGGTTCACGTCGCCGCCGGGCACGCGGTTCTCGACGCGCAGCCCCGAACCGTGCCCCACGATGCGCAGCGCACACGTGCGGTTGTCGATTCCCCACGCGATCCCGGTGGGGGCGAACGATCCCTTCGCGTACCGCTTGTAGGAGTTGATGGTCGGGGCGTAGAGGAGGGTGAGCTCGCGCATCGTGGCGAGGATGCCCGCGATCCAGTGGCCCATCAGCGGGCTGAACCCGTGCGCGCCGTCGCCCGCCATGACCGGCTCGCCCGCCTCCGACCGCACCGACAGGTGGATGTGGCAGCTGTTGCCCTCGCGCTCGTTGAACTTGGCCATGAAGGTCAGCGCCTTGCCGTGCGCGTCGGCGATCTCCTTCGCCCCGTTCTTGTACAGCGTGTGCTGGTCGGCGGTCTCCTGCACCTCCGCATAGCGGAACGCGATCTCCTGCTGACCGAAGTTGCACTCGCCCTTCACGCCCTCGCAGTACAGTCCCGCGGCTTCCATGCCGTTGCGGATGTCACGCAGGAGCGGCTCGAGGCGGGTCGTCGCGAGCAGGTTGTAGTCGACGTTGTAGTCGGTGGATGCCCGGAGGTCGCGGTAGCCCTTCGCCCAGGCCTCCCGGTACGAGTCGTCGAAGACGATGAACTCGAGCTCGGTGCCCGAGTACGCGACGAGACCGCGTTCGGCGAGGCGCCCGCGCTGGCGGTCGAGGATCGCACGCGGCGACTGGACGACCGCCGACCCGTCCTCCCATTGCAGGTCCGCCATGACGAGCGCGGCGCCCGGCTGCCACGGGATGCGCCGGAGCGTCGTGAGATCGGGGACGAGCATCATGTCGCCGTACCCGGTCTCCCAGCTCGACATCGGATACCCGTCGACAGTGTTGAGATCGACGTCGACCGAGAGCAGGTAGTTGCAGGCTTCGGCGCCGTGCGACTGCACGACGTCGCGCCACATCCGGCCCGACACGCGCTTTCCGACCAAGCGCCCCTGCGCGTCGGCGAAGGCGACGACGACAGTGTCGATCTCCCCCGTGTCGATGGCCGCCGACAGCTCTGCGGCGGTGAGGTTTCCCGGCATGTGGCATCCTTCCTCGTCCGATAGAACCTACCTTTTGCGACGCTCGATCGGCCCTTCGATCCCCGGCTGTAACGAGAACGTCACATCCAAAGGTAGACGCAGCGGTCCATTGAGGTCCACAATCGTCCGAAACGGGCCCGAAGTCCGGGCCGACGAGCTCGACCCCGAGGAGCAGGATGTCTCATTCCAGCAACACCGGCGCCGATACGCGCACCGCGAGCGGCGCCATCTACACCCGCGCGGGCGCGGAGTACTTCGAGAAGCGCACGCTGAAAAGGTCCGCCGGCGTCTGGGGGCTCTGGGGGCTCGCGGTCGCCGCCGTCATCTCGGGAGACTTCTCGGGGTGGAACTTCGGTATCGGATTCGCGGGGTTCGGCGGCATGCTGATCGCCTTCGTCCTGCTCGTGATCATGTACTACGGCCTCACGTTCTCCATCGGTGAGATGGCGGCCGCGATGCCGCACACCGGCGGCGCCTATTCCTTCGCGCGCTCGGCGCTCGGTCCGTGGGGCGGCCTCGCCACCGGGCTCGGCGAGACCATCGAGTACATCGCCACGACGGCCGTGGTCGTCTACTTCTCCGGGCAGTACGCCGACTCGGCGCTGACCCTCCTCACCGGCGTGAGCCTGCCGCCGTTCGTCTGGTGGCTCATCCTGTACGCGCTGTTCATCGGGCTGAACGCCGCCGGCGCGGCGGTCTCCTTCGGGTTCGCGATCGTCGTGTCCGTGATCTCGATCGGCATCATCGTCGTCTTCGGCGTGATGTCGCTCACCTCCGGCGCCTTCTCGTGGGACTCGCTGTGGGACATCCCCGTGAACGAAAACGCCGCGGGGGCATCCACGTTCCTCCCCGAAGGCTTCGGGGCGATCCTGTTCGCGCTCCCGTTCGCGATGTGGTTCTTCCTCGGCATCGAGGAGCTGCCGCTCGCAGCGGAGGAGTCGCACAACCCGGCCCGCGACATCCCGCGTGCCGGCCTCTGGGCGCGCGGCACCCTCATCGTGACGGGTCTCATCGTGCTGTTCCTCAACACCGGCGTCCTGGGCGCCCAGGTCACCGGCGCGTCGGTCGAGCCGCTCCTCGACGGCTTCAAGGCGATGGTCGGCGACAAGGCCGCCGCGATCCTCGCCCTGCTCGCCCTGATCGGCCTGCTGGCCTCGCTGATGGGCATCATGTTCGCCTACGGCCGCAACATGTACTCGCTCTCGCGCGCCGGCTACTACCCGCGCTGGCTGTCGCTCACGGGGCGCAGCCAGACCCCCTGGGTCGCGCTCACCGTGGGCGCCGTCATCGGCTTCTTCGCCCTCGTCATCGTGCAGGCCGCCGGCGGCGACGCGAGCCCTGCAGGTGCGATCGTGCTGAACATCGCCGTCTGGGGCGCCGTGCTCGCGTACTTCCTGCAGATGGTGTCGTTCATCGTCCTGCGGGCGAAGTTCCCGAACGCGAAGCGCCCGTACCGCAGCCCCTGGGGCCTGTTCGGCGCCTACTCGGCGGCGATCATCGCGGCCGTCGTCTTCGTCGGTCTCGCCTTCAACCCGTCGTACTTCCTCGCGATCGTCGCGATCGCGATCGTCTACGCGCTGGTGTTCCTCGGGTTCGCCGTCTGGGGCCGCAAGAAGCTCATCCTCTCTCCCGAGGAGGAGTACGCGCTCTCGGGCGGACTCCACGGCGACCCGCAGGCCGAGGGCTACGACGTGATGGAGGGCGAGGTCTTCGACGGGCGCGGGTGATCAACCCGGCTCCCAGGGACCGTTGCTAGTGTCGGGGCGTGCCCGCCGCACCCACGACCACCCGAGCCGCCCGGCGGCGCCGCATCCAGCGGCGTCGGCGCACCGTGGCGACCCTCGTATCGGCGGTCATCGTGGCTTCGCTCGTCGTCGGGGTGTTCGGGTTCGTGCGGTCGCTCTCGGAGCGGCCGGGGTCCGAGGCATCCGGGGCTGCGAGCGCGCTCCAGGTCCGCACGGTCTCCGACGCCACGACGCCCGCCCCGACGGCCGAGCCCCCGAAGGCCGACGCCCCGACGTTCGACACGGCCGCCGCGGCCGATGCCGCGATGACCGTGCTCGGGGACTACTCCGACGCAGTCCGCCCCACGAAGGACGCGCTGTACACGGCGATCCAGTCCCTGCGTGCGGCGACGACGGCTGAGGCGGCGAATGCCGCGCAGGCACAGGTCACGCAGGCCGCCGAGGCCGTGAAGGCGGATGCCACGGCGTACCGCGCCGAGAGCGCGGCGAAGGCCTCGGCATCCAACACCCAGCCCATCGGCGGCGACGTCGCCGCGCAGATGGCGTACCTCCATCAGCACGTGTTCTCGTACAACTCCGCCGAATGGGGCGACTACAACCCGTACGGCGGGGACTGCACGAACTTCGCGAGCCAGGGCCTCATCGCCCGCGGGTGGCACATCGACAAGACGTGGTACTCGAAGGGCAAGATGTGGACCGCGTCGAAGCCGTGGATCGCGACGGCGCCGATGGCGGCGTACTTCGACAAGCTCGGATTCGGCTACTCGACCGAGGCCGACCTCGACCGCGTGCGCGTCGGCGACATCGGCCTGTTCAGCTGGGGCGAGACGCAGGCCGGCATGGACCACACGATGACGGTCTCCAAGGTCGAGTACGTGCCCGGCGGCCCGCCGAAGGTGTACTTCATCAGCCACAACTACGACGGCGAGTATCGCGAACTGACGAACGCCCTCTACGTCGAGCACCAGAACTCGACCGTCCGCATCTACCACCTCCCCTGACCCTGGGCCTGGGCCTGGGTTGCGCCCCGGCGCGGGGTTCGTTTGCCAGTTCGTGCGGGAATCGCGGCGTGATTCCCGCACGAACTGGCAAGTGAAGGCGCGCGGGGTGCGTGGGGAGACCAGTGAGGGGGCGGATGCCTTGGCATCCGCCCCCTCACTGTGGTTGGTCAGGCTCCGGCGACGATGTCGGGCGTCGCCTCGATGGCGCCGACGGCGCCCACGCCCACCGCGACCTTCTCGCCGCGCGGGCCGTGCTCGAAGAGGAACTTCCCGCCCTCGGCATCCACCTTGACGTGGTCGCCGGGGTTGAGCTCGCCGTGCAGGATCCGCTCGGAGAGCTGGTCCTCGACCTCGCGCTGCATGGCGCGGCGCAGCGGCCGGGCGCCGAGCGTCGGGTCGAAGCCGATCTCGATGAGGCGGTCCTTCGCGGCATCCGTCAGCTCCACCGTCATGTCACGGTCGAGCAGACGCTCCGAGAGGCGCTTCGTGAACAGGCCGACGATCTGGCGGAGCTCGTCCTTGTTCAGCTGCGGGAAGACGATCACGTCGTCGACACGGTTCAGGAACTCGGGCTTGAAGTGGCGCTTGAGCTCTTCGTCGACCTTGCCCTTCATCCGCTCGTACGTCGTCTGCGAGTTGCCCTCGACCTGGAACCCGACGGGGCCTCCGGCGATCGCCGAGGAACCCAGGTTGGTCGTCATGATGATGACCGTGTTCTTGAAGTCGATGACGCGGCCCTGACCGTCGGTGAGGCGACCCTCTTCGAGGATCTGCAGCAGCGAGTTGAAGATGTCGGGGTGCGCCTTCTCGATCTCGTCGAACAGCACGACCGAGAACGGCTTGCGGCGCACCTTCTCGGTGAGCTGGCCGCCCTCTTCGAAGCCGACGAATCCGGGAGGGGCACCGAACAGGCGCGAGACCGTGTGCTTCTCACCGAACTCCGACATGTCGAGGGAGATCAGCGCGCCCTCGTCGTCGAACAGGAACTCGGCGAGCGCCTTCGCGAGCTCGGTCTTTCCGACGCCCGTGGGGCCGGCGAAGATGAACGAGCCGGAGGGACGCTTCGGGTCCTTCAGGCCCGCACGCTGACGGCGGATCGTGCGGCTGAGCGCGGCGATCGCCTCTTCCTGACCGATGACGCGCTGGTGCAGCGCCTTCTCCATGAAGACGAGACGGCTCGTCTCCTCTTCGGTGAGCTTGAAGACGGGGATGCCGGTGGCCTGCGCCAGCACTTCGGCGATGAGACCCTCGTCGACGACCGCGTGGCTCGCGACGTCGCCCGAGCGCCACTGCTTCTCGAGCCGCAGGCGCTCGGCGAGGAGGGACTTCTCCTCGTCGCGCAGGGCCGCGGCCTTCTCGAAGTCCTGCTCTTCGCTCGCGAGCTCCTTGTCCTCACGGACCTTGGCGATCTTCTCGTCGAATTCGCGCAGCTCCGGCGGGCTCGACAGGATCGACAGGCGCAGGCGGGCGCCGGCCTCGTCGATCAGGTCGATGGCCTTGTCGGGCAGGAACCGGTCGGAGATGTAGCGGTCGGCGAGGTTCGCCGCCGCGACGATCGCGCCGTCGGTGATCTGCACCTTGTGGTGCGCCTCGTACCGGTCGCGCAGGCCCTTCAGGATGTTGATCGCGTGGGGCAGCGACGGCTCGGCGACCTGGATCGGCTGGAAGCGGCGCTCGAGCGCGGCATCCTTCTCGAAGTGCTTGCGGTACTCGTCGAGGGTCGTGGCACCGATCGTCTGCAGCTCGCCGCGGGCGAGGAGCGGCTTCAGGATGGATGCTGCGTCGATCGCGCCTTCGGCTGCGCCCGCACCCACGAGGGTGTGGATCTCGTCGATGAACACGATGATGTCGCCGCGCGTGCGGATCTCCTTCGTGACCTTCTTGAGGCGCTCTTCGAAGTCACCGCGGTAGCGCGAACCGGCGATGAGCGAGCCGAGGTCGAGCGAGTAGACCTGCTTGTCTTTGAGCGTCTCGGGGACGTCGTTCTTCACGATCGCCTGCGCGAGGCCTTCGACGACGGCGGTCTTGCCGACGCCGGGCTCGCCGATGAGGACGGGGTTGTTCTTCGAGCGACGCGAGAGGATCTGCATGACCCGCTCGATCTCCTTCTCGCGCCCGATGACGGGGTCGAGCTTGTTGTCGCGGGCCGCCTGGGTGAGGTTGCGGCCGAACTGGTCGAGCACGGCCGAACCGCCCTGCGCGGACTGCTGGTTCTGCTCCCCGGCACCGGCGGCGACACCCGCGGGCTCCTTGCCCTGGTAGCCCGACAGCAGCTGGATGACCTGCTGGCGCACCTTGTTGAGGTCGGCGCCGAGCTTGACGAGCACCTGGGCGGCGACGCCCTCGCCCTCGCGGATGAGGCCGAGCAGGATGTGCTCGGTGCCGATGTAGTTGTGGCCGAGCTGCAGCGCTTCGCGCAGCGACAGCTCGAGCACCTTCTTCGCGCGCGGCGTGAAAGGGATGTGGCCGGTCGGCTGCTGCTGGCCCTGGCCGATGATGTCCTGGACCTGCTCGCGCACGGCATCCAGCGAGATGCCGAGCGACTCGAGCGCCTTGGCCGCGACACCCTCGCCCTCGTGGATCAGCCCGAGCAGGATGTGCTCGGTGCCGATGTAGTTGTGGTTGAGCATCTTCGCCTCTTCTTGGGCGAGGACGACGACGCGACGGGCACGGTCGGTGAATCTCTCGAACATCTCAGGCTCCTTCGGGTGCCGAGTCTTCTGGCACCTACGTAGAGGCTAACGAGCAGGGCATCCGCATATGCCCGTGTTCGCTGGGGGCGCATCCCACGTCAACCCGGGGCGAGGTCGCGCCGGCCGTCGCGCGCCCCGGGCCGCGGGAGCCAGCTCCCGCGGCGCGCCGTCCCTCCGACCGGATCTCCGCCCGCGGCCGCTGCCCAGGCACTGGTCACGGCGGTGCGCCGCTCCGAAAGCAGGGCGAACCCACCCATCCCGGCACCGCCACGGCCGCAAACCCCGATCGCCCCTGCTTCCGCGACGATGATGCCCCGGCCCACGCGTATCGAAGACCTGCTCGTGCGTGCTGACTGAGTCAGCGGAGCGCAGCTCAGTTCGCGAGGATGCGGACGACCGCGGGCTTCTCCTCGAACTGGGCGTCGCCCCCGCGCAGGGTCACGGTCGCGTGCTCGCCGACCTCGAGATCCGCCGTCGACACGAGGAGCGTGCGCGGAGCCATGTCCATCGTGCAGACCTGGTTCTTCGGGGGCTTCACGAAGGTGACGTCGATGTTGCTCGGGAGGGGCGCCTCCACCGCCTCGACCTTCGGGGCGCACGACGACGACCCCCAGGTGAGCACGGCGAACAGGTCCTTCTGGATCCAGCCTGCGGAGGGCTGGTAGTCGGTGGGGCTGCCGACCGAGAGGGTCTCGAAGCCGTGGAGTCCCACGGTGCCGCGCTCGCCCTCGCCGCCGGTGACGACCACATCGACGCCGCGCGAGATGTCGACGTCGCTCGGGACGCTCACCAGCGTCACCCGCGCGGCATAGTCGGCCGTGCAGGCGGCATTCGGGTCGCCGTTGTCGAGCGTGACGGCGATGGCGCCGTCGTCCTCCACCGTCACCTGCGATGCGGTGGGCACGCAGGTCGACGATCCCCACGTCACGAGCGCGATCTGGCGGCCGTCGTCGAGCCAGCCCGCTTCGACCTGCAGCGCCGGCGGCGGGGAGGACACAGACGGGCTCGGCGTGCCCTCGCCCGATGTCGTCGGTGCTGCCGCGCTCGCGCACCCGGCGAATGCCAGGGCGCTGACGGCGCTCAGGGCGAGAAGCGACAGGGTGCGGCGACGGAG
>Ga0209922_101868_pt1 | contig 19284 bp, 25 predicted proteins | sample ThiBiot_500_biof_FD_183946 | JGI IMG/M metagenome (GOLD analysis project Ga0209922, IMG submission 183946) | Wastewater bioreactor microbial communities from Cape Town, South Africa - Thiocy_expt_500_biof (SPAdes) | ecosystem: Engineered > Bioreactor > Thiocyanate-remediating > Anaerobic-Aerobic ...
AATATTGATGCCAAATCGATTAATCCATTCAAATGTGTAATTAGTTCAGCAGGTACTTTGAATGGTGACGATCAAACAGCTGTCATTACTATCTACGGTTGTGCTTTACCTGACCATCGTCTTCGAGAATATCGTTATATTATGGATCAATTATTCTAGTAAATAAGAAGAAAAAAAAACATACATATGTTTAGATATGATTTGTTTTTTTTTGTTTAGTTATGTTTATCATAAATTGAATAATTTAGTTATTAATGATTATATTTTGGTCTATTTTCATGGTGCCACATCGAAACATCGAACACCAGATTTGAAATTTCTTCGGAAATGCTATCAAATGATTAATTTCCGGTTAGATTCCGTCGAATTCGGAATAATATTCATATTTGCTTGTTGTAGACTTCGAAAAAATCTTCGTTCAGTTTATGTTGTTCATCCAACTCGATGGCTTCGAACAGTGATTGCACTATCTCGTCCATTTTTTAGCAAGAAATTCTATCATAAGATTCATTATATCTATACAATTGCAGAACTCGAACGGCAATTTCCGAATAATCGTCTTTCAATTCCCACAGCTATCGAACAGTAAGTGCTACTTAACTTTCGATTATAGCCAAAGAAAAACAAACAACAAATCTATAAACATTCGATGAGAAAAAGAAATTTCACTGTAATCTTTTTCTCTAGACGAATGATTTAAGAACAGACTATTCTCCAAGGTAGTTCTTGTTATTCTCAGAGGGTTAATGAAAATCGATGTTGTCTGTGTGTGTGTGTGGTTGGGCAAATTTTCCTTTCTGGTGATATTGTGTCAATAACTGTGATTTCACATTCATTTTTAGACACGATGAAATATATTGTAGACAATGGTAGAGACAAATATTCACTATTTCTATTTATTCTCTCCGCTTTGATTCCTTATTTTTTTTAACTACTAATTCATTGAGCTGACTAATAATTTATTCAGATATGATTTTCGACAGACAGACAAACAAATCTGTCGAATGTTTTGTTCATTTTGTAAGTAATTGTGAACGGTTGAGAATGAGAAATGAAATACACCTGCACGTTCGAATTATTATTAGTTTTTAAATGCTTGTCCGCTTTGTTCTGGTGTTTGTATTTGCTCGAAAAATGCAAAAAAAATCGAGTCATTGACTTTTCTTTGTTTTTTTGCACTTTAAGAACGGATTGGCTATATTCGGAAAAGTACGATCGTGACAATGCAAGTATCAATCGTTCGATAGCACAGCCCATGTCTCGACTGTCACCGAATATAAACGATGAATCACTGGCTTAATTTTTCTCTTTATTCGTTTTTTTTTCTGGACCCGGTCTTTATTTTTGTTGTGCAATAATGTGGTGCTTTTCTCTCTGTCTCTTGAATGTCTTCGTTTCAGTTTTTCATATACTAGCAATCAAATTGTTCGTTTTTGTTGTTTTTTGTTGTTTCAAAAGAAAAAAAATCTAACAATTTGTCTATATTTGCTTACATGTTTATGTGTGCTTCTTATTAATGTTCGTTTGTTTATATATTCTGCGCGATTATTTAGTCTGTAATATTCATTTTAGATTGAATATAACCATACATATTATTATTATCATTACTACTATTATTATATCGCGTGATAGTTGTGCACTTTTTTTGCTTTCGTTTTCTCTCTCTCTCTCTCTCTCTCTCTCTCTCTCTTTTTGTTTCATTTTTCGAGTAATATAATGTTTATCTTTTAAAAGGCCATGTTCTCACTGACATTATTCTCTTTCAGTTTCTTTATTTAACCAATGAAAGATTTTCATCTATGAACTGAAAGTTTAATATTCATCTAGGCCAAACAAAATTCATCTATAACTGCATAGAGAGCAAAAGCATAGATAAATATTGACCGTTTAACGTGTCCTTATTATCTTATCGAATAGAAGTAAAAAAAAAAAGCGAAACGCATTAGTGCATATATACATACAAACACTCGCACAGTCATTCATTTAAATAGAAACAAGATATATACTTAGTCCAAATTCTAAAATATATACACGAAACAAAAACATGGCGACTGTCGCAGAAAATCGTTATGGAAAAGAAGGTGTACGTCTTGTTCGAGTTCGTCGTTCGTCTTTGAACGGAAATACATTCGATGAATGGAATGTCCGAGTTTTAATCGATGGTGATTTCGATAGTAGTTATGTCGATGCAGATAATTCGAAAGTTTTACCAACGGATACAATGAAAAATACTGGTAAGAATTCGTCTGGTTTTCTGTTTCGAAAGTAATTTGTTTGATTTGTTTTTTCTTCTTCTAAAGTTTATTATATTGCTGCACGTACTCGTACGAGTTCAATTGAAGATTTCGCTAAAGAACTAGTTAATTATTTACTTGAAAATCACGCTCAAATCGCAGGTGTTAACATTCGAGTTGAACGTAAACCTTGGACGAATATAATTACATCGAATAATGTTCGTCATCCAACAGCTTATACACAAGCAGGCTCAGAATTACAAGTCACAACAGTTCGACGAACACGACACGGTGCCTGGTCAATTGTTTCGGGTTTAAAAGATTTGAAAGTTATGAAAACAGCTAATTCAAATTTTACACAATTCTATCGTGATCGTTTGACAACATTACCCGATGCTACCGATCGTCTTTTCGGCACAGCTATTCAAGCAATGTGGACATACGATGATCCATCGAATACAATCATTGATTTCGATAAAACTCGTCAACAAATTCGTAATCATATCGTCGATGTTTTTGCTGATCATGCATCGGAAAGTGTTCAACACACGATTCATGCTGTTGGCACACAAGTTTTAAGTCGTGTTTCATTGATCAATAAAATTCATTTAACTATGCCGAATATTCATTGTTTACCAGTGGATTTAACACGTTTTGGTGAAGAAAATAAGAACGAAATTTTCATGCCGATTGATGATCCTCATGGTTATATTCAATGTGCATTAACACGACCATCGGTAAAACCATATCCGCTATCGAAACTCTAAACTGAACGTTTTTAAACTCGTTTTTTTCTCCTTTTTTTTATTCTAAATGAACAAAACCTCGTTTGTTTTTTTCCGTTTACTTTAATAAACTTTTTAGATGGCAAAAACTTTAACAACACATATTCTTGATCTTTCATGCGGTCGGCCAGCTGCCAATGTCCCTGTTCGAGTAGAATATCTTTTAAACAATCAATGGACATCGGTTTCAACGCCAATCAGTACTGATCAAGACGGTCGAGCTTTCAATATTGTTTCTCACGAACAATGGCAAGCTGGTCGATATCGAATTATATTCGATATTTCATCGTATCAAGCTGATGCATTCTATCCAACTGTAACAATCGAGTTTCAAACGAAAGACTCCTCACATCATCATATACCGTTGCTATTAAACCAATATGGTTATTCAACTTATCGAGGATCGTAGAAGAAAAGATTTCGATTTGTTTTTAATAAGAATGCTTAAGAATTATTTTTTATTAATTAATAAAGAACACAAAAAAAAACAAACAAAATTTTAATAGTGGACTTTAGTTTGATTTTCTGCCCACATTGAAAATGCTTTACTTTCATCTCTCAATAGTTGAGTAACGCCAACACGACGTTCATGCAATTCTCGATTGAGTTCTTCATAAATAAAATCATCATCAAAACCAACTAGAACAACACTTTAATGCTTTAATTTCAATTGAAATTTTCAAATCTTACCTTCTTTTGCATCAGATTTCGAATGAGAAAAATAAATATGATCAAGATGTGCCCAATAAATGGCACCTAAACACATGGGACACGGTTCACATGATGTATAAATAACACATCCTTCAAGATTATGTGTTTTCAATTGTTGACAAGCACGACGAATAGCGACCATTTCAGCATGGGCTGTCGGATCATTCGATGGAACGACTTGGTTTGCACCTTGGGCAATTATTTGCCCATCTTTATAAATCACCGCTACAAAAACAAAATGTCTACGTGATTATAATTTCGAAATGACAATTTCTCTTCATACCTCCGAATGGTCCTCCAAGACCATGTTCAACATTTTCTTCTGCTAACTAAAATCGATGCGTTTAGTCAGACTTCTGTGTGTTATTTTCTTTCGAAATTTTTACTTTGATTGCTAAACGAAGACGTTCTTCATGTTCAGTTCGTCGATTATCTTGGACGTCTTTTTCTACAAACATACCGTGTTCTTCCATTTTAAATACGCAAATTATTCTCGTGTTTTATTTTGTTGTGAATTGAAAATCAAATGAAAACAAAAAAACTAAAAAAAAATGTTTATTTACGCTTTTAATTCAAAGTCAATAAAAGATAACAAGATATGCACTTGTCTTTTCTCTCACCTTTGGTATCTCGACGCTGTTCGACTTAACGAGAATACTCAACAAAACGATAAATATTAAATAAATTCGTTTTTTGCCATTTTTCAACAGATACGCAAATAAATAAGCAATTTCACAGTTACCCTGGACGACGAATAATGCACTTAAATTCGTCGGTCTGTCTGTTAGGTAGTCAAAGCAATAACAAATATGTAAATGTATACAGTCGATCGAAAATACTGAAACATTTATACTGAAACGTGTTGAACGAGTACAAAAAATCAGTCCATAAATCACATACGTATATACGTACATATCGTCGAAGATATTCTTTTTTCTTCTTCAGTAAATGAATCATTCGATTCAAATTAAAACAAATAAGCAAACGAAATTCATTTTCAACTAATCCTAATACTCTATTGTCGTCAGAGTTTTGTGACTAATTTATTTGGAATTAAAATTAAATTAAATTGAACACGCACATGTCATTATTGTTATTGTTTCATATGATTTCAGTCGAAAGTCTAAATCTATATATATATTTTTTTTCTGATGTGTCATTATGATTATTTATTTTCAAGTGACAGATAATAGAAAGCGAAGACCTTTTGAACGAGTTGCAAGAAATTTTCATTTCTCGTTCGTCTCTTAGTTCTTTTCTTTTGATTTCATTTCAAGTTACATTAATAATAAAGAAAATTTAGCTACTAAAAGCATGCAATTGTTCATTGTCGGCATTTCTAGGTTTACATTTTCTCTGAAGGAGAAAAAGAGAACGTCGTTTCCCCGTCGATTCATGATTATCGAAGTAGAGAGAGACAGAGAGAGAGAAAATGAGAGAAAACAATTGCTTTTTCTTTGTAACCGAGTTTCCGTCTTCTTTTGAAAAATTTACTCAACAAGTAACATACACAAAAAAAGAACTAGTCGACTTTACACCGACAAATACTCTACATCTTTTTTTTAGATTTCGATAAAATCCTAATTATCTTTCTCAAATAACAAAACAAAGCAAAATGGTCAGACGTATTGAAGGTACGATTGACTATGACAAACATAACGAAGTTCTCAATGATAATCATAAGGTTCTGATTTATCTTGACGATATGACATTAACTGGTAAGAAATGCTAAAAGAAAAATCCTTCGATTAATTACAATTTGACCCATTTGTTGAATAGATATTGCTTCTCAAGATGGTTCTTATGTTCGTAAGTTTCATACAATTGCAAAATTAATTTTAGAAAATCAAATTCGAACATTTCCAATCACATTTACACTTGAATATGATGAGAAAGACGTTGAAAAATCATCGAATTATTCATTACGTGTACGAATTGTTGCTGATGGCAAGACACGATTTATAACTAGCTCAAGTATTCCAGTTCTTACAAAAGGTTATGGTGATATGGTTGATATTAAAGTTGAAAAAATCGATTTAATGTAAACGAAACCAACACTAAACACTTATAAAAAAAAACAAGAGGACATTTGTCTCATTTTCTTTTTCATTTGTCTTTTTTCTCTCTTGTCTTCTTTGCTTTCAGAACACGAAAAAGAAAAACGTTGAAGTTTTATTCTTAATTATGCATGCGTTGCGTAAAATAAATAAATAATAATAATAACAAACGATTTAATTATGTACGAAGAGAAAACTATTCAATGCAATTATTGACTTTGAGAGACGTTTTGATGATATGTATGACTAATAGAGAATTATGATTGGTTAAATCATGGCAAATACTTGATTTGATTTCTAAGAGTAATTTTCGTTAAAATTTCATTTGAATTATTCGAAAAATTATGCAAAGAAAAAAATAAAACTTTTCTTAAAATTAGATGGCGCTTTGCGTTTTCTAAATTGTGACTCAGAAGAATAGGGTGTGTTTCGTTCGATATGTTTTTTTATTGATCGAAAAACGCACATACAAATGCAGATTCATATTCGACGAAATTAATTCAACATGTTTGTTCTTTGTTTATTAACTGCAGTTCTCTGGGGTATAACCAATTGGTTTTTAAAACAAGGTTCGACAGGTTTACGAACCATTCACTATGATAATCGAATCAAGCAATTCCTCGCTGAGATTTACTATTTTTTCACCAATCCATCCGTAGGCGAAAAAAAACAACAAATTGCTTTTTTTTAATATTCGTTTCATGTAGTATTGGATACCGTTTTTACTAAATCAAAGTGGTTCAGTTCTTTATTATTACAGTCTTTCGAAAACTGGTAATCTACATAATTACAACAATTTCGATTGTTTAATATTTTGCAATTTAGATATTTCAACAGCTGTGCCTGTTACAAATGCCTTAACTCTTGTTATTACTTATCTCTGTGATGTCATTTCACGTCCGAAATTATTAAATTCGAGTAGAGAAAATGTTAATTCTTTTGTTTCGAATTTGCAAATCTCAATTTCTTCTAGGATTTCTACTTGGTATGCTTTGTATTACTACTGGAGTAGCTATTTGTGTAATATCAAAACCTCATTGAAAACATCTTCGTCTTTTGTTTATATTAGTACGAATAAATGATTAAATGTTTGTCTTTAAAGTTTTAGATAATCACGATGTTTAATCGAACGCTTTCTCTCATTCGTCATCCACTTAAAACAGTATCTTTGATTCGAATTCAACCGGCATCGACAAGTAAAATAGGATATTGTGTCTGTTAAAAACATTCGATTGTCATTATTTTAGAAGCGAAATTTAATTTCGAAGATGCAGTCGATCTCGAATCACAATTGACTGATGATGAACGTATGATTCGCGATCAATTTCGTGATTATTGCCAAGAAAAATTAATGCCAAGAATTATCGAAGCCAATCGAAAAGAAAGTACGACGAATTATTTTCAATTTTTATGAAAAAAAAAACGAACATGATTTCGTCTAGTTTTTCATAAGGAAATCATGCGTGAACTCGGTCAAATCGGTGTTCTTGGTCCTACAATTCACGGTTACGGTTGCGCAGGTATTTCCTACGTTGGCTACGGTTTACTCGCTCGTGAAATCGAACGGTAAAACTTTTGTTGACGTTTTTTATTTTCTCGAAGTTTTCCTTTAGAGTCGACAGCGGTTATCGATCTGCATTCAGTGTCCAATCATCACTTGTTATGTTTCCAATAAACGAATACGGAACTGAAGAGCAGAAAGAAAAGTATCTTCCAAAATTAGCTACCGGCGAATTGATCGGTTGTTTCGGTTTGACAGAACCAAATCACGGTTCCGATCCAGGTTCGATGGAAACACAAGCTCGTTGGGACGAGAAGAAACAAGTTTACGTTCTCAATGGAACGAAATCATGGTCGGAAGAGATTTTGTTAGGAAAATGCAAATGATTCGAATTGATTGTTTTTCTAGGATTACGAATTCACCAATAGCTGATATCGCTGTTGTCTGGGCAAAATGTGATGACAAACAAATTCGTGGATTTATCTTAGAAAGATCGATGAAAGGCTTTTCGACGCCAAAAATCGAAGGCAAATTTTCATTACGAGCGTCCATCACCGGACAAATCGCCATGGATGATGTCGAAGTACCCAAAGCGAATCTCTTGCCTAAAGTTCACGGTCTAAAGGTAAACGATCAAAAAAAAAAGAATCTCTTCATTTTGTTTTTCTCTCTCTCTATTCAGGGTCCGTTTGGTTGTTTAAATAATGCAAGATATGGAATTGGTTGGGGTGCATTAGGTGCTGCTGAATTCTGCTTTCATACTGCTCGTCAATATACACTCGAACGGTATGATAAAAGAGATCGGTGAATTTATTGATTTGAAAGTTTGTTCGTATTCATAGTAAACAATTCAATCGACCATTAGCTCACACACAGTTGATTCAAAAGAAATTCGCTGATATGCTAACTGAAATCACACTTGGTCTTCAAACATGTTTACGTGTCGGCCGATTAAAAGATGAAAATCGGTAGGAACGAATATTTTCTTGTCGAAAGACAAAATCGCTTATTTTTCAGAGCCGCACCGGAAATGATTTCGTTAATCAAACGAAATTCCTGTGGTAAATCACTTGATATAGCTCGGCAATGTCGTGATATACTCGGTGGCAACGGAATCTCGGATGAATATCATATTATTCGACATGTTTTGAATTTAGAAGCTGTCAATACGTATGAAGGCACGCATGATATTCATGCATTGATTCTCGGTCGAGCGATCACTGGTTTACCAGCTTTTTAATTGATCAGTTTTGATTTTTCATTCAAATAAATTATTTTTTTCGAATGAAAGAATTCGAAAAGACTTAATGATCTATGACAAAAAAACAAGCCAAGCTGTTACATTCGAATATCTTTCCTTGACAACCTTTCTTTTTTCTCGAATATAACTGTATATATATATATTCACTAAAAGAAAAACAATTGCATTTTAATAATGCGTTCAACAGTTGTTCGAACACTTTATTGGAGTTATTGGGCAAATGTTTTCTATATTCTCGGTATGTTCGGCTATTTAACTATTGATACGCTCACATATCTTCATCCAACATTGAATAATACGTTTTCAGCAACGATCTATATTTTTCTTTCGATTATATTCGTAATCGATGCTATTCTATATACGATTGATTGGTATATGTATGCTGTTAAACTTCGTGAACATGAAACTGATCCGATTGAATATCGAACTGAATTAGTTGCTTGTATTTTTCTTCATCTGGGAAGTGGTTTTTATTTTGTTAGTTCATTATTATATCTTAAAACAACAGATCCACCATTAGACACAATTCTATTAATGAACTTTCTCGGTATAATTGCATTTTTATGCGAAGCATGCTTGACTTTTATCGGTTGGAGAATTACTCTTCGAAAACATCCATCGGCTGATCCGAAACGAGGTTGTGTTCCTCAAGTAAATCGATTATTCAAAAAAAAAACAAAATCTCAACTATTTTTAATTTCTATCAATCTCTAGGATGTCTATTTGTGGGCACATCTAATGAATTTCCTAGCTGGTCTTGTCTATTTATGTGCAACAACATTAGCCTATCGATTGTATTTAAATTCGAAAATAATCCATCCGAATGGTGTTCTTATTTTACAAATGTTTGGTGATTTATTGTATCTATTTGATGCTTATTTATATTACGATGGATGGAAACGAGATAAAGAAGATTTCGATGCTGATGTTACACAAAAGAAATTAATGGAATTAAATTTAGTTCAACAATTAACTATTGATAATATTCAATAATAAAAAAAGCTTACGACACTCGGTATTCCCAGGCGGTCACCCATCCAAGTACTAACCGAGCCCGACGTTGCTTAACTTCAGTGATCGGACGAGAACTGGTGTATTCAACGTGGTATGGCCGTAAGCGTTGAATACCTTTTACAAACTACGCTTCATTCTTATACTATAGAAATAAAATAAAATTTCTCTATCTTATTTTAAAGAAAGATAATATACGACATTAATTTAAATAAGGAAAATTCTCTAGAAAAAACACATTTCCTGTTCCGCTTTTTTCTTGGTGATTAATAATTATATGTTCGTCCAATGAAAATCTGTTCACCTGCTTTCATTAAATCGTAAGAATAAGAACCTAATCCGAGCAGATATTTGTCATGTTTTTTTCCATTCAAACAAAATCATAAAATGTTGTCTAACTCAACGGATACTTCTCCTCAATCAGTTTACATCGTCTTTCTTTTCGGTGAGATTATCAGTATTATTTGTATTCTATTCGGTATTCTCGGTAACAGTGCATTGATCTTAACAATCTATCGTTCGACATTCTACAGTCTACCATTTGGTTTGCTTCTTCTCTTTATTGCTCTATTCGATATCATACGTTTATGTTCAACAATTTTCTATTATCTACTTTTAACATCTCTCGTTCCATTGAATATGTTAACACTAACGATTTATATTAATTTTTATCGTTATCCAAAAAATATTACCAATTGGTTGAAAGTATTTCTTGCATTTGAAAGGATTCTAACGATTAAATCTTGGCTAATCAATCGATATAGTATCAATAAACAACAACGTCGAAAACATAAACGAACGTTAATTTCTATTTTCATTCTTCTCATTTGCAGTCTTATTAGTCAACATCCAAATTTAATCTCAGCTCGTTTCCATTCGCCTCGAGTCGATACGAATACTCTTGTATTAAACGCTATACCAAATGAAAATTATTCCTACGGTCAAATCAAATACAATGGTATTTGGTTTACAATTATTAGTTTCATTATTCTTGACGATCTTTTGCCAGTCACTTTATTAATTATTCTAAATACGATTCTTTTATTTAAATTAAGACGTCTACCGCTACTCGCCAATGAGAAAATGGCTGGAACACTATGGGTGTTATTTATTTTAACAATATTTTCGATTTTCGTCGCACCACGTTCGATAATAACGTGTTTGAATTTATATTTCAATCCAAATGACATGAATAACACGGTTCTTTCAATTGTTTATCATGTCTTTCAAGGTCTAGAAATGATAAATCATGCAATGACAGGTTACGCGTGTTTTCTCAGTTGTCAAAATCTACGAGCGAACTTCTCTGATTTTCTTCGGAATCTCTATGCTAAATCAGTGTCACATTTCAAATTAACAACAATCACATCATCGAAAACATAGATTTTTTTATTAAATAAATAAACTGAAATACATTTAGTATACAAAAAAAACAACAAAAAAAAAAAAACTTCGATTACTTAAGATCGATTTGCTTGTTCGGCTAAGACAAAAGTAAATTTTCGTTGATTGGATAAATCAATTGATTCTAACGTTGACGGTAGAATCGAACAATTCACCGGTATAATATCGTGTTTATCGATTTGATGAAAATATTCGAGTTGATTCTTCGTTCGATTTAAACAATTTCGAACATTACGAAAAACAGTCGTTTTCCATTCGAAGAAATTCTCTCGACATTTATGAAATAGATTTCGTATTAAACCATGATATAATCTCAAAACACGACGATTACAAACATAAACAACGAAAATAAATAAACCCGGTGTTGTATTTAATAGAATAAAAAGGTATTTAAAAATTGCAACGAGATAGAAATTAAAACCTTCTTTACCATCTGGTAGAACGAATAAAATAAAACCTATTGTCCAACCAAAACCAGCTAGAACAGCCATACGCATATAGATTTTGACATCGTGTTCACCGGGTCTGACTTGTTTTTTGCGTTGAAATTTATGTTCAACTTGTCCTCGAACTAATTCATCAATGATTAGTTTAGAAATCAAAGTTGTTTCTTCGTTTTTTTTACCTTTTTTCAAACAGAGACGAATACTTCGAACAGTTAACGCATAGAAAACAAAATTAATCACCAAAATAATTGCTATCGGACAACCGAATAGAATGAATCGCATCGTAGCTGATTCAATCCAACAACCTATTCAACAACAAAAAAATACAAACCATTCATTTCTATTTCTCTTCTACCTTGTAAAGGCACGTCAGTCTTCGTTGAAAAACAAAGATCATAACAGCCTCGAAAATATTTTCCATAGCAAGGTTTCATCGATGCATCGCTTACATCCAAAATAATACCAATAAGAACGATAATTGTTGGCATACCCCATGCATACAATGCATAGAACGGAAGACGTTCATTGATATCATGTAAATAGAGTGAAAAACCTTTGTGAAATGTGTTCCAAAGATCGTACGCCATGATATTCATCCAGAAGAAACTCGCGAGATAGAAATAATGAATACCTAATGCGAACAGAAGGCAAACATTGGATCGTGTCATTATCGTTAAATCTTGCGCGAGAAATAATGTTTCAGCAATCATTAACGCTAAAATTAGATTAATTGTGTTCCAACCAGGTAGATTACGAAGCGATGAAAAGAGAAAGAATGTGATTAATGTTATGCCGAGAGCGATTATTGAAAGAAATATGGCGATTGTACTTAAAATACCGGGTGCTTTTTCGAAGAAATTCGATTTGCTATCGGTTGTTCCATTGTATGGATCGTGTTTGCAAACGACAACGTACGATTCAGGACGAAAATCATCGTATCGATATTCGCGATTGGTGTACAATCGACCGGTACGTTGCAAACGAATGGAGAAATTTTTGTATTGAACGATTTCACAAAGAGCGATTCGCATGACGAGACTATCGGGACATCGACCGACGATACGAGGTTGTCGATTACAAACCGAAACTAAAGTCATCGGTGGTGAACTCGGCTGAAGTTCGGGTTGTATATTTTCTATTAACGGTGCTTGTTGTGTCAATGTTGAAATGAATAAATAAGTAAAATCGCCGCCTTCGTATGTTGTTTCAAGTTCGGGTACATCAACAACATATTCAGCTTCGCCATCAGATCGAGTACGTCGTCGAAGAGTACCATTTTTTGTCGAATGCATTTCATCGGGATCACTGCAGAATTCTTCTCGAGTTTTGTTCTTATCCGATGTAACCGAGAGTTTCGATACTTGTACAGAATATGTTTCACATAGATCAAGAACAAGTTTATTTTCCGAGACAACTAACAAAAGCGTAACAACATCCAAGCCTGTTATATGATCAGTTGATCTTTCATCTCGATCTGTAATTGTAAAATATAAATTCAACATTGCTGAATGATTATTCGAAAGAACTTGTCCGAGAGTAGAATTCGAAAGTATTCCGCCTGATGTCGTATTTTGATCGGATGTCCAAATCGATCGTCTAGCTAAATGTTCGTTATTCTCTTTAATACTATAACGAATTTTTGTTATTCGATCATAATCAATTCCGAGTAAAGCTTAAGCGAAACAAAAAAATCAGAATGTAAGATCGTTTTTTTTTATTTGAAAACTTGTTCGTACCATGAAATGTATCATGAAACATATTCTCCCAATCGTTTGTACATGTTTCATTCATTCGTTTATTGAAATGTTTATCGTAAGTTCGATTCGGATTATAACTGGTCGGTGAAATGTACAGATTCAATGATAAATCAATATCACTCATACGTTTATGAATATTCGTTGAATTTCTATTCTCGTCCAGTATACACGTTGTACCATTGAATTTATGATTTGATTCTTGACAAAATACGTCTCGACAACGACCTGTTGACGGATCGAATATTTGTCCGTATTGACAAAGTCCATTGTCCAAATAGATAATTTGTGAGCCTACGAATTAACATCATATTCTCGAAATCAATCAAGAAAAATTTGAGAATTACCTTGAATGATTTGAAATGATGTTGAACCATCATTTTTAAAATTCATTAGCAATGTCAATGATTGAGGTACATTGACATTCTTTCGACCTTGTTTCGAACTTTCAGTTGTATCGAGAGTTTCATTCCGAACAAATGAATTTTGCATTGTCAATATCCAGAGATAAATTACGACATATTTCATCATAATCAATCGAAAGTTTTGTTTTTCGACGTTTCAACACCGCCAGCAAGGGAATCTTTTGTTTTTTGCTATTTTGACTAATGCAAATATATGAGTTAACTTTACGAGAATCCAAACAGATGCTTATTAGAAAAAGAAAAAACTGCATATCTGCTTAATAGCTTCGGTATGGATTTATCTTTCGATACAGAGATTGGTTAATCCATTCCATAGAATATCCGACAAAATATTGTCTACTGAAATTAGGTTAAAATCGGCACATCTGACCTAAATTATAGTCAAACTGAAATTCTTGGATTTTTCTTCGTCATCAATCGAAATTACAAAAACGTTACACACGAGTCTACGTCTGTTGCCATATATAACTTTGATCAATGGAAAGATTTTCTTTTCTTATTTTAAACCTCGACAGTGCACCAGATTTCGATTGTTCTTATTGAAGCAAAAAGAAAAAGACGGAAAATTTCCTCCCTCGACTCGTTTTTTTTTTCTCTTCTTATCATTAAGTATGCAATTATCGATTTTCAATTGAATATGTTTGCCAATGATTGCAAGAATTGACTCAATATGAGTCAGATTGTTTTTCCTTCGATAATCTCTCGAGAATAAATACCTTGTATGTATCAAGTGTGAAAAACAATCTTCACTGATCAAACATTTGAATATTCCCTTGATCTTGTGAATAATTATGATAGACGGAGTTTCTCCGTTTTTTTTTTCTTGCTGTTATCTTCGTCGAGTCTCGTGTACATTTTTTTTACGAGTCATCATCCATCGCAGATATACGGTCGATGCTAAACAATCCCTAGTCGTACATTTTTCTTATATAAAGTCAAGGCCTTTAGGAGAAGAAAACGAATAAGATTAAAAGTCAATAGACATTTTTTTTTGTTTCTACAATTTTATCTTTCTTTGTCTTTGACTTTCGTTCAATTATCCATATTAATCTTTGTTGATACTTGAAAAATTGAATTCAATATATATATATATATATATGCCATCTACCATAGTCATTAAAAGTAAGTAACATGAACTTTTCTCTGATTTCTTTTTTTTTTCTTTCAATTCAAAGACATCGTCACCACCAACCTCGCATACAATAGTAATTGAAACAAAGACGAGTACTAAATAATCTATATTCAAGAACACAGCATGATACTTTGCTCTTCCGGTCATGCGAGTAGAAAATGAAAATTCCCTTTCATTATTGACCATTACCTTCGAGTAAATACGAAAAAAAGTACGGAGAAAAAAGAAAAAAAATGACAGGAAAGCAAAAGAAAATGCAAAATAACTTTGGTAGACATCCATATATCATAAATGGATACTCAATTGCTTGCATCTCATCTTCATTACTTTCGATTCTCTTTTCTTCTTTTTTTTTATATTCTGTAAAAAAAACACGACGTGAAAAAAAATGAGAGAAAGAAAAGAGAAAAGAGAGAAAATGCCCATTTACTCTTCATAGAGTTTCGCTGTTGCAAACTATTGCTCTTTACCCTTCTCCCTTTCGTTCCATTTCTTCGATGCTGCCTTTACCATGACGTTTACTCGATCTGTTCTTTTTCTCTCTCTCTCTCTCTGCCTCTCTCCTGTGTTCTCATTCTCGTTGGTATTCTCCTCTCTTAACTACTACTATACGCTATGCACGCATAATAATATCTACATTCTACACATACACATTTTTTTCATCTTCTCATCTTACAACACGCTTCGCTGTGCATTCGTACTGATGTTTTTCTTTTTTGCTTCTTTTTTTAAAAATTTTTTTTCCTTTTCTATCGATACGAAAAGAAAACAATGCGTAGATCTATATATATAAATTTCAACAGGTAATTATTTTTGATTTATTCTTTTTTTCAGATATAAAAATAGCAATGCCGAGTATGGATTCGCATTCATCTTGTTACTCATCATCATCAGGATCGTCAACATCTTCTCTCTCATCTCCACGAGTACCAATAACTGATATCATAGCACAACAACAACAACAACAGCCAACACCACCGAAACAACTGCCAATCAGAATACACACAACAACAAACCCGAGTACACATTCGCACGTATGTGTAACGAGATACAAAACCGAATTATGTCGACCCTTTACTGAAACTGGTAAATGCAAATATGGTGATAAATGTCAATTTTCACATGGAATTAAAGAATTAAGAATTCTAAATCGTCATCCAAAATATAAAACTGAATATTGTCGAACATTTCATACAAGTAATTAATTCGAAATAGATTTCAAAAAAAAAAAGAAAATCGTTGTTTTTTTAGCTGGATATTGTCCGTATGGACCACGCTGTCATTTTATTCATGATACAAACGAAGCTCGAACAGCAATACATTCAGCAGATTCAAATCCTCGACGACATTCCGAGATCCGATCGAATCAATCACCAACACAAAAAACAACTCAACGGTAATTTCGAAAGAAACAATTTTGACTTTGCAATTTCACCCTTTTCTTTTTTCTTCGATATATAGAAATCGTTTTTATAGTGATTACGTAAACGAAACCAAACAATCGACAAACTTTCCTTTCCTATTCGAAGATCTTAATCAAGCTTTACTTTCCTACGAAACTGGTGATGTCTTCGGGCAAGAACAGCAACCGCAAACATATCCATCTATATTCTCTCCTCTTGCCGATACGTTTACATGTCGTACATTTTCATCATCATCTTCATCGGACAGCAGTTTAACTCCACAATATATTTAAATGAATTCTTTCTTCTTTGTCTTCATTTTTTTATTATTATTATTATTATTTCGCTCTTCTTCGTTTTTTTTTCTTCTTCGGTTTTTTTATTTACCGTCCGCGTTCGTTTGCTCTCGTGTTTTATTATACATATTTATCGATATATGTTCTTGATTTCCATCAAATTTCGTCTCTCTCTCTCTTCTTCTTCTTCTTCGTCTACTCTTTCTTCATTCATACAATATTACATACGGTGCTCGTTTACTATTACCATTGTCCAGCAAACCATGCGCGTCTTATCAGACATTTTTTCAATTTGTACTCATGCCAAAAAACACTACACATCGAACAGTTAATCGCACGCGTTCTGAATGACTATACATATGTATGTGTGTGTATGTGTATGTGTGTGTGTGTGGCTATGTTGAGAATGATAATGATATTTGCGTTTGTCAAGAACAGTGACTGATGCGCGCATGAGGGCAATAATAATAATAAAAAAAACGAATGAATCTACGTGTTGCAAGCCGATGGCGGATAGCAAAAAAAAACTGATAATGATCTTATTTTCTTGGTTTCTTCACTTCGATTTGACCCAACGGCAAGGTTTTAATATTCGTTGGAAAAAGAAAATAGACTGGCTATTTATAAATTATCGAAATACAAACATAGAAGGAGAAAAAAAAACTCCGACGAATTTCAATTTTTGTCATCTAATGTGCACATTTCCAACACATTTTACTATTCATTCTTCATCTCAATAGCTTCTCCTACTTGTCAACATTATATACATATTCTCAACAAGGTTTGATCATCGATAGAATAATATTTTTGCTTCAGGTGTGCATGTATACATTCAATTGAAACATGTCATCACTAGTCGGATCTGTATAAGGGGATGAAAAGGTGATGAAAGACAAACATCATCATGCACGTACACATACAGTGCACTTCTATTTCATCATACTTAAAATTTCAAGGGTTGCTCTCTCGTTCACCCTCGTTTCTTTTTTAATTTTTATAGTAACAGAAACGAACGTAGTACAGATTTTCTTAATGGAAAAGGTTTAGGATGAAGTTATTTTTATCTTTGACTAGATCATATAAACATTCATGACATTGACGTCAGATCATTAAATCGAGAAAAAGAGAACGAGAGAGAGAGAATTAATAAGCTGTAAAGAATTGTTCATTAATTGATACAGAAATTATCTGCATATAACGATAAAAAACCTTCTTGTTGTCCTTGAGAACAAACATATTAGTTCGTTGATTCATCAATTATGCGTACTAGTAGAACGTGACATGGATACAAAAGAGAACGTACGAGATAAACTAATCAAAATATCGGCCATAAATGTCTATCTGTCTTCGATGTTTTTCTTTAAATGTAAAAAAAAAAAGAAAAAGAAAAATCAAGATCGTAAAATTTGATATTAACTTTCGGTTCAAATGAATGAAAATGGTAATTAGAAAATAAAATATACTGTTGATTATACGGACTTACGCATGACTAGTTAATTTCTTTTCAATACGTCTCAGCCGCTATATTAGCTCGTCAACAGGATCAATTTCTTTTCTCTCAAATTAATAATTTACAATTATCTAAACAACAGCAAAAAAAACAAGCAACGAATTAGACAATTATAATACTATTGACGTCAATTCATTTGAGATTAAATTCTTTTCAATGAAAACAAAAGAATGGAATTAATAAAAAATTCGACTCTTGGATACGTACGTATATGTACGCTTTCTTTTTTTTTGCTGTTTTTTTTTGTCAATAGATGGCATTCATATCTAATGTATTTGAAAAAGTATTTCATTGTCAGAGAAACTAACCAATGTTCGACGACAAGAACTCGAACGAACCGTACGGACCACTCGAGCTCACGTGATATGCTATGATTTTTCATCAAAATCTAATGTTTACTTCAGTTAATCAATTCACTTTTCGATTCAATTTGAAAAGACTATTTTTCCTCATTTAAATACTCTTTATTATTCTCAATTAACAATTAGAAAAGTATATTCTGTTTTGTTTTCCTTTTTTTTAGATTTTTGCAGTCATTTTCGATCTTTCATTTGAACATGAGTAATGAAACTTCGAATGTCGTTGAAAAATTTAAATTCATCGTATCTCTTCTACCAACATCAACATCGAAAGAACAACTCGAATTAATTTGTAGCAAATTTGACAGCAAAGAAGAAGACGAAAAAGTTATCGTCAAGATTATCGAACAAGCCTACAATGTATTGTTCGATAGCGGTACTGGTGGAAGTTCGACAGGAAAATCTCTCCAGAATTTATTAAATGATGTTCTCGATCAATTCGATGTTTTAATAGCGGAGCATGTCAATGATACAAGAGATTTTATTGAATTCGATGATATGAAAAAGAAACTTCGAAATTTATTCAATGAAATCGAGAGAAAGAATTTAATTTTACAAAATCGTGTAAACAAACTCGAATTACAGATGGCCCAATTAGGGAAATCAGAAGAGAATTTAACTCGAATTAATATAGGCAACATGGCTTCTCAATTACAAAATAAAATGGTTCGATTTATGTTACCAGATCTATCGAAACGTGCCGCTCGTGATGAACACTTTGAATATTATCAAAATTCGGAAAAATTTGAGGAATTGAATAATTTCATAAAGACGTATAGAAGCAATCTCACAGCTATGGATATCGCACGATCGATACGATCATTGAAGCGTGAACGATCAAAATTCGCGCATGACGAAATAACAATCAACAATGAGAATATCGATACAATCTTAGAAAAGTTTATTCATTCAAATGATGAATATTTAAACGAACAAGCGACAACAGTTATGTATTTTTTGAAATTATTTGCGAAACATATGCATGAACCATTAAT
>Ga0209922_101870_pt1 | contig 19278 bp, 15 predicted proteins | sample ThiBiot_500_biof_FD_183946 | JGI IMG/M metagenome (GOLD analysis project Ga0209922, IMG submission 183946) | Wastewater bioreactor microbial communities from Cape Town, South Africa - Thiocy_expt_500_biof (SPAdes) | ecosystem: Engineered > Bioreactor > Thiocyanate-remediating > Anaerobic-Aerobic ...
ATTTTTCGATTTCGACGTAGTTTACCGAGTTCGATTCGATTTTGATAGACCATTTGAATGTCTTCAATACGTTGGAGATCTTCTTGGCTAAGTAATGATTGTCTAGGTTGTGGTGACGATTGATGATACGGAGTCTGTAGAAAGAATATACTACTGTCCAGTGGTGCAGGTATCTCATCAGAAAACGTATGATCCGTTGTCAAAATTAAATCAAAATTTTCCTGTGCTTTTTGTCGTTTTAATGCTTTTTGCTCAGCCTAGAATTGAAATAATTTCGATATTAGTCATTCTATATTCGTCTTGTAACTCTAGAATACCAATAGTAATCGATCACGTCTCATTCCACTGTTCAAACATTTAATTAATCGACAAGCCGAACAACGACGACGCGATTCGAATGTTATCTCACATTGACCTTGACGTGGACATTCAAGTGCCTTGGAAACAACGCAGTTTAATAATAAAAACAACAACAACAACAAAACTTACAGGCTCTTTTAAAGCATTTCGACGAAAAAACGATTTACAGCTTTCACAGGATATTGCATCGAAATTATAGCCTAATGCCGGTGCACCACAGATAACACACTGCAGTGAGCCACTCTTCGATTTTTTGATATTTGATGATGATTGTCCAAGCTAAAAGCAAACGTTTGTCGTTTTTCTTCGTTTTTTGAAAACGAAAAATTTACTTGTGAATTGGTTAAGTCCATTTCATCATCTTGACTTTCGAGAATCAGTGATTTACATAAAGCAGCATTTCTACTATTTTTGATTTCATCAATAATACTTTCATCGCCGCTAATAATCATTATTCGTCGACGTTTGGGTTTTTCTTCACCGGTCATTTTTATTTTCCTTCCGAAATCCAAAAAAAAAAGTAACGAAATTACGTGTTTTTGATATAATTTATTCTTTTTTAAATGAGTAATCTCCGAGAACAAAGTCCTGACTCGTAATAGAAAAGAGAAATCCAAATGTTAACTGATAAAACGAAACTGCAATATGAATCAAATTTATTTTCAACGTGTCGAAAAGAAAAAACGTTCTAGCTCTGCCCACTCGCAACCTCTGGACTTATCTTAATATGATGTACTTCTGGGAGAAAAAAAAATTAAGAGAATGGATAATATTTGTTTGTGTGTGTGTCCGTGCACACGTCTATCAAAATAAGAATACGAAAGAAAGAAAGATTTTTTGCAAGAGTTTCTACTCGTTACAGTTTAAATAACAAGATGCTTATCTCAGTACCTGTGCTCTTTACTCAGTTATTTTCTCGAAAAGAAAAAGATAGCAATAAAAATAATAAACGTAATACATTTATTTTCATTTCTTATCTTACGACTACCTTTCGATGATTACGACTTTTATTAATAGCTATTAATTATCATCAAATTTGTCAGAATGAAATAACTGGTCGGAAAGATAAATTAGTAAATGAGAATTGTTCATGTTATTATTCGCGAATACTAATTTTCGAATATATATTTTGTCCATCAATGACATCTTTCGCATGAAATCTTTGATCAAATCCGAATATTTGGATTGGATGAATAGCTACTCGAGTGAGTGAGTAAGTAAATGCAGAGTTACGTCTATCTTTTGAGGTCAAATTTACGATTGAACACAAAACGAAACAAGTAAGACTAAATACACCAATGGATAAATCTCAACTCAATGGTTATTCATCTGTATACAATGGTACTGATGATGATTTTGAATTTATGGGCGATCTACCCCGAGAAGATTCTGCTGCTATCGAAGTAGAAAATCTTGAAATGAAAATCTGGTTTTTCTCGAATTCGATTTTCTATAGCGTCGTCGACAACGTAATAATGAAATAACAAAAAAACTTGGTGCTTATTTGCTTAAAGGCTATTGTATGTTGAGTGATGCTTGCGTCGATTGTGATGTAAATAGAACAAATTATTATTTAATATATTGTTTTTGTTTTATTTGACTACTACGAATTGTTTTTTTAGTGCATTCTTCTTCGAACACCAGATCGACAATTATTATGTGTCGGTTGTGCCGAAGTTGATGTTGAAAATGGTGAGTTAAATATTAACTTGCTTTCCTTTTGTTTTCTATATTAAATAATAAATGAAAAATATCTTCTTCTAACATTGCAGCAAAAGAAATTAAAAACGAAATTAATCGAGGTAAACAACTCGTAAATGACTAATTTTAGACTGTAGAAAAACAAAAGAATTTTTTCCATTTAAATAGAAGAAAATGTGACATCCGCAAATAAGAAAAAAGATCGTACAAAACATCCGAAGAAATCCAAAAAGAAAAGTAGTTCATCCACATGTGAAGATGAAAATCACTTAAATGAACACGTTAATTATTCAACACAACTTGAAAGCAAACTTAAATGGGCTGTTGATGAAGTACGACAATAAAAACAAAATAGAAACTCCAACTATTGTTTTTTTTTCTTCAGTTAGCAAAATCTCAAAATCCAAATCGTATCAATGCCATGTGTACAGTGATCACTAACTTAACTGAATCGATCAAAGCTTTGAAAGAATACGAATCAAATTTTGTTTAACGACAATTCATTGTATAATCGTACACCACTATTTATCACTTCTTATCTATCGACTAGATTGAACGTTTGTTCATTTTTTTTTCTCTTTTCTATTGTCTTTCGACGTCCGTTTATCCTTTATTATTTATTCAGATTAAATAAAAACTCTAACATTGATTGTAGAATTTAGTTTTAAAAATTAACCAAAATAAAACACTACATCTCGTCTTTTTAATTCTGTCACATGTTCTTAGTCGATTATAGTTTAAATATTAAATCCGATATACAGAAGACTTTTGATGACATATGTCATGTCAATATTTATCAAAAATAATCTTTGACATCATTTGCAGTTAATAATTTATGTTGAAAACAAAAAACTCATTGAAAGTGAAAAGACGACGTACTCAGATAAATAACAAAGCGAACTCAAACAGTTTTCAATTACTGTCGAGCACGCACACATCTTTTTGCATCAAAACGAGAAAAAACGATAGTTCAGCTGACTGACATTTGAGCGATTTGCATGTTAAACATACAGCAAATAGAATTCAAAGTCAATCTAGTCTCTTAAATCATCGACAAATGAATATTTGTGTCATGATTTGAACTTGATACAGTGCATGCTGAAATGTTTCTTAAATATCGTAGAATAAAAGTCATAGAATCAAGTTTAGCCAACGTTATTTACGATCTTTCCTCTTTTTCTCGTTTTTTTCTCATTTTTTTTCTCACCACTCATTCGTCTCTTCTATAATCATCAAGATTGCACTAACAATGTCGTCGCGGAATTGAGAATGGAAAAAAAGAAAAAGAAAAAAGCGCTCGGAGAACTCACAAATGAACGCAAAGGAGAAGAAAGAGAAAATTCCTCCCCGCTTTTTTTTCTCTCCGTCCACGACCGAACAGCATTAAGAAACTGGAGCTTTCTCATTCTCATATCTTCCTCGAGTCAACGAGAAAAATAGTTTTTTTTGTTGTTGCTGAGTGAATGCGTAGGGGGCGATATTTGCTAGAAAAAAAAAGAAGAAGAAGACGAAGAGAAAACCCCGTCTGATGACGTCGAGATGAAGAATACACGAGAAAAAAACAATTCTTTCACATATTTTAGATTCCCTTTACAAGATACGAGACAATGCTTCGGTTCATGTCCCGTTTTCCCTTATTTATTTTCTTCTATTTTTGCTTGACCAACGCCGCGATTGACTACGAACAACAATATAACAATGATATCGAATTCGTACCTGAACATTCGAATGAATGGGTTGTGAGAATTGACGAAGGTAGAAAGAAAAAACAAACTTGTTAAGAATATTCTAATTTGCCTTGTTTTTCTCTTTGACAACAGGTGATGATGTTGCCGATCTAGTTGCAAGCGAACTCGGTTTACAAAATCGACGAAAAGTAGGTTGAATTGACGTTGATGACCTGTTATTTTCTTTGTTCTTGTTCGTTTAAAGATCTTCGATAACTATTATCTCTTTATTAATCCGTACGTGCCACGACGATCAAAACGAGCAACACAAGATTTTACTGATTTACTTGGAAAACACGAAAAAGTTTCATGGGCTGAACAACAACGATCACAATTTCGAATCAAACGAGATTTCATTGATAAACGTGCACAAGAAGATCGAGCTTATCGATCCGTTTCATTTTCCGATCCAAAATGGGCAAAAGAATGGTATTTAGTAAGTCACGAAAATCGAAGAATATGATTTCATTTGTTTCAATTCGACTTTTTTTTTCTTATAGAAAGACACAAGACCGAAAAGTTCAAGTCAATTACCAAAACTCGATTTACACGTTCTACCAGCTTGGGCTGCGGGTTACACTGGCAAAGGTATTAAAGTCACAATTCTCGATGACGGTTTGGAATGGAACAACTCTGATATTCGAGCTAACTATGATCCCAAAGCGAGTTACGATTTAAATGATAACGATGATGATCCAAGTCCACGTTATGATCCAACAAATGAAAACAAGTAGATGAATCTTTCGATTGGAATTGAGCATTTCTTACGTTTGTTGTTTAGACATGGTACACGATGCGCAGGTGAAGTAGCTATGGTTGCCAATAATTCGATTTGTGGTGTCGGAATTGCGTATGAAACGATTTAAAAGAAGAAAATCTTTGTCTAAAAACTGGAATCTTTTAGATACAATGCTAAAATCGGTGGTATTCGTATGTTAGATGGTCATGTTACGGATCGTGTTGAAGCTGAAGCTATTGCATTCAATCATAAATATATCGATATCTACTCGGCTTCATGGGGACCAAATGATGATGGACGAACAGTAGGATAAAATTTGAAAGTCAAAAGACAAAAGTTTCGATTGAAAATGTTGCGAATTTAGGTCGAAGGTCCTGGTACACTTGCATCAGCAGCTTTTATCAAAGGAATCACAGAAGGCCGTAATGGTAAAGGTGTTATCTACGTTTGGGCATCGGGTAACGGTGGACGACGACAAGATAACTGCAATTGTGATGGTTATACCGGTTCGATCTATACCATTTCAATTTCATCGGCCTCAGAACATCAACAATCACCATGGTATGCTGAACGTTGTCCAAGTACAATGGCAACAACATATTCATCAGGAGCTTATCAAGATCAAAAAGTGGTCTGTAGACAAAAACATATCGCCAATGAATGAAATACCGATTCGATCTTTTATTTAGACAACAACTGATCTTCATGATTCATGTACTGATGATCATACTGGAACATCAGGTTTGTCGACGAAGAATTCTATTCAAATAAGTTTTTTTTTTGTTCATTTAGCATCAGCACCATTAGCTGCTGGAATCTTCGCTCTCGTCTTAGAAGCCAAGTAAATAATTTCGTTACAAAGATTTCCCTCTGAAACATTTTACTTTCGTCTAGTCCGGAATTAACATGGCGTGATATGCAACATCTAGTCGCTTGGACATCAGAATATGCACCATTAGCTGATAATCATGGTTGGGCAACCAACGGCGCCGGTTTCAAAGTAAGTCAAACGCATTAAACTAATGAACTTTTTTCTTTCCATTAGTCAATATTTATCTTTTCAACAGTTTATTATGTTTAATTTCAATTAACTAAGCATGTTTTTATGCAATTCTTTGCCTGTTTAGGTCAATAGTCGATTTGGTTTTGGTCTTTTGAACGCTGCTGCATTAACTGAAGCAGCTAAAAATTGGGTCACCGTGCCAAAACAAAGTATTTGCGAAATCGAACCGGTTAAATTTCAACCACAGTAATTGACTAATTTGATTTGCTTGATTTTGTTACTAACTAAACATTCGGCTGAATCTAGACAAATCAGCGCTGCTCATCCATTAGAAATCGATTTCGAAGTCAAAGGTTGCGAAGGTGAAAATAATGTTGTTCGTTTTCTCGAACACGTTCAATTATACGTCACAATTCACTATACACGACGTGGTGCATTAAAAATCAATATCACAAGTCCACATGGCACACAAACAACCTTATTATCCGAACGTGATCAAGATTCATCGCCTGATGGATTCAAAAATTGGTCATTCATGAGTGTACACAATTGGGGCGAAGATCCAAAAGGTTTATGGACAATCAAAATCATGGACACAGTAAAATTGATTGATTGATTCGATCTTTTTTTGAATGTTGTTCGTTTTTCTCAGACAGGAAATATGAAAAATCATGGTTCACTCGAAGATTTTCGTTTGGTCTTACACGGAACTGCTGAAGTTCCTCATAACATGAAAGCTGGTCCACGTGTTTACGATGAAAATTACAATACCGTTCAAAATGAACGAAGTGTAAGGCTTGTTGTTTGAATTTGAAAATGATTTTCGCTTTCTTTCTTCAAGGAAAAACGACAAAGCTTGAAATCTGCAAGTCGTTATCAAAACATCATGGAAAATGAAAAACGTTCATCGAACGCCAATGAATACGAACAACCAATCTCCGATGATGAAAACACGATCTCCAATAGCGATAGTCATTGGCTTCGTTTACTTGCTCGTCTCAACGGAAATTGGTTACAATAACTCAACAGATTTCTCTCTCTCTCTCACACTTTTAACTCAAGTTTCGTCATTAGCATTCCAAAATCAAACCAATTCAACAAACAAAAGAAATCCGAATCAAAAATTTATTTTTGTAAAACATCGTGAAATCTTCTCTTCTTTTTCTTCTCGGAATACATACGTATATATATATATATTATTGAAAATAAAGACAAAAAAAAGAAACATCATCATCAACGAAATAAAATGACGACAGAAAAAAAATTCTATGAGAGAAATATTGTGTTTGTTCGTTTTCTTTTTCTTTTTTCTACTCTTAAAAATCTTGTCGACGATGTCGAGAAGGATTAATTGAAGATAATTCGGATATAGTCGTATGAGGAGCATTGTTTATACTAGCTGTTCGGTTTTTATGATGAGACGAATAGACAACACCTAGCGTTGATGCTTCGGAAAAACTACGACAGGAAACATTGGTTTGAAAGTCATATTCAGGCGACCAAGACACACATGGACAAAAACGAAAGACACTACGAAAACCATTACGAAATCTAAAACAGAAATTAAATTGAACAATTCGAGATTTGTCTTTTTTTGTGCTTCTAATTGAATTCTATTTACCGATTATTCATACAACAATAGAGAAATGGATTGTACATTGAATTACTCATTGCAAAAAAGTACGATGTGAGATAAACATAAGGTGTCACTGGCCATTCAGGTATGTTCTCATCAAATGCAACGACAATGAAATATAATTGTTGTGGAAACCTAAATATCGAATTCTTGATATGGAAGCAAGATGATTGCGAATGTGTTTCTCTTACCAACATATACCGAATATTAAAACAACAGCGATGAGCATTTTGACAACTTTACGTTTCGATTGAATTGAATCTCTCTGACGTTTTGTTACTTCTCCGATAGCTAAAATTAAAACCTATTTAAATTAATTTCAAAGATCGAAATCAAATCTTAAACCAGTTTGTCCCCATAATTCCACAGCAATTCTCGTATATGTTATTGTTAGAATAACAATTGGTCCAATATAAGTCACCGTGAAAAAGATCCATTCATATTTCTGATGACTATTTGGATCGTCGATTTTACAATCGGTTTTCATATGACTAAACGATCTTATTGCGGGATAGGAAACCAACAAAGACAAAATCCATATTGCACATATAATCATTATTGTTTGTTTGTGCGTTAATTTCGTACGTAACGGATGAATAATTGCGAAATATCTTTTGTTTTTTTTACAAAAAGGAAAATATTCAAACTTAAAACAAACAAGATTTTCATTTTACCGATCTAAACTAATTGCAACATAAGTCAACACATTCGCAGCTATAGATATATGAGAAACGGCTTGAACTAATGGACACATAAACTTGCCGAATGGCCAGGGTACTTGTATGACCATATAGTAGCCATTAAATGGAATATTGAATAGAGCATTGAGAACATCGGCATAGGCAAGATTAACAAGAAAGTAATTTGTTGGTGTTCGCATACGACGATGAGCGAGGACAATCCATATAACAATAGAATTACCGCAAACAGCCAGTAGAACAACAAGAGCAAATAGGAATAAATAGATAAACTTTGAAAGTAAATAAATTATTTCGTTAGATCATATTCGAATTGACCTACTTGTACGCCTATTGGTAATCGAATTGAAAAGTCAGCTTTCGTAGAATTTCCAAGTGTATGATTGAGTGAGGTTGTCATTGTTTGTTTGATTGAACTAATCTACGTATCTTTGCTGTCTTATTGTATGAATAAGAAAGAATCTCATTTTATTCGCTGTTTCTTCTCTCGTTTTCTCTCCCACTCTTTCTTCTTTATGACTTGTCGAAAAGTTTGCTTGACAGGCCACAGGAAAGTATAGAGTAACAAAGAGAAAAAAAAAGATGATGATGCCTATCGAAAACAACAACAAGAGAGAGGGAGAGGGAGGGGAAAATCATAAATCGATCTGAAGATCTTCTTATCATCATTCGATGCTGTTTAGACTGATGTACACAGTTATGTGCTTCGATGGAAATGCGAATTTTATATCAAATAATCCATGCATTTTCTTTCTTTTTCTCGCTTATGTCATTTCATAAAAGAAGACAAAAGAAAGAAAAAAAGAAAGACAATGATCTTCGATTTTGATTATGTACGATGCGAAAAGGCATGAAAAGAAAATGTTTTTTAAGACTTCCTCAACTTCTCATTTCGGGCACTTCTTCTTTCTGAATAGTTATCTACTGAAGAAAGAACAAAATCATATTCAATCAATCTTTAATTTTCTTGTTATTTGAAATATAGTTTTATTCGTATGCATGAACATATCTTAATAGAACACATCAATCTAATCATGATATTCAACAGATCACAGTGGGATATTTATATTCAGAATGAATTAACATATTTATGACATTGAATAGAATCAAAAAATTGCTCGACAAGAAAGAGTTCATTATATTGTTTTGTTTTCTAAGCAAAATATATTCAATCTTTTATTTCGTATTGTTATCAGCATAATTATTCCTTGGCATAAAGTTCTGGAGAAAAAATCCTATTGTAACAAAAAAAAACTAGAGTTCTTTCTTTCTTTTGCATTAGTTCAGTTTTATAAGTGAGCAAACTATTTTAAAACATTGATGATTATATTGCTATTAATACGTTAAGTTTGATATTGTCTTATTTTTATACATGAATTTTCCTTTAAGAACAAATATTCCATTTGTTTGAATTTGCAATACTTATTTAACAGAAATAACTTCATCGATAATCGACAATGAAATTTACTGTCGAATACGAGCTTAATTTTCTCTATGCTTTTTCAGTATGTTCGCATTGTTTATTATCAAAAGCGTTGTGTTTTCAATGAATGTTCGTTCTATTGATAAATCTTTTATTTTTTCCATTGCATGAATTTATTTATTTAGAAAGTGAATTTCGTTGTCGACAAGTTTTTTGATCGATTTTGACTTTATCTATGAACATAAAAGGAAATATTCTGTTTTGTATCTATATTGACACACGAATAAATTGCACTGAAACAAGTGCTTACCGATCTATTTCTGTCGCAGTGAATAAATCCGAGAATAAAAGCAATATAAAGAAAGACTTAAATTAGTTTAAATTATACCCGAGGACAACATATGTTAGATTATTTCCATTGAAGAAAATATTCGCAATTCTTTCTTCGTTTCTTGTAACAAGTAGAAATGCAAAATGAGTGTACTACGACATAATTACATATGAATGCATCTTAACTGATGATAGATAATTATCTACTTGTATGAATGGCGATTCTGCAGAATAAGTGCATATGTAATTAAACAACAACCACGTATCAAGCTTTTATTTCTTTTTTTTCTTTCATTCCTTTATCAATGCTCAGCAAATGAACTAAATGCCGATCTTTTAAAAAAGAAGAAACCGCTAGAGTACGCACGTTTGATTAAAGATGTGCAAGAAACTATGGTAATTCAATTCATAAAAATCCTTTTCAATTCCAGTTTTACATTTAATCTTTAATTATCATCATGTTTGAATGGAAAATATTTGAAGTTCTCGTTTCGATTCTTTGTGCATTAACTTTTCTCATTTGTTCGATAACGCTCATCTTAATATGTATTCGTATCCGACCACTACTATCCAATGTATCAATTCTTCTCACATGCAATACCTATATCACACTTATTGGCTCCAGTGCTATGACATTCATCATCACAATATTCGGTTTTTATTATCGTGGTTTATCAGCTCCGTTGATTAATGTTTTCAATTGTCAACTGCGAACTTATATCAACTATATTTTCATTTGTGCATTCTATTATTCGTGTGCACTTCAAGCAATGTTTCGACTGTTTCGAATAGTATTTGCTGGCAATCGAGTATTACAATCAGGTTTTACTCTTCTTATTTCTATTCTCGCTCAATGGATTATTCCCATCTTTTATATGTTAGCATACTTTCTTCTTGGAGATTTTGAATATCATGTCGAAATTGGAAGTTGTTGGGTGTCTTTTAAAAATATTCGTACGCTTTCTATAGGCATGGCGTTTATCTATGGTACTCCTTTGATTATTATGGGTTGTGTTTATCTTTTTATCGTTCAATCTGTTCGTCGAACAGTTCAAACAGTACAAATTCGACAAACTGCTAACAAACGAGATATACTCGTTCTAATCGGAATGGGTATTGGTATTCCAACAGCTTTTCTACTGATTATTTATATGATCACAAATTATTTAACATCATATGCTTATCATATTCAATCGCTTAGTTTAACTACTGGACTTGTGTTTGAATCCATTGCTTTAATATTAGTAACACCCCAAGTGCGAAATATACTCAGAAAAAACAGGCTGACATATCCTTTGAGGTCATCAAAACGTAATCTACAACCGGTACATTAGGATGAACTTTTTTGTAACGGAAGATTCAACTTCAAGGATAAGAGAACAATTCATTTTTAATTTTATCTCCATTAAATGTTTATGAATACAGACATAATTAATTAGTTGAAAGAAATATGACGCATGTGAACTCAAACAAAAATCAGACTATATTTATATTTCATTCTCCAATAAAAAACCAAGACATTTTTATGTAATTGAAATTCTTCGGTGATTTTCCTGTTGAAGAAATATTGATGTTCGATTTGTTTAGAATTGAAATGTGTTAATCAAAGAAAATTATTTATCTTTTTCAATCGGACAAGAGAGAAAAAAAACGGGATGAAAATTCTTTTGAAATATTTTTGATATTTATCACCGGTTGATATTTCTTAAATTCAATTGAACATTAGCACTAGGTGGTCGAGAAAATTGATTGGTACAGAAGAAATATATACTTGAAAAAGAAATTTTCTGTTTCATTAGACGCATTGAAGCGAAACACGATGTGACACTAAAAAAATATCATGGCACTGTTCTTCTTCTCCCTCCTCCGTCGTCGTCTTCATTTCGTTCGTTTCGCTCTCTTTGTATAGTTGAAATTTTTATTTTCGTCATATATTTTCTCTCTTTTCTTCTGCCGTTCGTACTAGTTAGTTAAATGGCAGTTGCTCTTCCAAAAAAGACCTCCACGTGAGAGAAGAAGAAATATGGGTGACTACTGATAGAACACAGAACAGCAGCACGCACAGTCCATTCTATCATATACTATCATCTTAATTCTTACACAACATACCGAACGAAACGAAATATCGTCGTATACAAATAGTATTCTTTTTCTCCTGTCGTTATTTTCAAGTACGTTTTCTTCGCATTCAGTTCCATGAGCTGTGTGTGCGTTTTTATTTGTGTCGCTTGCTTTCTCTGCATATGGAAGAGATAAAATTTTGATTTTGATTTTTTTTAAGAAAAGAAGTGTGCGTGAGACAATATGATGCTGCTAGTATTTCTGCAACGAAAAAGATAAGACGATTTTTTATTGTCCTTCGATTTACTTCTGCTGTCGAAGAAAAGAGAAAAGTTCCATGTGTAAATCTTTTTTTTCTCATTTTTCAAACCGATGATTATTCTGTTTAATTGATATGGAAATCAAATTTCTCGGTATTAAGAGAGAGAGAGAAGAAGAACGATGATAGTAGGAAGAGATAATCTCCGTCTCCGTGTGTCTTTTTTGTTTCTTCTTTATTTGTTTACTGCATACATTTTCGTTCACAGACTAAATCTGAAAGTAAACATGCGGAACGTTGTTTCCTGGAATTCGTATGCACAATGTTCGTGTTAAGGTTGAAGAAGGAATAATCCCTTTCTTTGCTTTGTTTCTTCTTCTTCTTCTCTGTTCACCCCTCGAATTTTCGCTGCACAGAAGGCTTCTTCCATAATCTCTGACCTTTTTTCTCAGTCTTCTCTCTGTCATTGATTCGATCGCGTTTTGTTTTATGTGTCATCATCATCTTCTTCGTCTCTTTCACTATTGTATTCACCTACACTTCCCAAGAACGTGTCTGCTAGGAGAAATGTCAAGCTTTAGAAGACAATCGTATACTGCATTACTGTCAACGGAGATATATAATCATCTAAAGGATGATTCTCGGTCTTCTTCGTTGTCATTTCGTTCGCTTTTTTTTCTCTCTCTTCTTTTTCTTTTCTAATTGTTGACACAATACAACGACTGAATTCCGAGTCAGAGAGAAAATGTACACACGCACACGCATAGATTTACTCTGAACATTGCCTCTGCTTCCTCCTCCTACTGTATGCAATGAATCCTTTTTTTTTCTAAGTCTAACATCTCTTTGTCAATCCGTTGAATGTGCAAGAATGTTTCTTTGAATGACGAGAAACAACAATAACGATTGTCATCCGTTGATCTTGATCGTTTCGTCGTTTTTCTTTTTATTTTATCTTTTCACTGTTATTTTTAACTCGTTAAGAATACAATCGCGTGAGGATAATTTTATGATGTGCAACGGATTTATCTCTTGAAAATAAATGACGATTTTATGTCGTCGATATTTATCCGTAGGCTATATATTCATAGTTGTCATCGCACCTATCTGTTTTTCATCTGTATATTATTCGATTGGAGAGAAAGAATCGAAGGTGCTTATTTTCAATTCCACACGCACCAATCCCACTGTACATAGACACGCATATTTATCTTTTTTCTTTTCTTTTTTTTTCTTCTATCATCGTCAATCTGCCTGAAGCATCGAAAATTTGCCGGTAAAAGGGAAGAAAAAGATAGAGCGAGAGAAAGAGAGAGTGGGAAGAAGAATAATGGATGGATGTCATCATGATTTGCAACGAATCGATTGATATGCGATGTTTTTGCAGTCGAGCAGGTAAGCAAATAAGAGAAGGAGGGGATGGGTAAAGAAAGACGAAAGAATGAGAGAGAGCGAAAAGAAGAGCCACCAGTAGAAGTATAATATAATGTTCGTGGCAGTTAAGAAGAACGCATTCATCCGTAACGGTTGATATACATGCTAGCGATTGGTAGAATTTCTTCTTTTTTTTCGTTTTTTCCCTTTCAGTATCTTTCATTCTCTTAATATGATCATTGCCGATGACTGACTATCTGTCTGGTCTGGTCTGGTTGTCGTCTGAACCTCTCAATACATCTATCAATGTATGTATGAAGAAAAAAAGATGAGATATTACAGTTTAGTCATTCGAAAACGAGGAGAAGAGACACACAGAACGAACGAAATGAATGTCCACAACATCATACGTTTGCTCCTTATTCTCATAATTATCTCTCGGTGAACGCACATATACATAGAACAGCAGTGCAGATTTCTCTCCTTTTCTCATCTAAATGGATTTTTTTGTCGTTCTTATGATTTACATTCGATAGATTAAAAAAGAAGATAGACAAAACGAGAGGGAGAGAAAGGAGACAGAGATTGATGTATTCTCTTTTTTTCTGTCATTCGTTTTATTTATCATTCAGATAGAAGCACATAACGTGCATAGAAACATATACATATATGATGATGCTAGCAACTGATGATGTTACAGTAGCAGTCAATACTTCTACCTATCAAAGGTAAGGTAATATGTTTTTATTTTGGTATTGAAAATACGAAGGATAATAATCCTCGTTTTGCATTTTCTTTCGTTTCTTTCGAGCTTCTTTTTTTTTGTTACCGATTATTCGAATAGAGAACAATAAACAGACAGGTGTAAGGAGAGAGAGAGAAAACGAAAAACTTGACTGCATGGACAGAAAGCGAGTGAGAGAGAGAAAAAGAAAACATCATCTGCTGCTTGCAGTTACCAGAAAAAAAGGTAAAGTGAAAATCATTGATCCGTATCGCGGCAATGTTTAAAAGGAAAACAGAATTGGATTGTCGTCATTTATCGTTGTTGTTGTTGTTTTCTTCTCATTACTGATTAGTAATATAGGATAGCGAAGAGAAAAAAGGTAAAATAAGCTTATTGGCATTCCGATTTTCTTTCGATTCCTATTGGTTCATATAAATAAAAATCTTCTTCCTTTTTGGGTACCACCCACACTCTCGAACGTGCTTCTAATGATTAAACTTGGCTTCCGGAAAACAATTTCGTTCTTCTTCTTCTTCTTTTTTTATGTACACAAATATTTCGTTTGTGCGTGATTTTCTTTTAGTTTCTATTCGATGTCAACCTTCATTTGAAATATACGTATGTGTGTTTGTTTCTTTTTTCTAGACGTCATCATCATTTTGATAGAAATAATAATCAAATGATGGATTATTTTCATCCAAATTCCGATGATATAAGGTAAGAAAAAAGACAAAGTTCGAATTCATTCGATATTTACATGTCATGTTCAACACAAGGGATTAGTTCCATGTCCTTATGTATACATTAAGTCTCGGCATCGCGTTCATCATCAGTAGTAGTACAGTACCAGTACCTAGGCGCTAATCCATCGATTTCATTTTTATGTGTACATGAGAAATATCTGGTGTCAGTTTGAAAATTGAACTAACAGAAAGTAATTAATCGGTCGCGATGTCAAAGAGAATGAATTCTTTTCGTTGATGTTTTTTTTTCCTTTCCATTGTTTAATTATCGATGCGTATCGAACGGTATGTATTATATCCATAAAAATGCCTTTCGGGGGCATTTTAGTTGATATCGGTACTAGATAACGAATACAACACGAACGAAAATGTCTTTTCTTTCTCTCATTGAACGATGTTCAAGCAAAATGAATGAATGATCGTGTCTCTTTCTCGTCTCTCAATCTATATCGGTTAATAACGCCCCTTTAAATCGCATTGTGAACATAGACATACTGAAAAATGAATGAATAAATCGAATAGAAAGGAAAAGAAAAGAAAACGAGAAGATCGACCCGATGCAACAGAGAGTAAATGGTCTAATGTCATGCCTGGTTGATGTCGAACTAAAATGAATTATCATTGAATACAATCAAACAATGTGTCTAGTTCATCGATCTATTCTAAAGATAAAAAAGAACAGCAAAAAAAAAAAAACGAATAAATGTCTCTTGTTCTCGGTGAATATGAGTCTATGTGTTTTTTGTTTTCTAATTAAACTGCTAATCTTCGATGTTCAAGCGTAATCAAAGAGAAATATTCAACAACACCTTTTTGTTGCGTTGTTATTTTGTTTTTTGTCTAAATAAAGATATGATATCAAATCGATGTGTGATTTGTTCTAGTGATTGCGAAGACAAATCAATTCCAATTAAGATTCATACGAATCCCGGCCGAACTAGCAGGTAAATAATCGATGTCAAGTGTCGTTGCTTTTGTTGATGTTCGTGTTTGCAGACGAAAACAATTGGCGCCTCGTTCTCGACTTGTTCGTCAATGTGATCAATGCGATTTTTCTTCGTCAATAATTAACGAATTTAAAACTCATATGAAATTCGAACATGAACAAGATGAAATCTTTCTTTGTGAAACATGTCGATTCTATTCAACATCATCCGATGATTTTCAATTACATTTAAATTCTCATCAGTAAATTAGTTCAACAATCAATTGATTCATAGTTAGTTATTTGAATTTTTTTTGCCTTTTTTCAGCAATCAACAACAACAATCTTCAGCCTCGCTGTTTTCACCTGTTAAATCTCAATTTCTTGTTCAATCAACAACAACAGAACGTGATGAATTCGAACGAGAATTAGTCGATGATGACGACAATGATGATGATGAACATCAATTGAATATTGATGAAAGCAAAGAACAAATTTCGACTCTATTCGACAATGATGAACAAAATTCAGATGATGAACAGGTAAGAATCGAGTTGACTTATCTTTTCATAATCATAAGCATATGTGATACAATAGATTCGAGTCAAGTAGATTTGTCTTTCAAAATGACTTCATTTTCTTAAAAGAAACTATTTCGGATATTAAATTTCCATCTTAACATCATCTTATAATTGAAGTTGACACTTGTTTTACCATAAATCTACTTGAATATTGATCGTTTGATCTTTCTTTATGATATAATTTAATGAGATGACTAGATATTCAAATCACTTGCTGCTGCTGTTACTGATATATTTTGAAAAATGAGCAGCAGCAGCTCGTTCGATTATTAATTACATGCGATTGACCTGTACAGTATTGGCCTTTTTTTTGACCATAAAAACGGATCATATTTATGATTGAGATTCGTGCCAACGTCAGAACAACACTTCTATACAGACTAATCTGTAGAACGTATGTGTGCATTGAGAGATATTTCAATTTTTCGCACGAGAGAAAAAATCATTAATGATGTGTGAAACTTTGATAGGATAATAAAAGAAAGAAGAAGAAAAATTTGAAAGAAGAAACAGAAAAATGAAAAAGAAAATCATCTCTTATCATTTGTCTTGCTTTGTAAGGCAGGTGTCTGTTTCGTTTTTTTTCGCTCTTGATTTTAATCTGAGTAATGATGATTTTGAAAAGCAATGATAACAAACAAACTTTCGGTTAAATGTCTCTTTTACATGAAGCGAATATGAGAACTTGCGCTCACGCATGTAATTCTATTTTAGTTTGAATGAGTCGTTCAAATATCAGATAATAAAAAACGTTCGTTTCTTCAAGAATTAAAACGCGAGAGAGAGAGAGAGAGCAGAACCAATTCATGGTTATTATTGAACACACACATTTGTGAGATTTAATAACGAGTTGAAAGTTCATTATTTTCAAGAGAAGTGAATTGATTTTATGACTTAGTTCGTAGAAAATAAATGAGACCATTGCTGATTTGATATTTGAATAGTTTGAAGAAGTGTAATGTATCTTAATGTTTTATTTTTCGACATTTTTCTTCTTCTTCTTCTTCTTATTCGAATCTCTTCTATATATATGTGTATAGATTGTATTTGGAATAAACGAGACCCATTTCTTGACGACTAGAACAATCAGACAGTCCTTTTTTCGTTTAACGTCAAAATTATTCGATTTTCTTATTCTTTTTTGCCATACGGATACCTGACCGAAAGATCAATTTCTCGGTCATGGTTATTATTATTGGATGCTCATAAAAAAACGAAGAGAAAAAGAGAGACAGACAGAGAGAGAGAATAAGAGAAAGCGGATGGCATTACTTCTTCATTCTTTTTTTTCCACCAATCGGCATTTATATTCTCTCTTTTTTTCTTCTTCTCTCTTATAGAATCCTCTAACTGATCTAAATAAAAATCTTAATCTATCCGTTACTTCATCTCATTCGTATACAACACCCGCACAAACATCATCATCGTCGATTGTTCCCGATCGTAAACGTCCGTATAACGTGTCTGTTGATCCAGCTCGATATCGTCGTGTACCTGATCCTGATGATGCTAGTTCAGGTAAACACACACGAATATTTATCAATCATTGACCTCTATCAACTTCATTTGAATATCTTTTCAGTAAAATTTGCTTGTTCATTATGTGGTAATTTATACAAATGGAGAAAAAGTTTAAATAAACATTGGAAAGAAAAACACAACGACGAAGAACCACCTCCACTTGACGCACCCGTTACAATACGTCCATCGAAATCGTCTCAATCGAAAATTATTCATACAGTTTCAAATGAAATGTTCCCAACAAGTACATCTCTATCGACAATGAAATCGACACTTGCTCAACATTCAGCATTTCCATTTAATCCCTATGCATGGTTGAAATCAGCAGCATTAATGGCACCAGCAAATCCCGCCAATGATCAAACACCATTAGATCTTCGAATGAAATCCAATGATGAACATGAGAGTGACGATGATGAAGAACGAGATAGTTCCGATGAAACATCATCATCAAGTCCGCATAATTCCTACGGACAGAAAATCTTCATTTGTTCGATTTGTGAACAAAAATTTCTCTCAATCGACACGATTAATGAGCATTTCTTGAAAAATCATCTCGAAGAATTAGAAAATGAAATTGCCGGCAAATCACCACCGAGAAATACCAATGTTGCTCAACAAAACGAAGAATGGAATCTCAGCGATCCGGTTAATCCATTAAAATGTATTCAATGTGATTTCGTCGGACGTTGGCCAACTGAACTACAAAAACATGCAGCATCACATTCAACATCTCGACCATTCAAATGTTTAGTTTGCTCGTTAACATATAAATGGCGATGGGATCTTGCTAAACATTGGGATCGTGCACATGCTTGCGGTGGTAAAGGTGTAAATTTAATAAATCCATATAAAAAACGTGATCGTGATCAAGCACGTTCAATGATGGACCTGCCGAAACCGAATAAACATGCTGATCGACAATCGATCTCGTCGACAACATCAAATGATAATCTCAAAAAGACTCAATCCGATGAAGAACAAAGTCAAAATTCGATCTTATCCGATAATGATGATGAACAAATGGACTACAAACGTTTTAAATCTGATTCAAAAAATCCATTTTCAGCATCAACAATACCGTCATCAACATCCCCTATGCCTCTGCCAATACCACCATCAATGTACTTTCCATCTCCATTCTTTCCACATCATCCCATGTTCTCATCGTTTCTCAATCCATCATTATTGCTTCAACCAAAATTTAACTATTCACCACGTCTACCGCATTTACCCGTCAATCCCAATTTAGATTTACTCAAACAAGCATCAGCTTTAGTTCAACAATCAGCTTCACCGAACTCATCACGATCGTCAACCTCATCATCGCCACGACCATCATCACCTTCTCAACAACGTATGCAAGCTGTTGCTGCAATGGTCGCTGCAGCCAATGGATCAGTCAATGCACATCTACGTCAACAACAACAACAACAACAACAACAACAACAACAACCACCATCACTACCA
>Ga0209922_101872_pt1 | contig 19261 bp, 26 predicted proteins | sample ThiBiot_500_biof_FD_183946 | JGI IMG/M metagenome (GOLD analysis project Ga0209922, IMG submission 183946) | Wastewater bioreactor microbial communities from Cape Town, South Africa - Thiocy_expt_500_biof (SPAdes) | ecosystem: Engineered > Bioreactor > Thiocyanate-remediating > Anaerobic-Aerobic ...
TAAGAAACAAGGTGCTATTATGTGGGTCTCAAGCAGATGTCGGTGTGTTAGATGAGACTTGATCAGTAATTGAAGACGACAATAACATGTTCTTTAATAATAGACACTAATCGAGAATTTGTTATCGTATATGCCCGTCGTAGAAAGACAATATTTATATCGGTACTTAAGATATTTATTAAAACGAGAACGTTTTCTAAGAGTAATGTTATGTCTGTTTCTTTTTTTCGGGAATCAGAATAATTAACAAAACATTGACATCTGAAAGCGAATCGAAGTTACTTGCTGTGTTTTATAACAATGACAAATAGGTGATAAAAATGATTGAAGTCTTACGGTCTTTTAATGTTTTATTCGATCATCGACATTCATTTTGTTTTCATCTATTCGCAAGATGCAAAACGATATTTAAAAAAAAGCAGAGAGAGAGAGACAAAACTTTTTCATTTATTTATTAAACTTTATCGATTAATTATGAATGGCATCATTCTCATTGTACGTGAGGGTGAATTAGTTTGTTGCATGATAAGAAAAAAAAGTGTCGAGAAAATGAATACACTTAACCTACGTTAGATTTGTCACGCATTGAATAAATGAAATCATCAAAACAAAGCAAAACAGACAAAAATGGTGAGAGATGATCCCTGAAGTCTTTGATTTCTTTTTTTGTTCTTCTTCTTCTTCTTCTTCTTCTCTCAATGTTTGAAATACAGGTCTCTATAAGAGTCATCTCTACTTTGATCTTTTGATAGCAGTAATCTACTAATAAATGGCATATGAAATCAATCTGAATAGACACCTGTGCTTGTAATCAATGAGAAGAAAGAATTAGTTTTAATGAGATAATAAAAAAATCATATTTTTTGTTCTATTTTTAAAAATACAATCACAACCGAAAAAAACAATTTGTTTTAATCGATCCGAAGGCGTAGATCAGGTGAAAACGTGTGATTATCTATCATTGATTAACGACATACGATTTATGTTGCTAGCGGCTATGATGGGATGATGACCATTGAGAATAACAACAAAAATAACACAATATAAAAAGAAAAGATGAATGTTTATTGACCCTTAAAAATGTAAAATAATCGCGTGTGTGTCCAATATGAATGTTCTTCGTATTTTTTTTGAAACAAGACAATATAAACGTTTAGATCAAATGGGTGGAGTTTGATTCGATTCGTTAAGGCCAATTAGTTACATCCGATATTTGAACAGAAGAAGAAGAAGGAGAAGAAGTGTGAATATCTTTTTCGACTTTGTTTTTTTGTCTATTTATTTTATGTCTCATCTCAATTGTTCATGCAAAGTCTTATCCGTTTGACGAGACAATATCTGTTTACATTGACGTTCGAATATATTTTACTTCTTTTTGTATAGTTAAGAGAAATAAACTGTTAATTATGCTTCTCATTGTTCACACCTCACGTTCATTCTATATTTAATGATATTAGCAATTATTTGTTTTCTCTTTCCTCTCATCAACTTGATCATTTAGCCAGTCATTGTTTTTAATATATAGATTTTTCTTCTTCTCTTCTCGACATTCACATTTTAACCAATCGGATGTTTTAGATGATTCTCATCCAATTATTGATCTTCTAGCAATCGAGAAAGAGAGAGAGAGAGAGAAAAAAATAGAGAAAGAAAAAGAGAAAGAGAAAGGTGTCTGCAATTGATAATCGAATATTTCATTCGAAGAAATCGAAACAATGATGTTAGGTAGTAATAATCCATCACCATATCTATTAGCAGCTAATTCTCGAATGTATTCGGACGAAAGTTTCTCCGATGATAATGGTAAGACATCGAAAGAAGGTTTTCGTTATTTCGTTAAATCAATAAACTTTTGTTTTCTTTCTCAACAAGATGATTCAACGAATACAAATGGTCATCTAGCAAATCCTAATAATCATAATAATAATAGCATGAATTCAAATGATGATAATATTCGTCGATATCGAACAGCTTTCTCACGTGAACAATTAGCAAGATTAGAAAAAGAATTTCTGAGAGAAAATTACGTTAGTCGACCACGTCGATGTGAATTAGCATCGGAATTACAATTACCTGAATCGACAATTAAAGTACCAATCTTTAATCATTTTATTTTTCTTTCAAATTATAGAAAAATCTTTTTCTTGAAAATTAGGTTTGGTTTCAAAATCGCCGTATGAAAGACAAACGACAAAAACTTGCTTTTGCTTGGCCAGGTTATCCCGGCGATCCATTTTCCTATTTCTCTTACATGTACGCCGTTGCCGCATCTGGTTATCCATCTGGTTCGCTTCCGAATCAATCCAATAATAACTCGATTCTACCTCCAAACAATCCTCTAACTTCGGTTGCTGCGGCCGCTGCTGCAGCTCGTTTAGCTCCGACAAAAATTCGACCAATATCTACAACTCAAATTCTTAATGGTTCAACAGATACGGTTACTTCATGTTCGTCAGCATCATCTCCAACATCATCCAGTTCATCACCGAAACAACATTCACCTATGAAACCAACAATTAATTTTGCTCTACCAGCCATGGGTCTCGCATCGTTTCTACCCAACGCAGTGAATGATTCAGCAACAACCACTACGAGCACATAAAAACGCAATACATTTATTCTTTATCACACATTCTAGTCGAACAATGATTTTTCTCTCTTCATTTCTTTATTCAATGGTTATTGTACAAAATTTAAAAAAACTAACTTGATTTGTTTCTTCTTCTTCTTCAAATTGTTTTTCGTCTTGTGTTTCGATTTTCAAACAATTATAAATAAACTCTGATCTTAATCAAAAAATGATCTTGTTTCTTTAAGTTTAAAATATCAATAACAAATCTCATTTACATCTAACGGTTGTCGATTGTCGGCATTTGTTGATCACATCATAATGTCATTTTTATGATGAAAATGTCCTCCTTCTCATTCTCGTTTTCTACATATCATTAGTCAATAGCTTGTTAATGACTATGTTCACTCTTCTCATGTAATAATCAATAAATAAGGATGAAAGAAAAAGAGAAGAGGAAAAAAAAACGAATTGTTCATCTTATCAATCGCGTCTCTCGAAACGATTTTGTTCAAATGAGAGAATTTAGTGTTGAGCAAAAGGTGCGAATTGATAACAGGATATATGTACATCGTAAAAGCACAATAATATTTCTTCTTGCTTTGATCTTCATTGTCTAAGAGTTTTATGGGGAGATTTCTTTCGTTTTGTCTATTCAATGATAACTAATAAAAAAAAAAACTGAAAATGTGTTCATATGACGTAAAAGCGCTGCGTTTTATTTTCACTGTTACAAACAAAAAAACAACAAAATCATCCTGATAAGAAAGAAAAAAAACGAAGTTTTCACTCTAATTTGTTCTCTGAGAAAACGGTAGAAGATAATAACGTGATTACTTTATTTTAAAAACAGAAAATGGACTAAGAAACGAGCACACACACATGCACACAAATGATAAAGAATATATTGACAGGAAAAAAAGAAGAAATGGCTTTTGAACAGATTGAGAACTTGTGTGCTGTGAAATAATCGAATAAAAAAAAGATGAACGGACCAACGAACGAACGAACGAAAGAAAAAAAAGAAAAAGAAAGAACTGTCTTTTGTTTTGTAAGAATATTTAAAGTGTTTGTAAATCCGAAAAACATCGTTCCATTTCGTTTTGTAGTGATTTACAACGTTCACGTTCCGCTTGTAATTCTTCTGCAAAAAGACAAAAAACAAAGAATTAATTTCGAAACTACAAACAGCAACACAAACCTTCAAGTGTGTCCACTTCATGCTGTAGTCGTTGAACTTGTTTAGTTGAATATTCTGCACGCGTTTCAGCCTGAACATGCAGATAAACAAAAACAATCAATCAATCCATTCATTCATGCAAATTCAACACTCTCAATCCTCAGATCCTTCTACAACCTCCGATAGATTCAATTAGTTTTTCGAGATGATATCGTTCATCGAAAATTTTATCTGATCGTTTGTTTGACTAATAGATTTGGCATTAAGAAGGGAATTGTTTTTCGTGTTCACTTACATCTTTTAGTTGGGTTGTCAAACGACGGACTTGATCTTCGAATGTTTGTTCTTTATTTTGTGCCTATGGAAAGCAAATATCGGAAAAAGTTGAAATAAATTTCAAATTAAAAAAATATATATTTACATCATCGATACGAGCTAAGAATGATTTCAGTTGATGATGAAGATTTTTCATTTCATTTTCAAGTTCTGCACATTTTCTAGAACAAAACAAATCGAAATTGTTCAAAATCCATTGATATTATTTAATAGACAAACGTTTCAGATCGCTTGGCACGTTCTTCATTTTTTTCGAGTTCACTTTCTTGAACAATTAATTTTCGTGCAACCTAATGAAAACGTTTCAAATGCATATATATATATTGTCTTTGTTTTTAAATAATAAACTAACTTCTTCGTATTTTCTATCGGACTCAGTTGCAAGTGTACGAGCTTCTTTCAATTGAGTTTCGAGCGTTTCAGTACGATCACTGCCAAGATTTAATTGATTTTCAAGCATTTTTCGTGTTCTAAAATAAATTTAATAGAGATTTATACAAAAAACAAAATCGAAATTCGTCTACCGTTCACGTTCATCTGCCACATGTGATGTTTCATTAAGTTTATTTGTTGTTTGTGATAAACGTTCTTGTGTTTGTTCGAGTTTTTCTTCGAATGAATGAAGTTTTCGACGTAATTGGTTCACTTCTGTATCAGCCTATGCAAGAAACAAATCGATCGTTTGTTTTATTTTGATTATATTTACATTTTCTCGAGCATTTTTTTCTTTTTCGACTTCTTTTCTTGAACGTTCTAAGTCATCTTTAACTTGTTCAAGTTCATCACGTAATTGTTGCATTTTTTTTCGTAAGACATCAGCTGCTGCATTGTTCACTGATGAACGTGGTAATGTTCCTGTATTGCCTGCTGCTGATGGAAGAAAACTTGACATGATATTTGATTTGATTTGATTATCGTACTAAGTTGTATATGCGTATATATCTTCTTTTTCTTTAATTGAAAGAATTATTCATCTTGAATAATAAAAAAAGAAAAGAAGCTGAATGTTTTTTAGAATAAAAATAAACAAATGAAAAACAAGCCAATGGACCTGTACGAGTGCGAGCGACATCATTCGAATACAGAAGATAGTGAGCGAGAGAAAAAGAATGAAGTTGAGTCGAATTTTTGGTCTTATGATATATATTGTTTTGTTAGAATTTATCAGAAGTAAAATATGTTGATAAATATACGTACTGTTCTTTTGTTTATGTGATAAGAGAAGAATTAAAGGAAAAAAAACCCGTTCGTTCGCTTACTTACGTTTTTCTCTCTCTTTTACTACTCACTCACGGAATGATTTTCTTTTTGATTATATAACCAAGAATGTATAAACTTAAAGAAATATTCAATCAGCTTACGAGATGAGATCGAAGAATTTTTAATAAAAATACGGTTTGATAAGACGTTATGAATAGAAAAAGAGTCAAATTATATTTGACTTGGAATCATCATCATCATCATCATAGTCTCAACGAAAAGAAGAGAAAGCTGAACCTAAACGATCAAATCGATAAACGAGAGAAAAAAGAAGAAAAAGAAGAAGAAGAAGAAAAAAAAACGAAGGCATGCAAGCAAACTTACTCTCCATGATGTGTACACTGCTAACGATTGTTTTGGTCGGCGTCCTTCCGTTCGTTCTTCATTCTTTCTCGCTCTCCTATGCTCTCGTTTTTTTATTCTTCTTTTCTCGTACATCACTCTTATTACCACACAGGAGGCGAAGAGTTTGCAACAGCATACATGTAGATTAGCTTTTTTTTTATCACCGACAGTAAAGAGAAAAAGAAAGACGCCAGTACGATTCAATGACCGAGCCGAACAGTGCTGGACAATTACTTTTTCTATGTGTTTTTTTACTACTGTATAACCGACGCAAAAATCTCGAGAAGAGAGAAAAAAAAGTGCCTGAAGGCAAGCAAATTGAGCACCCATGAAATAACTTACGACTGAATTTGTCGATGCACATGCTCGTAATAATAGTATATTTATATATGTATATATATATATACTCGAGCGAAGAGAGACTGAGTAGGCAATATGAGTGAAGAGGAAAAAATGCTACATATATACTCACACAACACGGTACTATCGCACTGATGATATAAAAAACGGCCGAAAGAATTTAATGTTTGACTATATATTATATTATTATTTACTCCTACGCTTATTTTCATTATTCAGCCTACATAACACCAAAAAAAAAAAATACACACAGACATAAAAGGAAAAAAAACGTGTTGCTATTCGTTGCTTATCATGACTTGACATTTAACAGAATCAACATAAAAAATTTCAGTTATCTCCATATTTAGATAGAAAATATATTTGTTTTTATTTCGTTGTTGTCATTGCATCTGTTTTATATTCGTAATAAAACAATAAGTTCTAAGTTGACGTTTAATAAATAGATTCGATCTCGAAGTGATAATAGAATCATCTCAACTTAATGCGTCTCGCGACTTAACGAAAGAGAAGAAATGGAATAAAATAATTGCAGTCACACAAATACAAGAAATTCAAATTCTCTCTCTCATTCTGCCTCTTTTTATTAAAAAAACAAAACGGTCAAAGAAATTCGGTATTTATTTTACTAAAAACGGTCTCGTCAAACGAAAACTGTAATCAATAACAGATAAACAAAAAAACCAAGGTTTTGAAAACAAGAAATTCTAGTTGCATATTTCAAACAGTCATTATTGAGACCTTCTTTGTCGATGCATCCGATCACATTTTATTTCGTTGAAGGTTACGTATATTGAAGATACCTTTTGCTATTGAAAACGAAAACGAAAGAAGATCGCAAATAACAAAAAAGAACTTTGATTTTAAATATGATTATCAAATAGATTTCGTTCGATTAGTAACGATGACTGTTCTATTCGTTGGTAAAAACAACTAAATATTGAAAATGTTGAATGTGTTATTCATAGGTTGGATTCTAATAAATTCTTTATCGAATATTCAAGCAATAAATTGTCCTATATTACGTAGTTTTACGAATAATACAGGTATACTTGTGTTCGATAAAACTTCGAGAGAACAAAGTCGTCAATTGACAAGTCATTGTCAATGGTTAGTCGTTAGTTCATTATATCAGGTAATTGAGTATATTGTGTGAAATGATTTTGTAATAGTATTTTATTTTATTTTGTTTTGTTTTTGTTGTTGAAGAGAATAGTTGTCGAATTCGATCATGTTTGGATACCGATTCCGATTGATGAACATTTAAAATTTGGCTGTCGTCGTGGTTCAGTCAGCTTATGGGCGCCAGGATTGGAACATGAAAAAGTCGAAATATGTGGTGATCGTCGAAATATTCGTATTGGTGGTGTTGGACGTACTTTAATCGTTGAACTTCGTCTCAATGATATTCAATTAGAAGTTGATTTTATCATGCATTATCAATTAATTCAAATTGAACGTTTGTTACTTGTTTTTTGTTTGTTTGTATTTCTCATATATTAATTTATTTTGTCTTCTTAGAACCTCTTAGCACACCGTCTCATTTAATAAATTCGCCGGCATTATCAACAGAAAACTATGCTGGTAAAATAAATAGATTTTTTTGTTGTTGCAAATTTCATGTGAATTTCATTTAGAATGTGGTTTAACATCCGTCAGTAGTTATCAACGAGTGCATAGTCGTATTGTTGGTGGTCGACAAGCTATACCACATAGTCATCCATGGCAAGTATTACTCAATGCTCTGGGCAAATTTTGTGGAGGTATGATTAGAATGACGAACATTCGAACACATTCTTTTGTTTCGTTCTTAGCATCTGTTCTCAATACTAATTGGATTCTTACAGCTGCACATTGTGTTAATGGGTAATTTTATACATTCGAAGAAAAAGAAACGATCGAAGAAGAAGAATTGCTTTCTTATTTCTATAGAACAAATCCGAAAAATTTACTAGCAGAATTTGGTCTACATGATAGATATAGTACGGAAAAATCGAGAATTTCAAGAACAATCAAACGAATTGTTATTGTATGTGTCGATGAGATTGATGATTGTCATTTGTTTTTATCTTGTTTTTAATTAGTATCCTTCATATAGTGGTAAATCGACTCGATGGATGCATGATATTGCTTTGTTAGAACTGTCGGAATCACTTGTATTCAATCGATTTATTCGATCGATTTGTTTATCATCGATCAGAGATTTTGTACATGTTGGTGATCGAACAATTGTTACTGGATGGGGTGAAACACATGGTTCAGGCAATTTTCGTTTTCTACGTGAAGTTGATGTACCTATTCAATCGAGCGATCAATGTGGTTTGAAAGATACAAGTTCCGTAGCAAGTCTTTGTGCTGGTCTATGTACAAATTCAACCTGTGATGCTTGTCAAGTAAATTTATATTGAAAAAAAAAGAATATCAATTCATTTATAGAAGCTATTTATTTAGGGTGATTCTGGTGGTCCAATGATTTTCTTCCACAAAGGTCGTTGGCATTTAGCTGGACTTATATCGTGGGGTTTTAGTTGTGCTGGCTTAGGTGTATACACAAAAGTCTCCTATTATCTCGATTGGATAACAGAAATAATCTATAAAAAAGTGTGATAATTCAAATTTATTATTATTATTTCTTAATTAAAAAATAAAAATGCTAAACTGAGATCGGAAGTTGAGTTTATATTGAAGCTTTGATTTGTACATCGACGTTATTACGTGTTGCGTCTAGAAACGAAATGATGATACTCTCTCATTTCTTTTTGAATATAAGAAAAGGTCATACGAGAAAATGGACAGATATTATGCGCAGCTTTAACAAGTGAATCAGCATCGATTTGTGATGCACCTGGTAGTTTCGCTGCTAATTGAACTTGAAAACCGAAATTTCCATTTGTATGTTTGCCAAGATTGACCGTAGCAGTAACACTCGAATTTTTCGGTAAAGTTTTTTTCGAATTTCTTGCAGCTACTTCCATAGCAGCTAGAAAACAAGCACTATAACCAGCTGCAAATAATTCTTCGGGATTAGTTCCAATAGCACCTGTACCACCGAGTTCTTTCGGTTTAGTTAATTGAACATCTAAATGTTTCGGATCATCATCACACATGACACGACCACTGGTAGCTGTGCAATGTGTCGTATACATCACTGAATATGCTCGAATACTACGGGTCGACAATAATGATCGAAGAAGAAGATTCGCTGACATCTAGAACAAAATAAATCCGATTACTTCATGAAGAAAAGAATTGTTTTTTTTATAAACACATTTATTGCACAGAGAAGATAAAAATGAAAAGAAAAAATTTAGATGTGAGTCGTTTGTTCTGATTGATAGTCATTGAATTTGATATATGGATTATCATATAATCGTTGTGTAATTTCTTCTGTCGTTGGTTGTTTTATTTCTGACCTGTAGAGAGAAAGAAGAAGAAAAAGAAAACGGTTTCGCTTGAAGAATTTCAACTCGTCAATGTACCGGTAAATATCGAACATATTCGATACAATCAACTCCTGTTGTTCTTGTTCAGCACGCGTTTTTTTCGCATCATGAATCTATTCAAGAAAATAAAAAATTCTTTTTCTTTTTTCAATCGAAAATATCTTTCGACTCACATCGCTATTCAATGCCAAACAAATATTCAATCCTATCGTCGTAACAAATAAATACCAAAAAATAAAATAGATTTCACTCCATCTATACAACGAAAAAAAAACATTCTCTCTTTTTTCTTTGCCAAGAAATATACGGGTACATTTACCTTGACTGAGTTGCCGTACGAAAACCAATGACAAATGCAAACCATTGATTGACGATCATGATATTATATAGTGTGATCATTGATGCCTATAAATGTAAACAGACCTTGAATTAATTTTAATTATTAATTATTCTTTTTATTTTACAAAAAAATCATCGAAATTATTCGGCCAATAGCTCAATTGTTCATATGTTCCACAGATTCTTCAAAAAGAAAAACAGCAGATAATAAGATAAATAGTTCAAACGTTTATTTAAAACGTACGCTGTTGATTGACTGAAGTTTTTATAAAGTTCTCCGACTGCTCCGCCAAAAATTTCCATGCCAAAAATGGAATATGCGTAATAACAACTCTGAATATCGAAAGAAAATTATTTGATAAACGAAAAAAGAAAAGCAAAGACATACGAATAGAAATCCAAAGAAAGCTCCACCATTTCGTATAAGATCAACAACTGTTCCAACAATGATTCGAATATTTTTCGATGCTGGTAAAAATCGAATTAATCGATAAATGAAACACATATTACAGATTTTAATTGCAGACCAAAGTGAAAAATAAGATTTATTTATTGCTTCTATATCTAATTCTCTATTAAAAATAATCAAATCATTCAAAACAATTATTCTTATCTTTGTCTTGTTCATTCTTACGTCAATGTTACGATTGCTGTTCGACGAAGAATCATATAACTAATTTGTAGAATCTAGTTTCGAAACGGAAAAATAGTCAATTGAATAAAATTGTTTAATTTGCTTACAAAACATGTTGATGCAACAAGAGCTTCTAAAAGATGTGCTGCTGACATTCGAAAGAAATTCATTGGACCATATGCCCAGGCTTTGAGAATAATTTCGAGAATGAAAAATATCATAAAGCCGAGATTTGTCAATGCTATTGACAATGTAAATGGAACATTGCCTTCTGTATCGATTTTAGTTCGACGAATAGCGATTTCAATCTGAAAGAAATCGAAATCAGAATGAAACATAAATTTTTATTTGAAAATTTACCGTAACAAATATCACACTTGTCAAAGCAAACACGGTGCCAATAGCATCGAACGCTTTCGAACGAAATATCACTCGTAATCGACCGATTAGATTGTTAGTTATTGGTGGTAAATTTACAGCCTAACAATCCAAAAATAGAATCTTCATCATTTGCATTAACAAATTTTGTTTTGTCTTACAGGTGATAATCGTGGATTTAAATCTAGCAATTGCATTGTTTTATCATATTGATCTAAATTAATCGTTTCATTTTCCGATGATAATTCGACTAATTTCTAGAAATATTTTCATTGAACTTTTTTTCTTATTTCGACTTATTCATCGTACTTCATTAATTCGATCGAAATGCCATTGATTCATCGATGATAATTTCAAAATTTCCTGTACTAATGAAATTGGTATTGAATCTCTGCAAAAATTTCATAGTATAACACATATCTAAAACATTGCTCATTATTCACATACTTAACTGTCATAAATCCTTCATAAGTTAAACATTTTCTCAATACTTCAAAAGATGCTCGTACAGCAATTCGTCGTCGTAGTTGCGCATTAATAATTGAATTTAAAAAATAGCCTCGAAATGCTCGATAGACAACAGCCGTTGTTATATTTTGTATACAATAAATACCTGTACGATGAAAAATAACAAATCAAATTCGAATAGTTACTCAATTAGAATCATACATTTTACCAATTATGATAAAGATGATGAAGAATAATGCATTCAAACGATTTTCCGAATAAGCTAATTGACAACAAGAGTTAATCCTGATTTCTGTCTGATTCAAGAGATTTACCAGGCATCATTACGTCAGGATTATTGGCAGTCGAATAGAGAACAAGAAGATTAAATGCTGAATCGTGTAATGAAGGAAAATAAGTGTTTCCTTGGCTATCTAAATCGGTCTATAAAAACATTTTGTTTTTGTTTTTATTATAATTAACAATGAATTCAATTCTACTTTCGATTGAGGATATAAAAACATTGCGATAGTAGCAAAGAGAAGAATATGAATAAGTACCAATGTTATACAACTAGAAAATACAAGAACATGATTATGATTATGATTATTAGAATTGTACGTAAACCATTGTCAAACGTACGCTATGATTTTTAAAGCATTTTTTAATAGAGCTCGAATAGTTTTTTTCATTAATTGCGATGATTCAATTAGAAATATTGGACGAAAAATACGTCGAAGACGAAGCTAAATAAATAATAAAATTGAATTTTTTCATGAAAATATCAACCTATTCTTTCGACACATACGCCCTGTTGAATATGGCTGAAAAATATCAATGTAATTCCCCATTCACATAATGAGTAAATCGTAACAAATATACATATCAAAATCCACAGTCGATTACGAGTAAGTCTCAAACTCAACCAAGCAATCTAATCATTTTTGTTTGCTGTTCAATAAAGAAAACTATTCTCGTTTAATTTTATCAAATTACTTTAACAGAAATATAAATAAGAAACCAGCAAAGTGTAATACCTTCGATGGCCATCAGTAGAGTCGAAGAAAATTCAATTCGTTGTGGATTATATCTCACATCCGATGTGACACTCAACGATGATGGATATTCACAAAATATCAAACATAAATTAATCATTATAACAAATTGATGGAATCTATCGCGAAATGATCAATTATAAACTTTTCTTTTTGAATTTATGTCGTTTACTTTTTTATCAATGAACTTGAAAACCATCGATAGAGAACAAGATAATTTCGTGTGACTTTATGTACAATCGATTGATAGTTAATTGCATCTTCGAGAAAGACAGTGGCACATAGAAGTGTATTGGAAGCTGATTAAACACAACAAGAGAATGAATTTAAAGAAGAAGAAATAGAACTATCGGCCTACGCCATGTATTTTGATTTGTATCAATAAAATGCTCGCGAATCGATTTCGGTAGACCGAAAAATCGGCAGATTTTATTCGAAACTGTTGATCTTGAATTTTGAGGAATTAGGTTTTCTCCTTGAGAATTATTAATCGATTCGTTGTTTACTTCCATAATCTAGAAAATAATATTTCGATACGATTTTCTATTTTGTTTTTCTATCATCAAAAAAGTTTATTTAAAAAAACAAAAAAAACTCATTAACATTTTCTTGTCGTATTTAAATAATGTTTCGATAGATCTTCACGAAATTGTTCGAATAATAAAACGGATGTATCATCATCGATTAATTCGATATTAGGCGTTTGAGATTTCTCAAGAAAACCTAAACGATAGAGATAAACATTATTTAATACAGCATAATCAAAACCGGCCATGTAACTTTCACAACACTAAATTCGATACAGAGAAAAGAAACCAAATAGAATCAATTTAATTTGACAAGACGTGTATCCTCACTTGACTAATACGAGCATGTGCATGGGATTTAAAACGTGGATCATACGTTGGAACATCTTTCGGACCGATATAGAACGGTTGCCAAGGTTGTGCATAATACGGACGAAACAATGGTATAATTTTATCATCACTGGCTTCTTGTTTCCAAGCTTGATAATTTGTTAATGCTTGACATGATGGACAAATATCTGTTTGAAATGCTTGTAATTGATTATCATTCCAAAGAAGAAGTAATTCACGTTTGTTTTGTGGTAATGGTACGGAACGTTTGATCGTATCGAGATGAATTTCAAATGCAGGAATAACATAAAGTGTATGATTGAAATCTTCTTTTGTCGATGTTTGAGTATAAAATGAAACAAAATGATGAAATAGATCGGGTGCAGGAAATATATCCATATCAAGTGTTAGAATATATCGAACTGTTGACGGACTTGTACCAGTACGAGCGATATTACGCAGATGATTCGATGGATACGGTGTTGAATCAGTTTCATCGGTTTGATTTTTTAAAGTTAATTGTTGACAATGAACAGCATATTTCACTCGATGAGAATTATGTTGATTAGAAATCGAACCTAGAAGATGATGTTTATTTTATTTGTCCTTTTGTTTTGTTTTGTTTGAAAAGATAGTTAATCTATTGCACTTTCTTATCTTATCTAAATAACATCATCGTTGTTCTCAAAACTCTCGAATAATCTATTAGTTTTTCGTTTTACTTACGTTCGTAAGCTTTAGCCGACATTATCAAATGGACATTAAGAACTTTGAATACTCTTCGATTACATCGAAGCCATATGGATGCATAATCGATATCATCACTTGCATGTGTACCTTTAACATATAAACTAAGAGAAATGGGTCCATCCCAAACTTTAGCATGATTTAATAATAAATGTAATTTGTCAATGCTTGTATGAAGATTTAATGCGAGTAATTCGGCATTTTGAGTTAGATTAGTTTGATATTGAAGGAAATTTTGTACGGTTAAATACATGCCTGAACTATCGAAACGTTTTCGTTGTTCGATTGTTTGATAGAGAGGTCGTGTGTCGAATTCATAGTCGGGTTCTTGAATATTTTCTTGAAAAAATAGAATACTCGAGAAGAGAATAACATTGATTAAATTCATGAATAAAAACCCAATTGTTAAAATAAGACAGTATTTAGCTGTACGTTGTAATTTCGGTCGTTTACGACATAGAATACTACATCGAAAAAAACAACGTCGATATCTTAACATTAAACGATCTGGAAGAAACATAATTAGAAAAAAGTGAAAGAGAGAGAGAGAGACAGTTTTTGAATTGTAAATGTTTATTTCGGTGTGAAGCGAGTTGAACGAGCGTATGGTGTTAGTAATTGATTTAACCCAAAATCCGACCACTTATTCTGTGTTTCATCAACAATTTCTGATAATAATGTTAGATCACTCTCGAATTCGTCGGGATTATACGAAAGATTATAATTATGAACTGCACTTGTTTCAGGATGGATTACAGCTGTACTAGTTGCTGATGTTGCTGCTGTTGTTGTTGTTGCAGTTGCACCTCCAGTTCCAACGTCTGTATGAGATGTTGAACCAGCACCGATTCCAGTTGCCGTTCGAGTACTTAAACTTCCTGTGCCAATATTTGTACCACTGTTTGCAATAGCTGCCGTTGCGAGTAAATAGTTCACGTCTGAATTACTATCAGGATTTCCTAAATGTGGCAATTCGTCAAGTATCCAATCACGATCGATCAATGCAAGTTTACGCCCATCAGGCAAATAGATACCATCCATTCGAACATGAAATTTCAACTGTCTAAAAACATGAAACCACAATAATTTATCTTATTTTGTTAGTAATACGTAATAAATAAATATATTTGTGTTGATTTTTTTTCACTAATATACGATGGAAAATAAAAATTCAAAAACGATAAAATAAAGAGTGATTTCAGATCTGTAAATACGCAGAAAAACGAAAAGAAAAATAGAACACTCTATTGGAATAAAACGAAGATATCGATTTGAGAGTAAAGGTCGATTCTAAAATGACTAGGAGATGCTAAACACAAGCACGCACATGCACACACGAATGAAGAAAACAAAGTAGTCTTTGTTTGTTATATAGAGACATTTAAGAAGGTAGGTTTTTCTCATATCTAACTGGTGTTGTTTTCAAACGTCGATCGACAGCAGCAACTAATGCTGAACCTTTCGATGAGCCATCTTCAGAGAGAACGAGACGATGCTACAAAATTCATTTTCAATTAAATTTTAATAGACAAAATTAAAAGAAAAACATACAGTTCGAGGAACAAGTCGACGTAGAGTACGAACGAGATTGTGTCGAAAATTTTCATGATGACGAAAGAGTGTACCATCAACGCCGACAGTAACCGACGACATATTCAAACGATTAATAAGTACAGCAATAGCTATAACATATTCACAAATATTAAATAGACAATTGCTTTTTTTTTCTTATGAATTTACCTGCAGCAGCTAATTTTGCTGCACGAAGTGAAACAGTTTTGCAAACTTCGCGAATGATATAACAATCATCATATGATGGTTGATGAATACCAATAGACGTGAGAATAGACGCTGTGATTGATAAATCATCGGCTGAAATGACAAAACAAAGAGAACGATGAATTGTATCTGCTTTCGATTTGTCGTTTTTTTAATTACTTGTATCAGTTTCGATATCTGCAACATGTTTTGCATAGAAACTGCCTACGAAAATTAAATTACAAAGTAAATTTCTTTCTAAATTCTCCTTTCGTTTTCAAACCTCGAAGAATGAGAAATATATTGTAATCCGGTCGGATACTTGGTGACTTTTGCATTCGACCCGGAAAAAGAATTGAACGTTGAACGAGATCGACAATAATCAAACGAACAATTTCTCCCAAATAAAGAGCTAAACAAAAAAAAATCATTAACATACATTCTTCGATTTGATTTTCTCTTTTCTTTACCAGAAATCATCTTTTCAAAAACTTGCTGATGCGGTGTTAAACTAGATTCATCCAGTTCTCGATCGATATCCGTTCGAATAAAATCCAAACAACCATTCTAAATTCAAAATTCATTTAGAAATCCTTTGAAATATCATTCAATTAATTACTTTTCCTAATGCACCCCATTCCGTATTAATAGCAACTTGTTTCGTCATTTCATCACGTGCACCATTCCATTTCGGAACATTATCAAGTTGCTCGAAATAACAAGCATTAGTTCCTTTTCAACAAACAAAATCTACATTGAATTTAAACAAAAACGAATTCTTCGAAATACCTGTGCCAAGTATGACACCTGCTTTACAATCACGATATGTCGAACTACAAGCCATGAGTGTACCAACTGTATCATTAACTAATGCAACGACTTGAATTTTGAGATCCTTTGAACAGAAAATTATTATTCGATTTTCTTTGTTTTTATTCAATCGAAAATGTGTACTTTTCGTCGATCGATAGCTTTTTGTAACATTAAAACAACGTCATTTCCTACTACGCTCGTACAACTAAAACCTTTTGTCCATGAAACTAATTTTGCTTCGCTTAAACTTGTTTGATGACATGGAAAACTGAATGTAAAAGCTAAAAACAAACATCGAAGATATTCAAATTGAATCTTCCAAAATTACCTAGATCAAATTTATAATTCGTTGCTTTTAAAACAGTTAATTTATTATCATCAATAAATTTTTGTAAACATTCAGCAATATAATCAAATAATTTTTCTCCTTCGCCTAATAATAACGAATGCGGAATGAGAAAGATTTTATTATTCAAACGCATTCGATTTCGTCCTTCAATTGTCACATGTGAAACACGAAAATTCGAACCACCCAAATCCACAACGAGATATTCGCCTGATTCTCTTCCACTGGGCCCATGATGAACATAAGTTGGAAACATGGCTAAATCATTTTGTTCGCTATCATCTGATTTTAAACCTTTGGCCATTTCTGTATTTAAATTGGCCATGACACGACGAAGTTGTTCTTCAGTTAATTGAAATGGTCGAAGAATATATCGAACTTCATCACGTAAAATGACACGTTTAGTTCGTAATGTTCGACCATGCATATAATATGCGCCTAAGCCAATCGCTGTCAAAACACCAACGGTTATGCCTGTAAGTTTCAATGTTTTTAAAACATCTATTTTAAATTCAATAATATAATCTGATGATGCCATCTAAAATTTTCATAGAGAGTTATTTATTTGCTTGTTCTTTGTTTTTATTAATAATATCAAACGAAAGAGAGAAAAACAAAACAAATTTCAACTTTTATTAAAAGTGCAAACAAACAGAAGAGAAAAAAAATAATAATATAAATATATCGTCAGATTCAATGTGCTTGTTATTTGAAGAATAATAGCCCAGTATCAGGATATCACAAAAATGAAATTGATTAATTGAATAAATAAGAAGAAAGCAGCGTGAAAGCAAAGAATTTGTTTAAACTTCTTCCATTTGAACGCCAAATGCTTCTTGATTTGGTGTTTGATGAAAAAGTGCATGAAGAATTATGACGAATACAGATGCGCCTAGAAAAAAAAACCAATCATTGAACGTTTTTTCTTCTATCTATCTACCAAGAATCCAGAAAATAGCTGAACCAGCTCCGACCATGATAAGTAACGGAACGCATAAACAGAAAACGCCGAGATATTGTTGTGATAATGGGATTTGTCGACCTTCGAAATCAATACGAAGATGAAATACAAACAAAAGAAAATCATTTTTCGTTCTCTACCCATAATGGTTAATTGGCTTTCACGATTTTTTAATGATACTAAATAACAACCAGCACCCATGGCTAATAAAACAAAGAGTAATGCTGGTGATGTAATACTAATCGAGAAGAAAACTAGATTTTTTTTAAAGAGAATTAATCATAATTGAACAAGTCTTACACGCAATAGATCGAGAGAACAATCATGACGATAATATAGTTTGTTTGAAAATGTTCAACATTTAAAACCAGTCGACGAGCTCCTAAACAATCGATCATCATCAGAATAGTATTCGTTTTTTTCCTCACCGGCTTTGACATTAGCTGGTGCTTTGAATTGATTTGTATTAAAGAAATCTGCCCATGAACGTAAACTTTCTCGTTGCTTGCCATATAATTCTCCAACATTGAATTTTTGAAGACCTGCAAGTGACCAAGCTGCTCTACAAAACGCAATACATTGCAAACAGACGTGTACTGACAATGCTCGTATTTACAAATTTGCACCAGTTGAACTAGTTGCGGTATCAGCTGTGGCACCAAGTGGTACTTTAGTATCTTGATTTGTTGATGGAGCTATATCTCCGGTGAGTTCCTTTGGGGTTGACATGTCCGTCATGAATGTATACGTGTCAGGGAAAATGTGAATGAGTCAAATTCTTCGAAAGAGTTAAAATATTTATGTAGTTAATGAAAAAGAAAAAGAAAAAAAAAGAACAAAACAAACATATAAATAATACTCAAAATTTAACCAATGGCAGACGAAAGATAGATGGCATTGTACGGCGCAATACCAAGTGCTTCAGTGAACATACTACTAATTCCGATAGCCCATTGAGGTGCTGTTTGACTTTCAAGATGAAATACATAATCAGTCGATGCACGAGCATGTGTCACACGTGAAACTTCTAATGAAGTAAACATATGTTGAGGTAAACTCATATAATATTGCAAATTCATGCCGACTTTTTCAGCAGATTCGCCCATCGATGTTAACTATTGATGACCAAGATGAATAAATCAAACAAAATGAGTCATTACCAATAGGCAATGCTTTGCCACCGGCTTCATCAAGTGCAAATGAATAATTTTGTTTGCAAACAGTATCGAATGCTCAATAACTATCATGTCCAGCAAATGGAATATTTTCAACTTTACGATGTAAAGCTGATAGACCATTAGGAAATACATCGGACATGGCTGTATATTGTGTTATGCCGTCTCCGATTCCTTTGAAATACCACCATGAATCTAGTTGAATATAATGAATTACCAATGGGACTTTATATCGAACATCGATAATTGTTCGTTCGT
>Ga0209922_101873_pt1 | contig 19259 bp, 8 predicted proteins | sample ThiBiot_500_biof_FD_183946 | JGI IMG/M metagenome (GOLD analysis project Ga0209922, IMG submission 183946) | Wastewater bioreactor microbial communities from Cape Town, South Africa - Thiocy_expt_500_biof (SPAdes) | ecosystem: Engineered > Bioreactor > Thiocyanate-remediating > Anaerobic-Aerobic ...
AGAAAATGATGAAGAAAACCAATGTTCACTTGAAACATTTACTGATTTATTAGATACAGCGAATCAACAAATTCGAGATCTTGAACGATTAGATTTTTCTCGTATACAACTTGATTGTCAACAAGAATTGGAAAATTGGCATACAGCTGCTGTTGCACATCTCGAACAAATCTATGCTCAACGTTTAGAAGATCTTTCTCATGTTTATTCACAAGATGTTTGTCCTGAAGCGAAAAAATTCAAAGAAAAAATGACAGATACAATTAAACATCGAATCATGCCGAAAATAAGTCAAGTTCTCGATGATCCAATTCCAGATCCTGATAAAGTCGATCGAATGCAGGTTAATAAACAAATATTCATCATATTTTTTACCGAATTTCTCGCTTTAGAACGTGTTGAACTATATTAAATCCGAATGTGATATGATGCAAAATCGTCAATGGATTCGTGTTCAAGTTCCTGACATCAAAAGTTTACAAATACCAATAAAAATCACCAAAGCTATTCTCTCGAATCACTTAGCCGGCGCTACTAAAGATCTTTTCGAAGATTTAAGTGACGATGATGATCAATCTAAAGCAAATTCATCATCGAATACCAACAAAAAACGTAAAACACCATCGATTGACATCGTCGACATATTTCTCATCAATCCCGAGCCCATAAAAACTTACTCACTCGAGACAAATTCATCGACATTAGCTCTTTCAAATGCGCATATCCTCATTCTCGATAATAGTAAATTAACTCTCTTCGATCTTCATAAACAATTAACTGAAATTCCTTGGAATGACAACGAATACGGTTCGTTTTTCTTTTTCCTTCAAACAAAAAAAAAAGAAACGGTTCGATTTTTGCTCAGGTATTCTTGTTGATATGTGCTGGATGGCATCGTTATCTGTTTTTGTTATTTTAACCATTCATTCGGTGTATTTATACGATCCAATCAAAGGTTCCGGACCTGCAAAAGTCGATGCGGTTCAACCGTTAGATCGATCTCATGTTTTAGCATCGATTTCAATAATTGATCATGATGTTTATATTAATTATCATAAAGGTGTACATCTCGATCAATATCGTGTTTCAACAACATCACAATGGACATTAGAAAAACGTTTTTCAAAATCTGATTGTTGTGAAGCAAAAGATATTGGCATACGTGATGTTCGTTGTGATGCTCAATCAATTTGTTTGTCGATTATGCAACAAGGTGATTTAAAATGGAGATTAGATATAATGTCTCGTGATATGAAACGAATTCGACGTGGTACTCCAATGGATGCTGGAGAAAATCAACATAAATTTTTTTCGATGTTAATATCACTTCATGATCAACGATGGTTATTCGTTAATTGGTATACGAATAAATTGTGGTTAGTTGATCAAGAAGGCAAACCAGGTTTAATCAAAGATTCAAAAATAAAAAATATTCGAAATATTTGCATTTCTCCTAATGGCACTTATATGGCTGTTAGAACTGAAAAACCAAATACACTCAAACTTTATAAGCTTGAGTAGATATGTTTCTTTCTTTGTTCTGTTGATGTGTAAGGTTTCTGTCATAATTAAAATAATAAAAAAAAACATCTTAATTCAAATTTCAAATAAGTTTTTGATAGATATTGAAATCTTTTAAAATCGATATGGACCCAAAAGAATAATAATCTGTTCTATTTTGTTTTCTTGTTTTTCTCGATAGTCGATATTTTGTTGATACGTATTTGCTGGAATTAGTGGTGATACACAACTAGTTGAAATTATTGGTAAAGGTTCACTAACTGATTTTAATTGATGACTAATTTAAATTCCTTTGAGTTCATCATCTTTACGTAGAATTCAAGAATATGTTTCCATGATCGATGACTATTGAATTAATCTGAATCATTCGTCAGATATAAGCATTTGAACAGTGACAGATGTGGACGTTTGGTTAACAATGAATATTCTCTATTAGATAGAAATGTATATTCTTTTTTCGTTGAATTCGAATCTATCGTAGAATTAACTGATTCAAACGTAGAAAAGCAAAAATTCGATATTTTTTTATCTATGTTTTATTTATTTATATATGATTCTATTAACAATTCTTGGGAGTATAAAAGAGAGTGTAAATCGCTCTATTTTTCATTTCTCCTTGTTCTCTCTTCACAATCATTGCGTGGGAAAAGGTTAACCTGTATCCTTCAGCTTGTTATACACAGAATACAGAGAAAAAATGACCGTGGATGAAGTTAAAGTTTCCGTAATCACGAACTCGTTTATTTACATATTTTAATTTATTTTTCAGAATTGTTCTTTTCGTCAATGAATTTCAAGGGGTGAACAACGGATTTCAAGACTTCGAGGACTTCAAGAGATTTCGAGGGACTTCGAAAAACTTCTTTGATTCAGATGGGTTTCAGACGCTAGTCTTAGTTGTTTCCCCCTTGTCTTTAACCTAAATTTAAATATTGAGGAAGAAGCTTTTTTTAGTAAAATATGCAAAACATATTATTTGTACTTTGTTTATTATCATCAGATGCAGTTTAAAAGCTCAAATTAGAGAAATAGGACAAGTTGAAAAGTATTGTGAGTGTTTCAATTATTAGTCAAACGCAATTTTTTTCGAATAATTTTTCGATATTCGACAATAGTTTTCTTTAGTTCGTCTTTATAGAATTTTGATGGTAAAATAAATATTAGAAATGTTAATGTTGATGGAATAAATGAAATAAAATATCCAAGAAGATAAAGCCAAACAACATCGTTTGCTGATCTCATACATTTTGTTGTATAGACTAAAATTATTCGTGGCAAAGCAAGAATAACTAAAACAATCGGTGCAATTAGTAGATTTTTATGTTCATTAATTTGTTCTCGTAGAATTAATTTAAACGTACGATTCTTGGCGATCGTTGCATGTTGATGTGATTTTCTGACAATAAGTATAATTGACGATATTAAATTGACTATGAATGGTCCAGTAAAATGAATTGTTTGAATAATATAATTATAAATCTCGATAGCAGGTCGATAACGAACAATACACCAAATTTGTCGGTTTTCATTCGAATCTTCATCATTGTCATAACTCAAATCTCGAGAAAGAGGATCATGAATAAAACTAAGCGTAACAACAATAACAAGTATTGGAATAACCTTTTTAGCAGCTTGTTTACTTTTCTTTTTAACGAATTGAGCACCCTGAATGACAGTTATAGAACGTTCACATGCGACACATGCTGTTAACCATTGTTCCAAATAAAGACAAATCCGAATAAGAAAATCTAGTGAATAACATTGGATTTTCAAGAATGATTCATTTCTAATAATTGTCATGTGCGTTAGAAGAAGAATAATAAATTTTAATGAGAATAAAATACTAATGTGTAACGTGGTGATCGATGTTCCTAACAGATATAAACCACAACCAACTTCACGTACATGTTTAGTCGTAAAAGTAATTAATGAAAGAATAGCATTGATCAATCCAATGATCATTAATAGAATTGTTAATGCTAAACTTATTTTTATTATCGATGGTTGTAAAGAAAAGTTATTTGTTGGTAAAATTTGATAACCTAAAATAACATCAAGTGAAAGACCAAATTGATCTGTACGAAGTTGACATTTTCGTCCAAAAAAGCAATTATCACATATGCACATCGATTGTGTTGGACATGTTTCATGATCTTGAAGACATCGACTATTACCTTCGCATTCACTTCGACCAAAACAATCATAAGTTTGATTATGTTCAAATAGAAAACAATTAGCCAAGCGTTTACCATAGAAATTATAACATAAACACAAATGAACTTCATCATGAAAACATGAAAGATTAACAATTTGATTTTGACATGGTAAATGATAATATTTTATTCGACGAATCAAATTCCATCGAACAAATGTCTCATTAAATAGTTCTTTAATATTGGGACATCGATCAGATGATCGAATTCTTTTATTAACAACAGATTGATCGATATCCTTATGTTTTGAACTAGCTGCGAAATAATAATTTCCATTTAGAAGTTCAACAAAAGCTATCTCATAACTATTTGAACTATTAATTGTTACAAAATCTTGTCGAATTGGAATTGATTTAAACGTTGTTGATCTTTCTACACTATCAGATGAAAGATGTATGTAATGAATAAAAATTGATTGTGATAAATCAATCTCTTGATCAAATGAAAGAATAAGTTTATTATCAACGAGTTTACAGTTTTTTCCACTAAAACCTTGTTTACAAAGGCAAATAAATTGACCATTCAATCCATCATAATCTTCCGTAACAATACATTCACCACCATTAAAACATGGTGTTTCAATACTTCTTTCACATATTGTACTTGAAATTAAACATCGAGTACCTAATCGATTTTTTGGACACAAACATATCGATCGATTATTTGATAAAACATCGAAACATATAGCATCCGATGAACAATCACAATCATATGGAATTTGACAATATTTTCCTCTCCATCCTCGATCACATTGACAAAATGTGAGATTATTTGGTTGATTCCAATATTTCATACATCGACCATGTTGACATTGTTTATTCTTACAATTCACCATCTTTGTATTATTTGATGGAATTTCAATAGCAAATCCAAGACGATGAACAGGTAGAAATGAAAATTCAATTGGATATAATAAACTACCTCGATGATATAATGTTAATTTTTCATAAATATCAACACGAATAAAATATTGTCTTGAAGAATTTTTTGGTCGAGTAGCATAATTTAAAGTTAATCTAAAGGATTCATCACAGTCATAAATTGAGAAGTAAGTAAAAGATCCAAATGAATGAACAAGTTTTTCATCGGTATCGTCAATTAATGAAATAACAATAATAAATAATATTTTTGCAGAATGTGATAATGTTTGAAACTGAAGAGTAAGACTAACTCGTTGATTTTGATATTGGCATTCAGAACCGTAATAATTTGGTGGACAAAAACATGCGAATGTCGATAATAGATTATTCCTTTGATTTGATTTAACATTTACACGAAGACCCATATGACATGGATAAATAGATTCCCAAAATAATCCGCTTGAAGATAATCTTGACTTAAATCCAATTTCTTTTGTTTTTCTATCACTATCAATTGAAAATGGTTTAAAATTTATGATGCCCCATTGCCTTGCAGGTGTTTTGTATTCGCACAAAAATCTTTCCACATCGGATACGCCGCGCCATGTACATATACATAATTCACAGTCAGAATTCGTTCGATTGGTAGTACAAAATTGTTCATCATCTCCATGTTCACAGTCATGATGACCGTCACATAAACTGTTCTTCGAAATAAACGAATTTGAACTTTGATTGATACAATAAAAAGGAGCAAGATCATTATAGTAATACACAACTAAATTTTGACCACGTATATCATCTTCATCCGTTGCACTAAGACAATCAATCGAACCATCATTAATTTTTTCTAAAGGTAAACATATAAATTCATAGGTTTGAGGTGATACACAACGATAAAACTTCGATGAACAACCAATGGATATAAAATCGCAATCAATTTCATCTTCAGCATGAGGACAATTACGTTCTGTATTACAACGTGTATAGATATTATTACATTCCCATTGTTCACATTCTGTTTCATCTGTATAATTATTTCCATCAATTAATATTGGTGATAATTCTTGAAATCTATCACAAATATGTTGAAATAAAATATTTGTTTTTATATAATTTACAAATATATGTTCGTCTTCACAATAATCTCTTGAATCTGGTTCACAATCACACTGCATGTCACCAACCAAACGCAATGGAATATATTTGTTATTTAATTGACATTTAAAATGAGTTTTTTCAATAAATTCCATTGCAGAAGTTGATCTCAATAGAGAAATAATTTCATCATCCATTTGTGGACAATCATAAATTCCATTCAGAATATGAAGCATGTCTACACATTTCGGTGAGTCAATACATTGATACATATTCGATCGATTACATAGTTCTGTTGTATAATTCATACTAAGATGATATCTTTTCAATGTTTTATGTAAATCATGTAGAATATCTAAGTTTGTTTTTAATGAATGATTAAATTGATTTATAAGTAAATAAAATTCTTGAGTATGAACACAACGAATATTATTAATTAATAATGTTTGATTTTGATGAAAAAACTGATCATAATCAGTTGTATTATAACATAGATAAGGCATAACTATTGAAGAATCCATCGAATGAATAAAATCTTTTTTCATATAAGCAAAATAAATATTTCCAAATAAAATTGGAATTTGTGGATAGAAGAACATTTCTGGACAATTATCTTCAATTATTCGTATGCATTGACGTTTTTGACAAAATTCTATACACTTGAACAAATCCATAAAACATCGAAGTGCAAGTGAACAATTATTTGATAATAAAGATTCGTTTTCATTCGAATACATTGAAATTAATAATTGGCTATCATGACCTAGATAGCATGAACCCGTTAAAAAATTCCTTGAACATCCTTGATCATCATATTCATTGAATAAACTGTACTTAATTGGGCAACCAAGACCAGTACACTCCTGATACCTAAAATCTGATATACCAATGCAAATAATTCGAAAAAAAACCGTCTCAGATGTCAATATTTTCATGCATTGACCATTTAAACAGAGGCGTTCATTTTCGTTGCACTGTTTGACTTTTAATTGCCAACAATCTTTTTCATCAATGGCATCATTTAAACAATCGATTTGTCCATTACAAATATTTCGCCAATCTAAACATGTTGTTGAACCACCATGATTACATTCTAAATGTTTATAACAAGTCATTGGTATTTTATCAAATTCTTGAGATCGATAGAAATGATCAATATTGTAATAAAGAGTTATAGATTCAACAAGATTATTGAATTCATATTGACATCGATTACCAAATCTTCCAAAAGTGCAATTATAATAGATTTTATTTTGTAAACTTATATTTTCTGTATTTAAATAATCTTGATACTTTTCAATTGTATCAATGGGTGCTGACCAATAAAACAATTGTTCAGCAGTAATATTTCGTTCTAATAATTGTAGAAATGTAAATCTTGGTATCTGTATATCATCTTTAATATCAAATATTGATGGATTTTCGCTCAAACAAAAAGAAATCATATGATGACCTCCTCCAAGTTTACTATTTCGAATTGCTCGTAAACAATTGTGTTGAAATATATTATTATTTTCAATTGTTACATCTGTATAATACAGATTGAGTAAGGGTTGACCAACAATACAATGTAAAAGAATAAAGATAAAATAGATCATTTTATTCAAATCGAGTAAAATAATGAAGAGAAAAAAGAATAATCCTTTGAAATTTATAGTTTTTTTCTTCGTTTATCTTTCGATAAAGTTAAATCAACTGATTTGTTCCTGTTTAATCGACGTCATTTCTAGCAAATGTTCACATATTTAAAACTCTTTTTCTTTTCAATTTTGCCTTTATCATGAAATTAACATTTGTTCAAATTTACATTGCAGGCGAATATTTTCATGTTGTTATATTTCTCTTTTAAAAGTTTAGTTTAATATTATTGTTTTCAACTTTTGTTTCCTTCAGAATCAAAAGCCAAATCAGTATTTGCCATTTAGTTTCCTGGAGATACATCTTTTTAACATGGTTACTGAATTAATTTGAATCCTTCGTCAGGTACGTACAACTGTTTGAACAATTATGGACGTAGACGTTTGGTTAACAATAAATAGTCTCTACTAGATAGAAGTGTGCACTCTTTTTTTTCGGTGAATTCTTATTTGAATCTGTCGATGAATAAAGATTCGGCATAGAATTAACTGATTTAAATGTAGAAAAACTAAATTTCGACATTTTGATTTTTCTTTTCTCTATCTTTTCTTTATCTATGATTCTATTAACAATTCTTAAGGATATAAAAGAGAGTGTAAATCACTCTATTATCTTCATATATATTAACGACGAATAGAATGGTAAGAAAAATCAGTAGAGGCCGCATTCATCATGACCGAGGGAATCATTTTTGTTCCGTATTCGCTGTTTCTGTGCAGATCATACTATTTAACAGATAGATAAGGATTGAGTTATTATTCATCTTTCATCGTTCTCTGTTCACAATCATTACAAAGGAAAAGGCTAACCTATAACCTCTAGCTTGTTACACACAAAGAATATAGAAAAAATGGCCGTAGATGAGGTTAAAATTTCCACAATCCCAAATTCGTCTAATTATATATTTTTATTTATTTTTCTTTTCAGACTGAACGCAATATAGTCAAAGTCTTTGTGAAAGGTTCAATTCAACTGTTACGTTGTAATGCTGCAATATGTCAAGCAACTGAAACTTATCCTGATGACATTAAGTTAACGCAACCGTTTATTGGACAACTTTTACACGTTGTCTGTCAAAGCTGTGATTTAAAATTAGTAAATTTGCTTCTTGTTTGTAACTGTTTTTATTTATAGTTGTTTCAAACTGAAGACGAATATGATGAATGCTTAACAGAAGCATCAGGAAGTGCTGGATGCGATGATGATACTGTTCTTTTTGAAACTGATGATGACTTAGCTGATTCTGTTGCTCGAGTTAGTTTCTTGCTGAATATCTATACGAATGATTTCAATCTGTTTAGATCAATCGATTACGTGTGCGAATAATAAATTCGATTAAACAAGGGTACTTGTTAACTTTGTTTTGTAAATTTTAGTTCTAAATACTATATCTGTTTAGAACTATGATTAAACAACTTGGTGGATTTACGTGAAGATGAAAATACATCTACGTTACATACTGACTCAAAAACTTAACATTTTTCTTTCCTCATATATGCTCAATTTCTTTTGTTCTTCAATAAATAAATCATTTAGCAGAAAGGTAAAATCAACCATGAAATGAAAAATTTACATTTGAAAATAAAAAAAAAATGATGAGAAGATCTGTTCATCTGTCAACTGAAGATTCATCCATCTGATTAATTAGTCTGATAGACATGAAGACAAGAAAAGTTGTACTTAAATACAAAATAATCTTCGTTTTGTTTTTCTTTTGATTGGCATCATCGAAGAGAGAGAAAGAGAGAAAAGAAAAAGAAAAATTTGATGAAACCAGCATCGATTTATAGCAAAAAAAGAAAAGCGTTTTCATTCACGGACGGCAAAAGAAAAAAAATAAATAGATTATAATGTTACAAATAATTCGGCGTGCATATACAGCAAACCATTTGACATTTTTGGTAAAGTCGAGCACAAAAACTAGAATGTTCGATCGATGTTGTCGAAGATGTTGTTGATAATTTTTGATTTAACGAAGCGACTCCTAATCGTTGCATATTTAATCCAGGATCACCGACAGGCAGTTTCTCTCCTGTCGCTATCGTTGTTGCCGTTGCTGCTGCTGCTGCTACTGCGTCTATACTGTCTATTAACGCGAAGGAAAAAAGAAGAAACGGAAAAAAATATTACCATGGAAACAAATAAACAAAAAAAATTAGAAAAACGTTGATTAAGTAAATTTACATATTCATTTAAATTTGCAATATCTCTGCAAAAATAAGAAGAAAAAAAGGAACGAATATTGAATTAATACGATGTTGTTGAAACTACTTTTTAATTTCGATAATATCTTCATTATTGTCACTTTCGGGACCAATTGTAGTTCCACGTTGCAGATCGACGGTTGAGAGAGATTTAACAACAATATTTTCTAATGTTGACGAGCCGATTGATGCTGTGAGAGTTAACGAAGCGAACAGATATTGAGCTTTCACAAGCTGATTTCGAAAATATTCAATGGAAAATGCAAAATGTTGAGGATTATACGTTAGATTTGTTGGAGGACTTTTATAGCCATTCGAAGATCTGCAAACGTTCGATTTGAAATAAAATTTTAGAAAAGAAAAATTCACCTTCTTCCGGAATCATTGGTTAATCTATAAACAAAGTCTGTAATTTTAACAATTAATTGTAGTTTAATTTTGCTAAATTCATCTCGAATCGATGCCGCAGCAGCCATCGTTTCCAAAACACCATTGAGACGTGCGAAACCTTCATGAAGTTCGCCGACGATCTAAATTCAATGACAACATAACAACAAAAAACAACAAGATTTTCGGCAAACCTTGACAAGATCGTCTCGTGTTGCTTCTTGGACGTCGTGGACGGACGTTTTTCTGGATGGATGATGATTAGTCACTTTGACAGTTGATATGCGATTTGGTGAAGTTTGATCTTGATTAATTGGCGTTGACTGAAGTTGATATGTTTTTTGTACGCAATCCAATGGGTTGTCGAGATTTGAAACGGTTGATGGCATGAGAAAATGCAGTCATCGAGAGTCTGGAACAAAAAGAAATCGAGTCAATGTTCGTCTGCTTTTCAAAATACGATCAGCAATTCAACTAGTTTTTCTTTGCTCAAAAATCTCGTGAGGCCAATTAATGATGTACTTCACTTCGCTTCTATAGATAATAGTCGTTAATCATCAATTTTTTTGTCTGTTGTTGTTGCCTATAGTCTCTTTTTGATGAGAAGAAAGCGAGAGAGAGAGAGAGAATAGAATAGAAAAAAGAAGCGTAGTCAAAGACGAAGGAAGATCTCGTTTTTCTTCTACTTTAACCAATCCTTTTTAATGAACCAGTGAAAATAATATAGAAAAAAGGAAGAGTCAAAAAAAGAAAACGGAAAATAACTTTCTCAATTTTCACAATGTCTTTCTTCCCTCCTGTTAATGTCATATTTGACGATGTTTCTTCATGACTAATAGGAATAGTAAAAGAAAAAAAGAAAGAATGTCTTCTGTTTATGACAGTTTTTCTTTTTTGAAAAGGAAAAAAAAGAAGACGACGCCGTTTTGTGTTTAGTTAGGCTTTTAAATAAATGATACCGAAGAAAAAGAGAGAGAGAGAGAGAGAAATGTATTTAACTAACTTATCTCCGTAAGAACGATTTGTATATTGTTTCTTAGAAACGAATAACAAGATTAAATTTATGTTTTGATAGGATGGAATGGGAAATAACGAGAGAGAGAGAGAGAAAGTTTTACCGGATACTCGTCTGATTTGCTTCGACACCTTGTTTTTTTGCTTTTGTGTCGTTGTCAACAGGTCTATTCTCTTGTTCTTAATCGGAAGAGACACTCAATAATTCTGACAAACAACAACAAAAACGAAGAAAGGAAAACACATCAAACAAATTTTTCATTTCGAAGAAAAAATTCTTTTAAAAAAATCCGAATGTTTATCTCCGCCGAGTGTTGGCGATGATTGAGAATCGATTTGATTAAGTTCTTCTAACGTTGAATTGCCGTATTCGCGAATGATTTTGCCATCTTGTTTGATCGTTGTATGATATTTATCTCCGCAGATTTTGCTTTGAGTTTCGGTTTGATTTCGATCATTTTGTTGAATCTTTTTCTCGATGACACATTGACCTGAAGGCGTTGTTTCTCGTTGAATACTTGTGATTACAGATGAACTTGAAAATGTTCGATTAAACAATCCGTTTTGTTCAATTGTTGAATCAAGAATTTCATCACCAACATGATCATCTTGTTTGAGCACTTCGTCTCTTAGATTTCCTGTTGGTTGTGAATCTTGTGTCGAAGGAATTGTAAATACCGTTGAAAAACCCGAAAAAAATCGATCGAAATCATCGATTATCTTTTCTAACGGAGCGAATAGATCAGTGAAAGGAAAATTATCCTCGTTATTCTCCATCTAAGATAAAATCCAACGTTTCAATTATTAGTCTGCGTGGTGTTTTTTTTTGAAGAAAAAAAAATTGAATAATAGAACAACAACAACAACAGTAATCGAAATGTTCAATTAAAAGTAGATATTTCCTTTTTCTTTCTTTAAAACTGTGAAATAAATGAATAATAATAATAATGATCAAATAAAAATTCGATAAAAAGTCTATGGTTTGTTTGTGTTGAAGACTTTCTTCTAACGAAATTGACTCATGGATATGCGAAGTCCGAGAGATTCTTTGCCGATTTCAGTTGCTTTTGTTACACGACATAGTTGACCTTTGAATTCCGGAAGATAAGCTGCGCCGGACAACGGACATTTAACAACTGGATTTCCACTTTAAAAACAGAAAAATTCAAATCGAATGTTTACTTTTTTTTCTTTAATTACCGGTAGATCGGCACGTAAGAAGCAGCACAGATGTCGAACGGATTGTATTCATCGTAATTCAAAGGATTTTCATCTGTTGGATTCTTTTCACACACACTAAGCACTTTTCGAGTCTAATTCAAACAGAAAATCAATGATTAACAACCTCGAAAACGGAAAACAACGATTACTTGTTGTGCAACATCAGGCGTAGGTCCTAATTCTAACAAACGTTTGGCAAAACTAGCAGCTGTTTTGTAATTTTTCAATTTAAACGCTTGATTGAGTGCCGATTTCAGTGTCATTATCTTATGAACGGGCTGCAATTGAACATGAGTAAAATACGCGGCTAATTCGCACGAACGTTTTTCATCTTTAGCAAAATCTTTCTTCGCCATGGACATTTGTAAACCAACGATGTATTCTTTACAGATTTCGATTAATTGTTGACTTTCGAGAATGTCTTGTCGAGATTCAACGACAAGCAACGGAACAGAAAGAAGAATTGAACGAAATTTCTCGACAGCTTCTTGAAATTTACCATTTGTCGTCAATCGATAGGCAATTTGAAGTCGAGCAACAAGTTCCTCGAGTTTCAAACCAACGGCCGGATAGAACAATTTCGGCGAATGAGCATCACGCCAATTTCTCAACGGATAAGCAAACAAACCCGGCAACGATGGCAATGCCGTGAAAATCGTACGTGAACGAGAATAAATTTGCAAAAAGATTTGTTTGTATTCATCGAAATCGACAATTCCAACTTGATCATGTAACAAACGCATAGCCGATTCGAACGAACCGCTGAGAACATGATCGACAGCAAGTTTCGAGTTTTGTGTCCAAGCTTGTGGCACCGATTGACCTTTCGTCGGCGCAACAAAGTAACCACTGGCATCATCGTCTCCGCCAGCTCCCGCTGCGTCATCGCCGCCGATCTATCGATTAAAAACAATCATTTTTTTTCTTTCAAATTCAATCTCGAGACTCACAAGATCAGCTGGAATGTCCAAACTATCATCTCCCCAGCCTTCGCCTTTCTCATCTTGATCGCCATTCGCATTTTCTCGAGTTCCGTCTTCATCATCGAGCTCAACTTGCGGCTCGTCATCAGCCCAATCGCCTCCGCTCGTGATCGTATCTTCGATCAACGCATTGGGGGCTAATTTCGAATTGATATTCGTCGTCAAACTGCCCGGAACACCGCTTGCCGATGTATTACTACCTTTGATCATTGCACCGGCGAAGAATCCGCCTTGTGTAACCGCTAATAACGGCCAATTCGATTCCTGTTGGCTGATTGGACATGGCGGTTGAATGAGTTCAGCATTGGTGTTGATTTCAGGAACGTTTTCATTCAGTGTTTCACGGATTTGTTCGGCTTGTTCATCGAGTCCGTGTGTTGCAGCCATGACGTAGGCGAGCGATCGTTGATTGCATTGTCGAAGGAGTTTTATTCGTTCTTCGACATCGCCGAGTAACATGGCGATTTGAAATTGACCGCTAACATCCTTTCGAACTTCGGCTATTTTCATCATTTTACGTAATTTTTCGAGATTGCCCGTAATTAAATAGAGAAATGCAAGTTTATCGAAGTTTTTCGTTCGTTGATAGGCCATTTCGACGATTTGATGATTTCCTTGTAACAAGGCAACTTCAGCTAATTTCTCCCAACAACGTTTATCATCCAAAGCTCGTGCTGCTTCTAAAGCAATATCGATATTTCCACATTCGAGTGCGAGACCAAACCGAGTCTTTTCATCTTTGACAAAATGAAGTGCCACTTCGGGATAACCTTTCTTTTGCAAATAGGCAATGATACTCTGTCCAACTAATTTCGCCGTTCGAACCATATGAAGAACTTCGTCATATTTTCGATTGATTAAAGCTAATTTAAATTTAAATTCCGTTGGATCAATTGTCAACAATCTCGGTCGAACTTCTCGGTCCAAACAAAAGACACTATTGCCTTTGATTTTGGTTATATAAATCGGCAAATCCAATGTTCGAATAATGCCGTGATCACCATTAATCAACGCATATTTAATATGATTCGATGTTGTGTAAATAAACACGCCGGAATCGTCCCAAGCACCTGATTTAACCGGCACATTTTCTTGAATAATACACAATTGTTCGAGTTTTCGATTGCAAATGACTAATTGATGTTTAGCTAGAAGAGATAAATAGTTCATATCGTGCGACCAAATCGCGTATTTCGCTTTGCCAATACGAACACTTGCTAACGAACGTTTTTGTTGAGCATCGTATAAACTAATATGATCATTTTCACGAATTAAAATCAAACCCGTGCCAGCATAGAAGATTTCATCGCAGTTATTCAATTGAATTTTTTTCGTGATTTCATTTTTGTTATTTTTAATCAAAATCACGTGATTCTTGTCGAGCACAGCAAAACGATTTCGAGCGACCCAAACGGCGTTCAAACCCGACGAACGTCGACCTTCGGGCGAATCAGGATTTTGCTGTGAACTCGATGTTTCGCCTGCATCCTTCGGAATCGTATAAAGATCGTAAATCGACGTGTCCGGTTGCGATGGGACTCGAGTTGTCAAGAGAATCGCGTTCTCAGCTGGATTGTACGACATTGAATAGTAAGGAGCTCGTGGTCCGCTTCGTAGTTGCATTAATGGAACATCTTTGGATGTTGTAATTTCCAATCGACGAAGATATTTATCTTTGACATAATAAACGAGATTGCCGACGACAGCGTAAACCGGTCGTTCACGTTCTAATTTGAACACGATCATGCCGTTGTCGTGACCGGCAGCGAAGAGATTTAGCGTTGGATGAATGGCTAAAATCCAGAAACGATCGTTTTCACGTCGGAATGTGTTAATTGCAACACGTTTTGTCATATCCCAAACTCGAATCGATTTATCTTCGCCATTCGATAAGATTAAATCTTGTCGAGCATGAAAAATAACACATGAAACATTATTATAATGTCCACGACATGTATCAACTTCCCAAGCTTTATTTTCGTTCATTCGCCATAATTTCACAACACGATCATCAGCAGCTGTAACAATCAATGGTAATGTTGGATGAAATGTTGCCCAATTAACACCACGATCATGACCTTCTAAAACATGTTTGACAATCGCATCGGCTTGACCAAATAAATCCGGTGTGCCGGTTGTACGTTGAATTTGTGATTGAATTGTATCAGGTGCTGAATAAACATTCTTCTTACGTAAACCTGAAATATCCCAAACTCGAACTGTTTGATCGAGTGATGCTGAAACAACTAAATCATCAGTTGGATGAAATTGTGCGCACATAACATAATGATTATGTCCTGTCATCACGCAAACACATTGCCGTGATTGCCAATTCCAGATACGAATTGTTTGATCGTCACTGGCCGAGATAATCCAAGGATATTCGTGATGAAAGAACGTCGTTCGAATGTAATCCAAATGACCCAAGAGTGTAAAGAGACATTTTCGCGATTTGTAATTCCAAACTTTGATTTTATAATCATCGCCACCGCTGACAAATAATGGTTGAGCATTGTGAAAATGAATGCCACGAACGGGACCGTCGTGCTCATCGAATTTATCGATTAATGTTTTCATACGATAGTCCCATAGTTGTATGATACCGGAATGTAGTGATGTTAAGATCCAAGGACGTTTACTATGAAAGGATAAACCTTTCACACGCGCCGATTTCGATTCAAATTTAGTCAACATATATCTACAAGACAACAATCAACGATTGAAATAATGAAGAAAAAAAACGCACGCACATACAATACTGTTGTCTACTATAAGAGAAAGAAAAAACAACAACAACAGCAGCCAACGTATGTGTACACGTCAGCTTCGATATTACTAACTAACCAATCGTTTTCAAGTCAATAAAATGACTCATCCGAGCGATATGAACAGAGGATTGTTTTCTCCTTTTTTTTTATTCATATAAATACTATTGTGACAAAAAAGATACATTTACATCGTAGAAGAAATTCTGATAGATTTTCTTCGTACCATCCGAGCACAATCATAGTCACTTGAAAACAAAATAAGCTTTCGTTAAAACAAATCAATTTATCTATACGTATTTTCAACACACGATGGACATATATGAAGTCTGTTTGCTTTCATCAAGCTGAGAAAATCTATATTTAAACTCATCGACGTAAAAACAGTAAAACATATTTTCCTAAGTCGATCAATGCGAGAATCGGATCCAACACGCTAAATAGGATGCCTATAGAATATAGCTCAAATACTTTTCGTTAAGTTTGCTACATTTCACAAATTTTGCATCCGGTAAGATCGACTGTTTACCATATCAAAACGATAAATCTCCAGCAAAGAAAATAAAACAGCTGCAATGACATGTAGAAAGACTAATACAACAAACAAGATGTCACCATATTACAACTCTCATATATTCTTTCCGTAGAATTCCGAGAAAAAACGTTCCCAGTCTTGGCATGTCTCCGTCTTCATAGATTAACAGTTAGTTCAAATGAATTTTTCATTGCAACAGCAAATACTTGTTCTAAAGTCTATTTTGAGATAAAGTCATAAATAGATCTTCATTGAAGTTTGAACTTTGCAGAACTAAAATGAAGTTCGAAGATGTGAATTGAAATATAAACCAATAATTTTGCTAAATTGATATTTCATCTAACGTTTGTTCTTTTTGTTTGTTTGCGAGATTTGAATTTCATTGGATAGTTCACTTCATTGCTTTTTAATGGATCAATTTAAGATCTTTCTTTTCTTTTCCGTTGGCAATGGTGAAAGGTCTTCTGGATCATTTCTATCGTTCTCTGTTGATCAATCGATATCTCCATACGAAAGTGTGCGTTTTCTACCAATTTTTGATGAAAGAAATAATTGCTTTGTTTTCTCTATTTCTCTCGCCGGGAGAAAAAACTGATTCTGTCAAAAACCTCGGGATTGCATTCTTCTTCTAAATCTTCGATTTTCAAATGATTTGCTTTTAAAGAACTTTGAATATGACCGAAGTTATTCTACATTTTTCTCTTCTTTCGTTCTGTCTGCTTCTCTTAAAGATAAAATTTGTATGTGTACTTAATCGAGGATCTTTTTCCCGTCATTCTACACGCTTATTTCGACGCCTAAACGAAAAAAAATATACCGATGTTCATATAGAATAAGTAAAGTGTCAATTTTTAACTGAATATAGTTGTTATCATGCCTAATTTGTTCTTCTTTAGATAGTAAAGGTCAAATTGTATTTCCACTGTACTCTCATAAAATTTCAAAAAGTAACAGAGTAAAAACAGTAACGCTTTCTCTCTTGTGTATTGTCATGTTTTGATGATAATTTAAATAATTCAAACGCTGCCAACCACGAATCTATGATAAATTCAATTACAAATGAATTAAATTATGTATATACATGCGCTTATCGGAATCGGTCCATTCAATGAAACAAGGTCGATACATATTCGTAATGGATTTCGAAATCTGTGTTCATCTATAAATGATAAATAAGATGATTTCTATTTGAATGTCAACTAAAATGGATGTATTCACATGATGACTTTCGAAAGAACAATAAAAACGATTTTCTTCTCTCATTCAGAATTGCTTACTATCGACTGTGTATCGAGAAAATACATATTCAGTACGAAAAAAACACGTTATTCGCTGTTAACGAAAAATAAACTAATTAAAGTTAATTAGTCATCTCGTTGTATTAGTTTTTGAAGATGATGAAATTTTTTTTCTTTTTCAATAAATATTCATTTAAAATCGATGATTTATATAGGAAATCAAATATTTGACCATTGTTGTGAATATTGGGTAATTTAACTGTTATGGTAGTGAATCCAAATGTATCTTTCGATTGTTTGTGTCGACTATTGTACTAGTCGATTTCGTTCTTGTTTCTTTTCATGATTTCTACTGGACTATGAATACAAAGTGTTTTTGTTACCCGCACTTACATATATACGTATGTCGTGATAGAATTTGACTCATCAGAAAGTGAAAATTTATTATCTGCATAATACAGTCTTGTTTTTGTTCGAATCTTCCACGGAATAAAAATGAACAATGCAGATTTAAACAGATTATATACCGTTTTCAGAAAAGTACGTTATTTTCTAGTTTTAATTTCTAATTCAATGAGTTTATTGTAGATTCTTCAATGTGTGATTGATTTAAATCACGTGAATGAACTGATATCAATCCGAGATGCATTCGGTATGTCCAATGATCTTGGATTAGATAATCTAAAAGCAACTATACAAGTTGAATTTGGTGATCAAGGAATATGCAGTCGAAATTCTTCAAAAGGCAATTCAAACTGCAACGACAAACAACGACATCACACTAAGTCGCCAGTTACAAGACATATTCAGAAGAACGTGAAGAAAACAACACCCATATATCTTAACCCTTTAAAGCCGAATTCCCTTCCAAGGAACATTACAATAATTGCAATAAAACATTTCATACAACTTGATACACAGAACTCAATATTTTTCTCAACAAAGGCAACTTGGTAGATTATTTTAAAAAAAGAAATTAAGTGATTGTCAAACGCAATTATGACCTTTTGGCCACTGATAGCTTATGAAATGTATATTTTTCATTTTGAAGCTATGACTTTTACCCCGTCTTTCCAGCTCCCGTAAGTTTTCTAAAACGGGAACGCAGGCACCGGAATGATCTCAAAATTTTATGTTCCGAAAATATGAGCAGTCATTCTATTCCGTGATGTTGCACATTCCAGGAATCAGAAGGAATTTCGGCTGATGTGTAAGTGTTTCAAGTTCATGGCAGTGGTGCAGAATCTTCCTCATGCGCCCTCGCGCGGGGAGGGGGGAATTTTTTATTTTTTGTAAAATTCTACACCTCTACATTACAGTAGAATATAAGTCGGCAAAGCTTTCATGGAAGAAAGATAAAAAATACTCTCGTAAACGAAAGATGTCTCTATTTACAACATGGTAGTAGCAGGTTTCGATTTGAGATTTGTGTGCTGAATTTTGTAGAAATCTTTGAAAAAGAAACTAAGAGTATACAGACATCTGTCGATGATTAACCTTTACTTCAAGAGAATCTCTTTCTCTCTTGGCATTTCAATCGACTGATTGACCGATCTTATCTTTTTTTTCTCTTATTCTTCTT
>Ga0209922_101879_pt1 | contig 19235 bp, 13 predicted proteins | sample ThiBiot_500_biof_FD_183946 | JGI IMG/M metagenome (GOLD analysis project Ga0209922, IMG submission 183946) | Wastewater bioreactor microbial communities from Cape Town, South Africa - Thiocy_expt_500_biof (SPAdes) | ecosystem: Engineered > Bioreactor > Thiocyanate-remediating > Anaerobic-Aerobic ...
TGGAAGTTGATGTTTACTTTCGTCGTTTATATTTAACCGATCCGAATCTACCGCCGATATCCGTCGATGAATTTCTCGATATTCTCGCCAAATGCAAAGATTCATTGAATCCCAAAGAACGTAAACTCTATCGAGACGGCATCAAGAATCTTCTCGATGAATGGCAATTCTACCATCAGTATCCTCAACGTATTCTCCTGCTCACCGCTCAACTCTTCGGCGGTCTCATCGAACGAAATCTATTCGAAACCGACGTTCTTCACAACGCCTTTCACGTGCTCACCGAAGGCCTTCGAAAGCCAACCAGCAACAATCTCTGGACTTTCACCATGACTGCACTCGAACGTTGCAAAGCTCGAGTCCGAGATCAGCCCGGTTTCGTTACCGCTCTTCGAACTCTCCCGAATTACGCCGATATTCCAGCGTCACTTCGAGATTTCTTCGAATTCAACTCTCGAATAACCACCGAACCACCTCAACAATTCACCAAAGATACCTCAACAGCCAAAGGTCCGTCATTAACACAAAACGCGAATATTCGAACGTTATTAAACGACCCAAGTTACTCGCTTGTTCGCATGAAACAACCGCCCGAACAGATCAACGATAAAATCGCGTTTACGTTTAATAACCTCTCGTTTTCCAATCTTACGCAGAAGGCTCAGGAGCTCAAGGACACGCTCAACAACGACGAACAACTCTGGAAATGGGTGGCTCAGTATTTAGTCATTCGACGCGTGTCGTTGGAACATAATTTTCATTCGTTATACGCGGGGTTTTTGAGTACTTTGAATATGAAATTGCTGTTCGAAACGGTGCTCAGTGAAACACATCGAAATATTAAGATTCTCTTGCTTAGCGACAAGCAAATAACCAATATTCCCGATCGAACGTTGCTTAAAAATCTCGGACATTGGCTCGGCTTGATTACTATCGGACGAAATCGACCGATTCTTGCGACTGATTTGGAAATAAAATCGTTAGCTATCGAAGCTTTTCATATGGGCGAACAGGAATTGCTCTATGTTGTTCCGTTTATTGCCAAGATTCTCGAATCGTGTGCGAAGAGCAAAGTAGTCTTTCGTGTTTGATTGAATAAAAAAAAAACCGAGATTTTTTGTTTTTTTCAGATCTTTCAACAGCCGAATCCGTGGCTCATGGGCATCATGTCCGTGCTCGCTGAAATGCACGCGACTCAAGACTTCAAACTCAATCTTAAATTCGAAATCGAAGTACTCTGCAAACAATTAGAAATACAATTAAATGTAATTATAAAAAAATACGATTTTCTACGTCGAAATTCTGAAGTTTTTACGGGTTTGATTAGAAGTCTCTTGGGTTTTTCAGTAAAAAAATAGAATTTTTTGGGTTTTTCCGAGTTTCGAAATGTAAATTAGCTAAAATGTTCGATTTTCGGGTAAAAATAAGCGGAATTCCGTCGAAATCTTTGAAAAATCTGCCAAAAAAAACGTTTTTCCTGTGTAAATTCTGAAAGTTTTGAATTTTTTGGCGTTTTTCCGAGTATAATTTACCTCAAATTTTCGATTTTCGGGTAAAAATAAGCTGAATTCTGTCGAAACTTTTTGAAAATCTGCTAAAAAACCGTTTTGTTGTGTAAATTCTGAAGTTTTAATGCGTTCAAGTAGAGGCACCTTGGGTTTTTTCCGAGTTTCTGCGTGTAAATTAACAAAAATGTTCGGTTTTTGAATAAAAACAAGCTAAATGTTTTTTGAAACTCTGCTAAAAAACGTTTTTCCTGTGTAAATTCTGAAAGTTTTACGAGTTTGAGAGTTTTTCAGCAAAAAATAGAATTTTTTTGGTTTGTCCGAGTGTAATTTACGTCAAATTTTCGATTTTGGAGTAAAAATAAGCTGAATTCTGTCGGAATTTACTAAAAAATGTTTTTGCTGTGTAAATTGTGAAGTTTTTACGAGTCGGATTAGAAGCTTCTTGGATTTTTTTCCGAGTTTCTGAGCGTAATTTGCCAAAAATGTTCGGAAACTAAGCTGAATTCTGTCGGAATTTACTAAAAAATACGCTAAAAAGCTCCCGGGAGGTTTAATCGGTCGAAATTTCTTGTTCTTCTGTTAAACTGATCATTTATTTTCTTCGTTAGGAATTGCCCATTCATCATATTCTCCTCAACAAAGACTATTTCGATCGTCTGACCAAACAACTTCGTCAGCCAATTATTCAACAGATCATTCCCAATCCATCGCCACAGCCTGTCATCGAACCGCAATACCGTCTCTCGGATTTCAAATCCTCGGTCACTCAATCATTGAATACCATGCTCAAAATCAACCCAAACAGTCCATTATTCCGTTTACATCCGCAACTAAAAGCCCATGTCTGCGCACCTATCGAACAGGCGATCAACGAAAGTTCTCAAACCGTTCAACGTTCGTTAAAAGTGTCGACAACCGCCGCTGAAACCATCGTACGAAAAGACTTTCTCACCAATCCCGACGAACAACAACTCCGTACATCGGCTCGTAACATGGTCGCCTATTTAAGCAGCGGTCTCGTCCTCATAACCGCACGTTCAAGTCTACAAGAACAAATTCAAACATGCATCAAAAATCATTTCCATTCAATTCTCGGCGATCAAGCCAATGAGTTAATTCTCCAAACAGCAAACGAAATAGCAACGACAAACATCGAACTATGCTGCTGTCTCCTTCAACGCATGACCATTCGTCGAGCTATCTTCCTCATCGATCAGCAACTAGCCAACGACATCGAACTCCGACAACGTTGCCGAGCCGAAGGCCGTCAACTGCCCAATATCAACGACAACAACTACGGTCCATTCTCCTCGCATCAACTTGCCATTTACGAGGATTTCGTTCACTACATCCCCGGTTTCAAACCGAACGATAACGAAAAACGAGATCTCGTCGCCATCGACGACAATGTCCCGTCGATCTGGGATCGACTCATCAACGAACTCGAACAAGCCATTCGCAATCAAACATTTCCCGTTGCCTATCAACGTCTATTCGACGCTGTCAACGCACTCCATTCGAGTCTGCACAATCAAACATTAACCGCCAATTCCCAAGTCGCGCTCACCAATCTTCTCAATATTATTCTTTTCAATCTACTCGAAAATTTCACTCGACAAGAAGAAACATTCAAAACTCTTCACATAAGCGTTCTTAAAGTTCTCATTGACACTCGTCTACCGCTGACATTTATCAACAAACATTTCACCAAATCGTGGCTCGACTGTTCGAACGACATTCGATTCAATATCTTCGCCGTCAACAGTCTCATTCGAGATCATCTACTCGACATTCGTCAAATCGACAATCATCTCGCACAGCTCATCGACAACGGACACAATTCAGCGCTGAGTTTCGCCGTGAATTTCATTCGAACTTGCATGATCGAGCAGCCTTGCTGTTCGGACAGCGACATTCCGCATATTCTCGAGTCTCTTCATCGAATTTCATTGATCGGCAAACAGCCAGCTGAAGCCGTTCGCGATCTCTTAGAAATCATTCGATTGAACTACACGACCGACTCGACCGATCGACTCGCCATTCTCTCGCTCTCGGTGATCAGCAATGGAATGAAATATCTATCGATCGATGACGTCGACACAACGAAATCGAAATTAATTCTCAACGAATGGATCAATCTAACAACGACGACGCAAGCCAATCGTTCGATACAACAGCAAACATTCGCCGAATTCTTCAATCAAATGACGCAGCATGTCAATATCTTTCGAACCGAGGAGACAATCGCAAAATTTCTTCGTTTAACAATTCAATTATGCGTCTCAAATGTCTACGAACTCATTCGACAAACACCGCAGCAGTACATTCGTTGCCATCAAACCATCGATTCACTCTGTCGATTTCTCTACTTTCTCACTGTACAAACATCGGACTCGAACAATTTCGGTACACGTATTCGTCTAATCAACTGCATCCTCGGTCTTCTCGCGGCGATCTGCTTTCTCGATCACGAAGAACGGGCCGATCAATTTCATCCACTTGCCTACCAACGAATTCTGCTCAATCTCTTTCAAGATTCGATTACGATCGAACATTCAACGAACAACGATCAAGTTCTCTACTACATCTACTTGGCGTTTACCAATTGCCTTCATCTCCTACGGCCACAACGTGTCACCGGTTTTGCATTTGCTTGGCTCGAAATCGTTGCACATCGAACGTTGATGTCACGATATTTGCTGACAAACAATCGATACATTCGACAGATTCAAAATATGTACGCGCTGTTGCTCGTCGATAGTTTGAGATTGGTTGCGCCGTTTCTTCGTTCAGGAGAAAGTACACAATCGTTTCAAGTTTATTACAAAGGCATTTTGAAAACATTCATGTTGCTATTGCACGATTTCCCGGAATTTCTCTGCGAACATTATTACGAATTTTGTGATGCTTTGCCATTGATTTCGCATCAATTGAGAAATATTATTCTCTCATCATTTCCCAAACATATCCGTTGTCCCGATCCGTTTAAAGTTAATATTAAAATCGATATGTTAAATGATATTTCAACAACACCGATCATTTCGTATAATTATTCGATGAATATTCAACCGACAAAATTCAAAACAAATCTCGATTCGTATCTACGTACTCGAGCACCGGTGACGTTTCTTTCCGAATTACGATCGTATTTACAGCAAGGTGCCGATCCTGGCTCGAAATATAACGTTCGAATGATGAATGCACTTGTTTTGTATGTGGCAACGCAAGCTCTTGCAACGGTTAGCAATAAACAACCGTTGACATCGTCGATAACACATACGGCACATATGGATATATTTCAAAATCTAGCCGTTGATTTGGATACCGAAGGACGATATTTATTTTTGAATGCTATGGCCAATCATTTGAGATATCCGAATACGCATACGCATTATTTTAGTTACACGATTTTATATTTATTTGCTGAAGCCAATTCGGAAGCTCTGCAAGAGCAAATTGTTCGGTAGGAATGACAACGAAAATATAAGCTCATTTTTTTTGCTTCTTCTTCTTCTAGTGTTCTACTCGAACGACTTGTTGCCAATCGTCCGCATCCATGGGGTTTATTAGTCACTTTTCTCGAACTCGTTCGAAATCCCAATTTAAAACTATGGACTCGAGAATTCATGAGCATCTCGCCCGATGTCAAACGGTAATACTTCTCATTCTTTCAACAATTTGATTAACTTTTTGAAGTATTAACTATCCAATTACTTTTTCTAAAGCTTCACCTGTTCGATTATCTTTTAAGAAACTTAGCTATTTGAGTGTCTTTTCGGGAATCTCGATAATTAGATTATTTTTTAATAAACTTAACTATTCAAATGTCTCGTAGGAACTTTAATTATCCGACAACTTTTTCAGGAATTTTAACAGTTCGATTCTCTTTTAGGAAACTCAGCTATTCAATTACTTTTACAGGAACTTCAAATGTTTGACTTTTTTTCACGAATTTTAGCTATTTGAGGGCCTCTTAAGAACTTCAGTTGTACGAGTTTCCTTTCATGAATCTCAACAGTTCGATTCTTGATTATCCGACTTTTCTTTCAGGAACTTGAACAGTTCGATTATCTTTTAGGAACTTTAATTGTTCGACTTTCCTTTCAGGAATTTCAACAGTTCGATTATCTTTTAGGAACCTTAGCTATTCAATAATTCTTTTAGGAATTTTAGCTATTTGAGTGTCTCTTAGGAACTTCAATTGTTTGACTTTCTTTTCTGGAACTTCAACAGTTCGATTATCTTTTAAGAAACTTAGCTATCCGACTACTCTTTCAGGAATTTAAACAGTTCAATTCTCTTTTAGGAAACTTAGCTATTCAATTACTCTTACAGGAACTTGAAATGTTTGACTTTTTTTCAGGAACTTTAGCTATTTGAGTGTCGTTTAGGAACTTCACAGTTCGATTATCCTTTAGGAACTTCAGCTGTTTGACTTTCTTTTCAGGAAACTGAAAAATTCGATTATCTTTTAGGAATTTGAATAGTTCGATTATTCTTTCAGAAATTTGAGCTATTTGAGTGTCTCTTAGGAACTTCAGTTCTTCGACTGTTATTTCATGAATCTCAATAGTTCGATTATCTTTTACAAACCTTAACTAACCGACTTATCTTTCAGGAGTTTGATTTTATTGAATTGAACTGTCATTTTGTTTTTGTTGTAGGTTATTAGCGACGTTAACTCATGGTTTTCCACAATTTTCTAATTCGTCAACGTCGGTTCAACAACCAACGATTGTGAAACCCTAGTCAAGAGAAATCCTGTTTGTTTTAATTAATCGAAGTCATTCAATTGTGAATAGTTTGTTGATGGAAAAAAAAACAATATCAAAAAATAAAAAAACATTGTGTGAATTATTTTTTTTTGTTACTGTTGTTGTTTTCTTCTTATTATCATCATTATTTATAATCTATTAACAAAATCTCTTTCTTGAGCACGATCAGGAATAGAACCATGTGTTTATATTTGTCCTTGTGAATGATCTTTTGAACTATTAAACCGAGAAAAACAAATATGTGATTCATCTTTCTTTTATCTAGATTCAATTCCTATGGCATCAGGAGAGACGATGTTCGAAGTTGTTCGACCTTCGAATGAATCCCATGAAGGTATCAAACAATATTATATTCAAAAAATCGAAGAATTACAAGTAGAAAAGTTAAATTTCGTATTCAAAAGACATGATTTTCTGGTTTTTTAAAGTTAAATGTCGTGGAAAAAAGTCAAAATCTTCGTCGACTTCAAGCCAAACGAAACGAACTGAATGCTAAAGGTTGATTGGATAAATTCATTCAAAAAAAAAACGAAGAAGATTTTCGTTTGATTTCAGTTCGAATGCTTCGTGAAGAGCTGCAATTGCTCCAAGAGCAAGGTTCACTCGTAGGCGAAGTTGTCAAAGCGATGGACAAGAAAAAAGTTCTCGTTAAAGTTCATCCCGAAGGCAAATTCGTCGTTGATCTCGATAAGAACATCGACATGTCGAAAATCACGCCAAGCATTCGCGTTGCATTGAAAAACGACAGTTATACATTGCACAAGATTCTTCCGAATAAAGTCGATCCGTTGGTTAGTTTGATGATGGTCGAGAAAGTGCCCGATTCGACGTATGAAATGGTCGGTGGTCTCGATAAACAGATCAAAGAAATCAAGGAAGTCATCGAACTACCGGTCAAACATCCGGAATTGTTCGACGCACTCGGCATCAGTCAGCCTAAAGTTCGAGAGAGAATTTTAAAAAAAGCGAAGTTTTAACGAAAGTTTGTGTTTAGGGCGTTTTACTCTACGGTCCGCCGGGCACGGGCAAGACTCTATTGGCTCGAGCCGTTGCTCATCACACTGAATGCACGTTCATCCGAGTATCGGGCTCGGAATTAGTACAGAAATTTATTGGCGAAGGTTCGAGAATGGTTCGGGAATTGTTCGTCATGGCTCGGTGAGTTTTGTTTGGTTTTGTTTTGTTCTTTTGTGAATTTGGTTTTCTAGTGAACATGCTCCATCGATTATCTTCATGGATGAGATCGATTCAATCGGCTCAACACGTGTCGAAGGTAGTTCAGGCGGAGATAGTGAAGTACAACGAACTATGCTCGAACTACTCAATCAATTAGACGGTTTCGAACCCAAACAAAATATCAAGTAATTCGAAATTGAAATCCATAGAGAAAAGAATTCTCGAGTTTTTCGATAAGAGCAAATGAAGGTGCATTGAACCATACAGCATGAGTGATTAGACGTTCTTGTTTTGAAGATTTTTAATTGATCTATTTGGAAAAAAAACGTGTAGTTATGCATTAAAAATTCGTATAAACACAGTTTTTACATAGTAACGCTCGTCACTACGACTCGCTTAGCCAGCAGTGATCCTATTCCAAAATTCTGGAATTTAGAAATTTATGCATTATAGAATAAATTGAAGCTAAGAACAGATATACGTGTCACAGTACAAAATGAAATTTTAAGTTCTCCTAGGACAAATCAAAATTTTAATTATTCCTAGGAAAATTTTAAATTGTCCTAAATTTTAAGTTTTACTGTGACATACGTTTGGAACTGATGTGCGGAAGAGTGTACACTAAAGGCATGAGGCATGGTAAAAGTGTGTGCACGTTGATTTGTTCTAAATTCTAGAATTCTGAAATTTTGGAATAGGGCCATGTCTCACTTAAATTTACAGGTTAATATCTTGTTAAGTGAGAAATTTCAGTGTAGACCATCGAACAGAGATAAAATCCTAAAAATATTCGCTTTTTTCAATTAGATTTTGACTCGTATTTCACAGCTGCACAAAATTCAGATGTTTAGAATGAATTATTCAGGAATGGCATGAAATTAATTCATCAGTAAAATTCGAATTTTTTTAAAATGCATTACGGAGGGTGAATCACCAGTAAATAAAGTGAAATGATCAGCTATTTAAAAGAAATAAATCTTTAGTGCAATCAGTGAATCAGACAAAAGAATAAGTAAAAAAGTCAGAGGAGGGTAAGAACTGATTGAAATCAGTCGAATCCGAGTGAGTCTCAATGTTTTTCTGTGACTTTGTGTAATTATAATGGTTTTTATTTTAGTTAAAATCACAAATCAGTTGTTACTCCCTCGAAATAAGTCGAAACAGACAAAAAACCCTTTTTACTTGACAAAATTTCTTGTCCTACTGCTAAAAAATAAACTAATCATTCACTTTTTTCACTGGTAATTCACATATTATTTTACTGATCATTTATTTCAGTAGTGTCCGATTTGAAAGTTGAATTCAATTTTACAATTTGAAATTTCAATTTTATTCGTTCAATTGAAATTTCAGCTTTTAATTTTGCAGAATGAATATTCCTTTGGTCCCACACAAAATTGTAAAATTTCAAGTTTGATATGTATGATTCAAGTCTAAGTTTTGCCTGAGTTTTCAACAAATTTCTGTAAAAAAAGTGTTTTTTCGACAAACAGAATTCAGAGAACATTGTTTTGTATCAAAATTTGCTTTAAAACAAATGCCAATTTCGATTTGTCTAGAGTGATTATGGCCACGAATCGAATCGATATTCTCGATTCGGCATTGCTACGTCCGGGACGTATCGATCGAAAGATCGAGTTTCCCGCGCCTGGCGAAGACGCTCGATTGGACATTCTCAAGATTCATTCGCGTAAAATGAATCTCACTCGTGGTATTAATCTGAGAAAGATCGCTGAAATGATGCCCGGAGCATCGGGTGCTGAAGTCAAAGTAAATTCGAAACGTTGAAGTTCAACCTTTTTGATTTTTTTTGCTTTTTCAATAGGGTGTTTGTACCGAAGCAGGCATGTACGCTCTTCGAGAACGTCGTGTTCACGTAACTCAAGAAGATTTCGAATTGGCCGTAGCAAAAATCATGCAGAAAGACTCGGAAAAAAACGTTTCGTTGAAAAAACTTTGGAAATAGAACTTTTTTCTTTCTTTTGTGTTATTATTTTTAACAAAAAAAAACATTATTTCAATTGATTCTAAACCAAGACGGAAAATATTCGTTTCGTTTTGCACAAGGCGAAGGATAGACTGCGTCATGCAGAACTTGCCCACCGGCGAGATAGGCCGACCACCAGCCAAACGTGCCGCCAGTGACGATCGAATGTTGACAAAGCGAAAGAGTCAGTAGATCATCGGCCGGGCCAAAAGCTCGTGGCGTGAGAATGACATTGGTTCGATCGCGAAATAGATCTTCACAATAGGTTTTATTGTCGCTTGCAACAATGAAATGCACGTTGCCGTATTGCTTTTGAAAGTAATTCATACTATCGAATAGATATCGACTGTTGGACGTGAGATTTAACGGAACAAAATCACCGAGACGAATATGAATACCGATCCATTGAGTTGACGAGAGTTGTTCTTTGAGTAATTGATGATTGTCAGTCGAAAGATCGATGCTAACGTTCAATTGATTTTCATAGACACGTCGAAAAAAACTCGATACTCGACGTATTCGAAATTTTCTCGGGCCGAATATTTCCTCTTGGAGTTCAGTTCGATAGTCATGAAAATATAAATACGATTGCCAGAATCCATGGACTTCGAATCGAGTTTGATTGGGAATGGCGTTGAGTTGAGTGAGAGACGGTTGATATTCGCAACCGAGCGTTTTATTAATGAATTTCACTGATTTCAATGAACGAAATCTCGAATGAGACAGTAAATTGAGGGAGAAATTTAGTTTAAATACGGCTCGAATTTCGTCGAGGATCAAAGGAGAAATATACAAATCGCATGAATGAATACGAGCAAGGGCATAAGCACTTGCGAGAACAAACATTCGATTGCCTAATCGACCCAATTTATGTGTCACTGATACGATACATTGAATTGGCTCGACGGTTAACTCTGGTTGAGACTTATTTTCACCATTCGATTGTAGTAGGAAATGAAAAATCCCTGCAACTATCAACGCACATTGAGTTACTAGAAGACATCCTTTCAAAAGAAAAAACGTCCTCATCAATATGATAAATGATGATGTACTGTAATTGAAACGCAAGAAAAAATGAAATGTACATAAGTGATAACAATCTTTTGACATGTTAGGCGTGACTATACGTCTTCTTCATTAAAAGGACAGATTACATATATGTGTGAGATTCGTTTTCATTTGAAATGCTTAACTAAGCTTGAAAACGAAAAATTGAGGATGTTGAGCGAAAACAAGAATCACGAATGACATTTTCATGGACACTTAATGTTTTTCAGCCGGCCATTAGAAGACAAAGAGGAAAAAGAAAATTTTCATCTATTTTAGAATTTTTTCGTTTATTCAGTGAAATTGATGTCGAAAGAAAACATATACATGTTAAACTTTTCAATTTTACAATTTTGTGTGGGATCAAAGGAATATTCATTCTGCTGAGGGTGACGGCGGAACAAAATTTATAATCCAACTTTAGAAATAAAATCAAATTGTAAAATTGAATTCAACTTTCAAATTGGACACTACTGAAAGAAAAGACAAAATACGACAAAGATCATGTTTAATGATGAATGATCGTGTCCAATTCACGACAAATTCTGCTTTACTAATAGGAAATATTGATTTTTTGTGTGAAACTCTATTTTTCGAACGATTTTAGTGATTTACAAAGCTAATATTCATTATCTATGTGAGGTAGTATCGATCGAGTATTCATATCAGTTCCACTGATTCCTTCTTGGTTTCGAAATAAACTATTTCGTTCACCGGATCTTGTCTGTTTATCCGAACTCACATATTCACGTTACACGACGTGACAATCTATGTCACAGAAATACTTCAAATTCAGTACAATTTAAAATTTTGATTTATCCTAGGAGAATTTAAAATTTCAATTGTTCAATAAAGTGAAATTTTAAGTTCTGCTGGGACAAACCAAAATTTTAAATTGTACTGAATGTGAAGTATTCGGGTGACATCTATAAGTTGAAATATGAGGTTAAAAAACAATATTCTTTATCTACTGACACATATCTTGATAGAAATATTCTAGAATTATTTTGAATTCTCAAGATTTTTTTTTGCGTTTAATGACCGGGTGTATCCAAACGGATACAGGCTTATTTTTCATAGTTTAAAAATGCGAAATAATGAGCTCAATGTTTTGCATTTAAACACTAAGGAAAAGTTTATTTTAGTAAAATATTCCTCATGAAATTCTCTACAAAACGAGATATTTTCATTATTTTAAACTATCTTTCTGCTCCTGAAATATGCAGAACAATAGTTCACTTCAAATAGGATAACTTTCAAAAACAACATTTTTTCCAATGCCTTATTGTAATTTAACCATTATTTTTACGCTGATTGTTATTCTTTTCAACAAAATAAATATACCATTAGATACAACTTTAGAAGCTCGATAATCTACAAACTCAATTATGTATTTCATATTTTAAAAAAAAGGCAAAACATTGTCACTCTTGATATATTGTCCTTTTTAAAAGTTTTTTCTAGTTCCGAATTATTCGGAATATACAAAGCATAGAAATGAAATGAACTTTAAACTGTTGTTCATAGTTTGTAGTCCTTTGTACCATATTTTTCTGCTTCTTAATCGAAACATTTCAAGATGAAACAAAAAACTTTCATTTTTTTTTGAAAACATAAAGCATGTTGTTAAAGATTTCTTTTTTTTCTCTGAAATTTACCCTATTTGAACTGAACTATTGCTCGACATATCTCAGAAGCAGAAAGATAGTTTAAAATAATAAAAATATCTCGTTTTGTAGAGAATTTCATGAAGAATATTTATTAAAACATAACTTTTCCTTAGTGTTTAAATGCAAAACATTGAGCCCGCCAATTAGTAAAAATGAAAAATTCGCACAGCTTTGACGTAATGTATCCATATGGATACGTCTGACTGGAAAGGATTAATTCGATTCAAATCTGCTCTCTCAAATTTGTTTCGAGATTTTTCCATCATATACCCTCTGTACAATATCCATTCGCAATAGATTAACTTTCCTCGACATCGATTATTAGGCTAAAAATACATCAGGAACATAGTGACATAAGAAAAGACAATTGAGGAACATTGATAATAGTTAATGCAACTACAAGGTCAATATCTTTCTTTGTTAGCGTAAACATGTCGTCAATGTACTATGAAACCTAGATCTAGTCGTTAATTTCATCATTTCTCGTAAATTTTTCAATTATATTTCTTTTTTTTTATAAAATACAAAATAAAAATTGAGAGAATAGTTTTTAAAATTTGAATATTCACTTTTCCGACCGGATTTTATTACGAAGAACGAGATGATTTAAACACCAGCATAATCGAAAAGAATTAAACTAAGTGCCATAAGACACATGCCGGTTAATACTGAATAAGTCACACGATTTTTATATGGACAGAAACGATACGCTGTCGGAATTAATTCTTTGAATGAAATTGTGACCATCATACCGACAACGAGACCGAACATAATACCGTTTAATGTTGGATTTAAACCATCGCGAACAATGGCCCAACAAATAATGCCTCCTAATGGTTCGGCAAGTGCCGATACAAATGTCCATAGGAACGCTTTTAATTTTGATTTCGTTGCAAAGTACACCGGTGCTGCAACAGCTATTCCTTCAGGTATATTATGCAGCGCTATACTTACAGCTAACATCACTCCTAACCGAGTATTTTTCAATGCTCCAATATACGTGGCTATGCCTTCGGGAAGATTGTGAATGGCGATTGCTAATGCGGTGAGAATTCCTGTTCGATTGAGAGACCGCCTCGTTTGTTTGTCCTCGAGAATTTGTCGATTGATTTGAGGAATGTTCGTTTTCGATGTTGTTTGTCCGAGTGCATTCTCAAGTTCGAATTGATCGGTGGCTTGTTGAAGATCAGTTAATTCATGTTCGACCTCGGGCGCTATCCGATGTATAATAAAATCGATAACAAATATAATAAGAGCACCAAACATAAAACATATTGTTGCCAATGTTTTGCTATGTCCTCGACATTTTTCGTCGCATTCATTTGTTGAATTATCATGAAAAACTTGACGAAAATGTTCGATACTTTCTTCGAAAATTTCAGCTAACGAAATAAATATCATGACACCAGCTGATACGCCCAGTGCAATGCCCAATCGGGACGGATTTGTAATTGACACTAATTTTCGATTTAAAATAACAAGACCACCGATACATGTTGATAATCCAGCTGCTATATTAAGTGCAAACGCTAATAAAATTCGATTTCGATCAGTTAACATAGTTTTTACTTCTAAAAAAACGAGGTAATAAAAACGAAACTTAAGTGAACTTTTTTTTCTTCTTCATTTACCAATCGTTTGAGTGTCCTGACAGATTTATTACTATTATTAAAAAGTACACTCCAGAAACGAAGAAAGACAAGACTGTTTCTGTGCATTGTTACGCATTCTTCTTTTGGTTACATGAAATTATTTATTTCTCTCTCTCGATATAAACCAATAAGAAAGAAAAGAAAACAATATGGCACATACATTTTGTTTCTTCTTCATCTGGAATTCAGTATGATTCCATTGAATTAAGGATAGAGGGCTCCTCGTTACGAGATATACATATTTCACGGATGTCAACAAAGAGAAAAAAAAACGAAATACGAAATACATTTTTTATCGGTGAAATCATATGAATGGTTAAAATAAAATAATACGATCGAGCAAAGTGCATACATGCATGAGTCATAATCCGATAATGTGTCGTTCGTTCTCACGTATAAACATAAAAATGATTGTCAAAAGTCACAATTTTGTCCTTTTTCGATATTGATCTAAAAGATCATCAAATCGGATTCGAGAACTTATGAATTTTCAAGATATTTTACAATCAATAACGATAAATAATTCGATTTGTAAATTTTATTACGATTTCGAGTATAATTTTCTGTATGATGGTAAATTTACGTTACAATAAAATGTCGAATGGGATTTTTTTCCGAAACTGGGAGATTACTTATAGATAAGAATCATGATTCAATCAAACAGCGAAAAGAATTCGAGAAATTTTGGGATTTTTTTAAAAAAATTTTCTTATTCCATACTTCATCTTCACTGAAAAAATTCGAACAAAACGGATTATTTTTTTTTATTATGCAAGCTGCGATCTTAGTAGATCCTGACAGTTCCATTGAATGAAAAGACAATAGTAAAACAACAAAGAGAAAAATATTTACATAAAATTATAAAGCAAAAGTAAAACTTGTAAAACAAGGTTTATGAAATATAACAAAATTCGATCTTTATAGTCTGCATCAAAATGTTATTGCAAAATCCTCAAGAAGAGACAGTTCCTTAATCCTGTAGAATATATTTGAGGATTGATCGGGAACAGAGGAAAATCAGGAGAGATTAGAAAGTTGTTCCAATAAGATGCACATCGATCGATTGACAGAGAAGTAGAATAGTAGCGAGAGAGAGAGGTCGTCTTGTTTTTTTTTTGAAAGTAATGGAAAAATAGCGGAAGTACAACCAAATAGTTTAAAAGATATTCTTTGTCTTATTTTAATTTTTGTCGTTAATCAAAATGGATTATTTTACACAGTTTACAGTCGTATTTTATCGTAAATGACACGTTTATGAGAATCTCTAGAAAATATGTCAATGTTTTACATACAAATGAAGTAGATCGAAACAAGCTTATTGAACTCTCGCACACTTACAATACGTGATATTTTCGCTTTCGTTCTTTTTTTTTCTTATTATACAGTAGACTGGTTTTGATTACATGAGCTTTAATCGATTTCACACCCTCATGCGTGTCTACTCATAATCTTGATTAAGAACTTTTTAGTCTTCAGTTCAGTCTCTTGTTTTTCAAATCTATAGAACAAATTAATCTTGTCATTGGACAACACATTGTGTGCATGTTTATATTTGATCTTTGCCGAGTCATTGAATATAAAATAAAGATTTCTTGAAAAGAAACAAGTTGTATTAACATTCACCATTCATCGTTCAAGGTTTAATAAATTGTGCTAAAGGCGGAGTTCTGCTTTTTTTTATGTATTATATATTTTACTGAACGTCTTGCGTCATATACAAACATATATTGTATTCCATCTTTCTTTTACTTCATCCGGTTCGCTCTTTAATTAACTTTGTTTGCATCGTGTAGAGTATTCGCTTTCTCCTCTCTCTCGCTCGCTTGGTTTCTTTTTTTCTTCTTCTTCTTCTTCTTTTATATATTCATATATAAATGTACATAACCGCAGGTTTGTCGCGTAAGTATTCATCTACACGTGTATGAGAGAGAGTAAGCCATTTTCAATGAACATTCAAATCAAGTGTAAGATAACAAATGTGCATAGAGAAAGATTTTTCTTGATTAACTATAATCTTATTATCATAATTCAACTATACTTCCATTCTGCGAGAGGAGGATGATGATTGATTATATCATACGATTGATTGCACTATATCGTCGATCCGTATACGACATAGATGGTCAAGTATTAAATATCAATGAAAAGAATTTTCGAAATCGACATTCTTTTTGTTCGTGTGCTTGGACCAAATCTTTTTTTTCTCTCTTGATTGATACTCTTGGGAGTTGGATTGTGATGTAATGAAGGATTATTAATATTTCTTCTTCTTTTTTTTTTTTATTCATTCTCGAATGTCACTTCTCTTTCCGTCTCTATTTCAGATCGAGTTAATTCAATGATTTGTTTTTCTATTTTTTCGTTCATTTTTTTCATTCCATCAATAAATACACTTCCGATATTATCGATTAATTCAACTAATTATCCACGATCAGATCTACTTGTTCATGATTTTCGTCAACAATTCCATCCAACATATCCCTATCGTTGTCTTTTACAAATTGAATCGAAATATTTCTATTTAAATCCGTCGTGTCAACTATTGACACGCGTATCATTGAAACAAATCTGTTCATTTAATGTAACATTAAAATTAGAACTTGTTTGGCCAAAAAATACGACTGTCTATCAAGTTATTGCTCAATCGAATCAAACTCAATGTCAATCGACTCATAATTGTCAATTCGAACGAAATCCATATCGAATTAAATTAAAAGAAAATCAAATCGTTCAAAATTTCCTTCAAATTCAAACTATTCAAACATGTTCATCAACACACTACATGCTTTCATCAACAAATACAAAAAAAAATCTCGAATATTTCTCGCTCAATTCGTCGACAGGTTATCTGTCTCTGTTACAACCGTTAGATTATGAATCGACAACAACATGGAAATTAGTCATACAAGCTTTTGATAGAAATCATATACCATTTTATACATATGTTATCATTGATGTTGATGATATCAATGATTGTCCACCGTTGTTAACATGGAATTTTCCATTACAGACAATTCAAACTATAAATGATACCGATCAATTTAATATGAACATTTCTGTATATGAATCTAAAGTTGAACAGAAGAATATTATCATTGCAAATTTAATTGCATCTGACCTTGATTCACCATTGAAATTTAATTTAAAACTCAACTCATCGAAATCTCTTCCATTTACAATCGATGGTCCCTACGGGGATGCAACATATGTTCTACTGACAAATGCTAAACTCGATCGAGAAATTCAAGATCAATACGATCTTCATTTAATTCTTCAAGACTCCGGTCGACCACAGTTAACATCTCACTACAAACTTCATCTAACACTTCTCGACAACAATGATAATCCACCGAAATTCGAAAAAGATCTCTATCGTATTGATCTTCAAGAAAATAATTTCGTCAATACAACACTTCTACAAGTCTTTGCCCATGATGCCGATCTTGACGATAACAGTCGAATAACTTATCATCTTTCGGATGAAACAAATCCATTGATTTGGATTGATCAACAAACCGGAATTATTCGAACAAAACTTCAATTAAATTTCGAAGATATTCAAACATTTTCCTTTAATATCACCGCAATTGATCATCCAAAAACCGATCAATCATTGAATTCAACTGCAATGATTACTGTCTATATTATTGATCAAAATGACAATATACCTAAATTTCCCTATCCAGCATACGAATTTTCAATCTACGAAAATAATTCTCCGCACATATACATAGGTCAAGTTTTAGCAAATGACGATGATAATTCATCGTTAACCTATACGTTTGATAATCCATCACAAGATATTACAAGATTATTTTCTATTTCACCATCCGATGGCAAAATCTATGCACATCAATCATTTGACCGTGAACAAATCGATCATTACATATTCTATCTAATTGCATTCGACGGTTATCATAAATCATCACGTATCGAAATTCGAATTCGAATACTTGATTTAAATGATGAAATACCACGTTTTACTTTTCCGAATGAAAACAATGACACACTTATTCTCGATCGACAATATTGGAATCCCAATCATTTCATATCTCAAATTGAAATTCATGATAATGATTTAATTTTAACACATAAATTATTCTTAATTTATTTTAATGATCAATTAAAAAATTACGATTATTTAAAACGTTCATTTGAACAAATTAAATTTGATTCCGATCAATTTTTTCTTGATGAACAAGGCCGTTTATTTCACAATCGTTCGACAATCGACGAAGGCGTTTATTACATTGCATTCAAAGTAAAAATTGAGAGAATGAGAAAAAAAAACGAAATTGATTTTTTTGTTTATTTGAACCTTTTTCTTCAGCTCATCGATGGCGATAACTACTACGATGAAAAAATCTTAAAACTAATCGTTGTTAACGACTATCAACGCGTTCAAATAATCATGAGAAAATACGATTATCTAGGTTTATATTTAAACAATCGTTTTGCTCATTTACAATATCAAAATTCCAAAACTCAACAATCATCTTTTGATCAATCGAATAAATATTTATTATTAATTTTATTTTGTATTCTAACCATTATACTCATTGGCATAACATTTCTATTTATTTCATTAATAAAACGACGAGATTTAGCAAAAGTTCAATTAACTAATTCATCGTCAACGAATAATACTTTACATGTTGCTAATTGTTATGATTACAATGATCTACGAACATCAACATCGATTATGAATGATAATTGTTCACTTTTAGAAACAATCCATGAAAAAGAAATCACTAATGATCAACAACAAAACACGAAAGTAAATCAATCAACATACACTCACGAATTTTCTCTCTATAAAATATTCGCGATTTGTAGATTTATTCCTCATGGATTTTGCCACCTTCGACCACATCATTTCATTCGAATGATTTCTATTCCTCAAAACGGCCACGTCTCCCCGTCGAATCCGAAACTCCTGTTAGTTCGGACGATGGGTTTTGTGGTTCATCGGACGTATCCGATCCATCACTATCAAATAAACCTTATCTAATCATGCGTGAACAATTCTATAATCGAAATGCAACGGACACCATTCGTCGTGTTCGATTCAATCTTCTCAATGAGCCACCACCATCCTCCGAATCTGTGTACACATCAAAACATTCAACTATTGTCTAGTCTTTCGAATATTGAAGACGAATGTGCGTGTGTGTATGAAAATAAAACTTCAAACAAGAGGTACTAAACGTTGACATTCGACTAAATCGATTTGCACATGAACTTTGCTATCTTCGCCCAGTTGTTGAGTCACTGATTTGACTTGAAATGCACACAGAGGCATAATTAGGATTTCTTCTTCTTCTAGGAACTCTGAAATCGAGCTAATATCCAAGGCTGTATTATGATTCGTGATTGTATATGTACAAATTGTTATATATTGAATGAGATCGTGATTGGTA